>WNFD01000542.1_pt1 | contig 42511 bp, 42 predicted proteins | sample 5400491 | NCBI WGS metagenome assembly WNFD01 (sample SAMN13153343, study PRJNA577476) | soil metagenome | isolation source: 120 cm saprolite under Douglas fir tree site 2 hole 2 replicate 2 | place: USA:California | collected 2015-04-18
ATACGATCGTCTCCACGCGCTTTACCATGATTACGATCGCCGCACTGATGGGCCTTGCTTTTGTCGCCCGCTTCTGCGGTTTAGACACTACTCTCGGTCTGGCCTTTGCGCGGACCGGAACCTTTTATCCTTTCTTCGGCACGTTGATCGGCTGGCTCGGCACAGCCTCCACGGGCTCGGATACTTCCTCGAACGTTCTATTTGGAAACCTGCAGAAGTTTACCGCCCAACAGCTCGGAATCTCGCCGTACATGATGGCTTCAGCCAACTCTGGTGGCGGAGTCATGGGCAAGATGGTCGCCCCGCAAAGCGTTGTCGTCGCCAGCACCGCCACCGGCATCTATGGCAGCGAAGGAAGCATTCTCCGCTTCGTCTTCATCCACAGCTTTATCCTCGCCTGTCTTATGGGCGTGCTGGTTTCTCTGCTGGTCTATTTCCCCTCACTAACGAAGGTGATTCTCGGTTAATAGCAGGGAAGAGAACTGAAGTACGCGTCCGTCCGCAGATAAATAAACCTGGGATCTAGGCGCTGCTGAGGAGGATGCGCAGGTCTCTCACGTTATTTCCAGTCGGACCGGTGATGATTGCGTCGTCCAACGCGCGGAAGATGGGAAAGCTGTCGAAGTGTTCAAGTCCGGCGATGATGTCTAAGCCTTTGGAGGCTGCTCGCGACAACGTTGTCTCGTCGCATACCGCGCCAGCGGCCGGGCTATTGCCGTCAACACCGTCCGAGCCCCCACTGAGAACGGTTGCCGTCAGATTTCTTTCGTTGATCAGGCGCGAACACTCCAGGACAAACTGTTGATTTCGTCCCCCCACTCCGTGCGCTGACGGCAGCCGCACGGAGACCTCACCGGCGGAGAGGAGACAAACCTTCGGATGGAATTGGCGAAGCTCTTGCAGCCGATCCAACAGATACACGGCGGCATCCCCGTAGTCCCAATCGTCACAGTGGTTATCGACAACAACATGAAATCCGAGCCTCGCTGCATTCTCTCCCGCAATTCTGCAAAGATCGTCACTGGATAAGAGAGAGAGCCAACTGGCCTTACGGAAAGCGGGATGGTCTGCTTTTGGGGTCTCTTCGAGCTCGGGATCTCTGAAGAAGGCAAGGAGTTTCTCGGAAAAATTCAGAGCGTCCAGATTGGCGTCGATAATCCGGCGGCAATCTTGCGTCGTAGTAGGGTCGGGAAGTGAGGGACCAGAACCGACCACGTGCAAAACGCTCTCAGGCACATCGGAGATAAGTAAAGTGCACTGCGCCGCTCTCTGCGCGGCGACGGCAAGCCGCCCTCCCTTGACCTGAGAGAAGTGTTTTCGCAATGCGTTCATCTGCGTAATCGGTAGGCCGGACTGAACAAGTGCTCGATAAAATTGGGCCGTCTGCTCGATTGTGACGCTGTCATCGATAGCCTTCTCGATCATCGCCGACGCCCCGCCGCTGATCAGAAAAAAAACCAGGCAACGATCGTCGCAGGAGGCAAGCAGCTTCAACCACAATCGCCTCGATTGGCTGGGCCCGCTGCAAAGCCGGTTCAAGCTCACGCCGCAGCGCGTCCCACATAGGTGCCGCGGCTTTCCCCATCGAAATCACGACAACCCGATGAAAATCGCGGAGGTCGTACGCAAACTCTCCAATGTCAAGCGTTTCGCCTTGATAACGGACGCGAGTCCGCATTACCTCTTCAATCCTCAAATGATGAAGAGTGTCGAGAAAAATGCCTTTGGCCGTTTTGAGTAAAGACATGAGCTTTTACCGGCGAGCCATCTTGACCCTGCACTTAAGCGTTACCATAACGCTGTAAGAAAGGGACACGTCGCAAATACCGGAACCAAACTTACCAAGGTTAGCGGAAGCAATATACGAGGCACGATGCCAAGCCGATCCCAAGCAGCGAAACTCGAACCGAAAATCCTCTCCGAGGCTGTGTTGGGAGATTTTCGTGCGGTGGTCGGCGAGAACGGAATTATCGTGGAGCGAAACCAGCTCCAGACGTACGAATGCGATGGTCTAACCGCTCTTCGCACTCTACCGGCCGCCGTCGTCCTGCCTAGATCTAGGGAAGAAGTTCAGGCCATCGTCCGCATCTGTGCCCAGCATCGCATCCCGTTTGTTGCCAGGGGAGCCGGCACTGGACTCTCTGGCGGCGCGCTACCAGCCGCGAGCGGTATTGTCATCAGCTTCGCGCGCATGAACCGTATCCTTGCAGTCGACATCCCCAACCAGCGGATCACAGTCGAGCCGGGTGTCATCAATAGCCATGTCACACAGCGGGTTGCGCCATCAGGCCACTTCTATGCTCCCGACCCATCCTCTCAGAGCGTCTGCACCATCGGTGGCAACGTAGCTGAAAATGCTGGAGGAGCCCACTGCCTCAAGTACGGCTTTACCACTACTCACGTTCTTGCTTTGGACGTCGTACTTCCCAGCGGAGAGTTCGTCCATCTGGGCTCCCCGACAGTGGACTCTCCCGGCTATGACCTCACCGGCGTTTTCGTTGGCTCCGAAGGAACGCTCGGCGTCGTTACGGCGATCACTCTTCGTATTGTCAAACGAGCCGAGACGGTTCAGGTTCTCCTAGCCGCTTACAACTCCATCGCAGCCGCCGGCCAAACTGTCTCGGATATCATTGCAGCGTCGATTCTCCCGGCAGCGATGGAGATTATGGATCGCCTATCGATCGAGGCCGCAGAAGCCTCTGTCCATCCGAATTATCCCGCCTGCGAAGCCCTCCTTCTCATCGAACTGGATGGCCCTGTCGCCGAGGTCGATGTTCACATGCAGCAGGTTCGGGAGATCTGCCGCGCCAACGGCGCATGGGAAGATCGACTCGCCCAAAGCGAACACGAGCGGCTTCTGGTTTGGAAGGGGCGCAAAGCTGCCTTTGCCGCAGCAGGACGTCTCGCGCCTAACTACATAGTTCAGGATGGCGTTATTCCACGCACCAAGCTACCAATCATTCTGGAGGAAATCGAGCGCATGGCCACTGCAACAGGTCTTCGCGTTACGAATGTCTTCCACGCGGGCGATGGCAATCTTCACCCTATCGTTCTTTACAATGCTTCGATTCCCGGACAGGAGGAGTTAGCCGTTGATCTCTCCATTCGGATTCTCCACCTCTGCGTCGATCACGGAGGATCCATCACCGGAGAACATGGTGTTGGCAGGGAGAAACAGCAGGCAATGGGCTACATGTACTCCGAGCCCGACCTCGACACCATGCAACTCGTCCGCTGTGCCTTTGATCCTCAGCAGCTTGCCAACCCGGACAAACTCTTCCCGCGTCCTCGACTCTGTGGTGAGAAATCAGGTCCCTACACCCCTCACCCTCTCGAGGTCGCAGGCATAGCCGAATATTTCTGAGCCGTCCACAGTTATAGATCAACCGCAGAATAAGAAATGTCTTCGATAATGTCAGACTCGACCAGTTTGCAGACCTTCGCCGATGATCTCGCCGCAATCAGCGGTCCCGAACATTTCCGCGTTGACGAAAACATCTTCCGCATCGCTCCCGCGAGCACCGAAGAAATCGCGGCGGTGCTCCGGTACGCCAACAGGAACAGCATCACCATCGCTCCCTACGGAGGGGGGACCAAACAAAGCTGGGGCAGCCCAATCAATCCTTCGCTGATCCTCCATACGCACCGTCTCGGCAGCGTGCGTGAACACACATGGCAGGACATGACATGTACTGTTGAGGCCGGTTGTATATGGTCTTCCATGCAGGGGTCTCTGGCGAAGCACGGTCAGTTCGTCGCTCTCGACCCTCTCTGGCCGGATCGCGCAACGATCGGCGGTATCGCTGCTACCAACGACTCCGGAAGCCTCCGCCTCAAATTCGGAAGCCTTCGCGATCTCATCATTGGCATGACGATTGTGCTCGCGGACGGCACCATCGCTCGCTCTGGCGGCAAAGTCGTCAAGAATGTTGCCGGATATGACCTCCACAAACTTATGACGGGAGCGTTCGGTACTCTAGGGATTATCACGGAGATTACCTTTCGCCTGCACTCCATTCCCAGGCATGTACAAAGTTTTACTGTCACCTCTATCGAGATCGAAACACTCGGCCAGCTACTGATGAAAATTCTCGACTCGCACCTCAGCACGCAATCTCTCCAACTTCGCTCGAGCCTCAGCGGATTCGCACTCGACGTGCGCCTGGCCACGCTTCCAGAGGTCATTCTCGATCAGGCATCCTCCTTATCTAAACTGGCACAGAGCGTTCAACTGGAAGCATCCGATTCGGACTCAAAAGTGTGGAACGCGAGGCAGGAACACTTCGATCAGACAGAACATTTCGTAGCTAAAGCCACGATGCTTCCCTCCGATATCTCGCCTATCGCTGCAACTATCCGCACCCTGGGTGGAACGTCAGTCACGCAGGCCACGGGCATCATGACCGCGAGCATTCCTGCTGTTGCATCCAGTCAGCTCGAGCACCTTCGTCAGAAGCTCGAAGCCACCGGAGGTTCTCTCACCGTTCTTCATCACCCGGCGCATGCAAGCCCTGTCGCGTCCACCGTGCCCTCCGACACCCTTCCACTCATGCGCGAGCTCAAGCATCGCTTCGACCCCAACCGCATTCTGAACCCCGGCCGTTTCGTTGGTGGAATTTAGAATGGAACAGCTCACACAACTCAAGCCATCCAGGCCCTCGAGCTTCGATCCGCACCATCCGCCCGATACTGCGTTGATCGACGACTGCGTGCACTGCGGCTTCTGCCTCCCGGCTTGCCCCACTTACGTCCTGTGGGGCGAAGAGATGGACTCTCCGCGGGGCCGCATCTACATGATGAAAAAATCCACGCAGGGCGAAGCTCCACTCGATCAACGCTTTCGCCTGCACATGGATAATTGCCTTGGTTGCATGGCCTGTATGACTGCCTGTCCTTCCGGAGTCCAATACGACAAGCTCATCGAAGATACGCGCGCACAGGTCGAACGCAACATTCCTCGATCCACCTGCCGCTCTTCCCATGCTCCTCTATCAGCGCTCCGGCCTGCAGCGTCTCGTCCGCGCCACCGGCGTTCTACGGCTTCTTCCAAAGCGCATGGCCGCAATGGAATCGCTTCTCCCACGGGTTCCTGCCAACTTGTTCCAACATCTGCCAACCCATGTTGCTTCGACGACTGCTCTGCGGCGCCGTGTTGGCATGCTCTCCGGCTGTGTCCAGCAGGTATTCTTCCAGCACGTCAACGGCCTTTGAATCGGCCAACGTGGACACCATCGTTATTAATGCTGCGGGATGCGGTTCGACAATGAAAGAGTACGGTCATATCCTCCGTGATGATCCCGTCTGGGCGGCTCGCGCCGCAGCCTTCAGTGCAAAGTGCAAGGATATCTCCGAAATCCTTTGCGACCTGCCCGCCCAGACCCCACGTCATCCCTTGCCTATGCGCGTCGCTTATCACGACGCCTGTCACCTTCGTCATGCTCAAGCTATCCACGAGCAGCCTCGCCGACTCCTCTCCACCATTCCCGGTCTGGAAGTCGTCGAGGTCGAAGAGGCCAACCTGTGCTGCGGGTCCGCCGGAGTCTACAACCTTCTGAATCCGGAGCCCGCCAGTCAGCTTGGCGATCGCAAAGTAGAAAAGCTGCTTGCCACCAGGGCGGAAGCAGTTGTCTCCGCTAATCCTGGGTGCCTTCTGCAACTGATGAGTGGTCTCCGCCGATGCGGCCAGCAGACGATGCCAACCTTTCACATGGTGGAGTTACTCGATGCTTCCATCCGCAACACTGCACCTGAAGCACTTCGAAAAAGAGCGGACACTGTGAACCATGCAGGAGTCCTGAGTCACGACCACAACAACTGACTGGTTCTAACGCACGGCTTCTGCGCAAATCGGCCCGATGCCGGCGATGTTTTGCAGCAGGTTTTCCGGGATGGCGTGCCGTTCCTTCAAATAGTCCGGGCTGTTGTAAGACAGCCAGACCTTGCCATCATCATCCTGCCAGACCAATGCCTTGAGTGGCAGATCGATGGCGACGCTCGGCGAAGCGATCATCAGTGGCGTTCCCGATTTCGCGTTGCCAAAAATCAGCAGTTTCGTCGGTGGCATCTGTAGACCCGCTTTGGCCGCATCGCCGTTGTGGTCGATCCGGGCCAGGATGGTCAATCCTTTCGTCTGAACGATTGTCTCCAACCGCGCCAAAGTCTCCATCACCGTGTGAGGACTGCTGAGGTGAACCATTCCGTTGTCCGGCAGCTTAGTCACAGATCCTCCTTGGGATTGTTTTATAGGTATCAGATTGTCACCGAAACAATCGGAAGCGCGTTGGAGCAGTGTGCGGATCGTTCCGGGGTGAAGCAATCTGCTATTTCCCGGGAACAAAATCTGCGTTACTTACTATGAAGAAAAATATTTGAAAAGTTGGCCTATTTTTCGAGGTCGAAAAGTGTGTCTCTAAAAACCACAAAACACCACGAATTGACCACGAAAAGGCCGCAAAAACACCATCAAAAAACATCCATTTTTCCCAAAACCCCCTGTAAAAAGGCTATTCAGCGCTGCTATAAAAATAGATAGTCAAGGGGGGAAAATGGTGGAGGCGGTGCGAGTCGAAGCCATGAAGTGTGTTGAGAACACGCAAGTTGCTGATTTCAAGAAAGGCTAAAAGGGCAAGAAAGGCCACAAAGGCAAATCGACTGTACAAACGTTGTACAAAATTGCGATCCGCCGTCTGGGCTTTCGTAGCCCGAACGGCTGTCCTCTTACGATCGGCTGCAATGCAGTGGGGGTCAGACCAATCTCCGCAACAACCCGGTTGACCCCAAACCGAGCTGAGTTGACCAGGTTGTGCGCGAAGGTGTGAGTTTCCTGGAACGAGAAAAGATTGCGTTGGGTCGTGATTTCATTGATGCGAAGGTTGAACTGGTCCGGCTGTGTCGTCTGCGCACCATCGAAGACATACGACCCGGTAAGAACGTCGGAGCTCCGAGTCTTATAGTCGATAACGCGTCGTGAAGTAGGTCTCGAGGGTGATCTGCTGACCGGCGAAGGCAAAGTTGCCGGTATCTCCATTGCCGATCAGGCCCCGGTTGGGCACCGGATAGAACGCCAGGTAGCGCGTAGCCTCTGGGTCGACCAAAACTGTGCCGGTGGACAAGTTGCCATTCCGCGCAGCCTGTGACGGCACGATATCCACGTGGGTTACGCCCAGCGATTGCCGTAGAGCCTCGAGATTCGCGAAGAAGAATAGACGTTTTCGATAGAGCAGACCACCTGCTGCGCCGCCGAACTGATTGCGCCGGAATGGCGGCTTTACGCCATCGAAGTAATTCTTGGAGTCGAGAGCGCTGTTGCGGAGAAACTCGTAGACGGAGCCGTGAGAAGCCTCTCCGCCCGACCGGGTGACGGCGTTGATGATGCCACCGGAAGATCGTCCATAGTTGGCCGGATAGCTGCTGGTGGAGACGGTAAACTGCTCCACCGCATCCGCCCCGAGGTCCAGGCCGAGCACACTTCCCGGGGCTGAGTTGGCATAGTCGTTGATGCTGGTCCTGTTGAGGATGTAGTTGTTCTGTTGAGGCCTTCCGCCGGAGACGCTGATCTGCGCTCCGAAACCGCGCTGACCCCGGCCAGAGTTGGTATTGCTGGCGTCCGGCTGTGTCTTCACGGAATTTACCCCGGCCTGGAGCGTAGCGACCTCAGTTAGATCTCTTCCATTGGAGGGAAGATCACTCACCGCTTTGGAGTCGGCCAGACCCTGTGTCGAACCGCCTGGGGCCTGTGCGGACGATGAGGTGCTTACGCCACGCGCACTTTGGCCAGGGACAACTGGAGACAGCACAATGGAGAGCTTCTTCCGCTTTCCCCGGCCGAGCGTGATCTGCAGGCTTTGGCTGACGAATCCTTCATGCGTTACTTCGAGCATGTAGTCGCCGGATGAAAGATTCCGTATCGAATAATGCCCATCTTTACCAGTCGTTGCCACGATCTTCAGGTTCGCGGAACTTCGGGTGATCGCAATCGAGGTACTTAAGACGGGATCGCCATTTGGGTCTGTCACCCGCCCATAGATCGACCGCGTATCCGTTTGGGCGAGGCAAGCCCAGGTAGAACTAAAGATGACAAACGATAATACCCCGGCGATGATGCAACGCCCCATCGTACCTCCCCGCTGGCGACACAAGTCGCTAACCTAGCCACTCGCCGCGCTTACTTGCTCCCCGTCGCAACAAGGCTCGCTTTTCTCCGGCTGAGAAGGCTTTCCAAAACGCTGACCTGTTCTTTGATCTCCCTAGCGTCGTAAGCATTGGGAACAATCGTCAGAAAGGTCTTCTTCTGCTCAGCCGCACCAGCGTAGTCACCCTCGGAAGCAAGAATGTCGCCTAGGAGGAGGTACACCTGGGGGCGTTCATGTGCAGTGTCGAGAGCCTGAAAACCTACGTGCGCTTATTTCGGCTGCAGTAAGACTAGCCATATTGAAATTAGTGCGGCGTTATAGAGGTAAGCGACCGGAGAGCTGAGAGGATTCAGGATCACCACTTTATCCGTGAGTTGTACAACCTCTTGCCATTTGTGTCCCAGAAACGCGATCCTTGCCAATCCAAGATAGGCGGGCAGCAGATGCGAATCTATTAGTAAAGCCCGGGAGTAGTCAGTAAAAGCCTCGTCGAGTTGAAGCTGTTGCTCACGTAACGTTCCCATAAGGCACCAGGCAACCGCAGAGTTCGGATATATCGCGAGCGCATTAGTCACTTCCCGTTCGGCATCCTGAAATTTGTTGCCTGCTAAGTCCCCTTCAGCTTGTTCGTATGCCCGTTCGACGTTTCGGGGTGTCAGCAGACTCGTCACGCTCACCGTAGGATTTCCTATATTTCCCGTGTCGCCCACACGGCGGGGCCAGGAATGCATACTTCACTGGCGGTGAACGAGATTGCCGGAGTAGAGCGAAGCGGTCCATCGAACCCATAAGCGGGACACAGGGGAAAAGCGAGAAAGATTAGCCAGACTGTCGAGTCAAGTTTTGAGAACATCGCCATTGTTGATCCCTCCTATCGACGCTCATAGTAGGAGTGTTTACTGAAATTCCGCTGAAAGGCGGAATGCCTAACTTCGGGAAGTGCGGTAGGTTGTTTGATACAGGGTCTCGAACCACACGCATTCTGATCATCGAAGACGAAAAGACAATGGCCCGGACATTGAAACGGGTGGTAGATGAAAAGGGACACACGTCCGATATCGTTTTCACAGGCCGGGAGGGATTGGAACGTGCACAAAGCAACGAATATGATGTGATCGTGCTCGACCTGATGTTGCCCGACATTGACGGGTTCCAGGTTGCACAAACGCTGCGCTCTGGGCTGAATCGCGTGCCAATCCTCATTCTCACCGCGAGAGACACGGTGGGCGACATGGTCCGAGCCCTCGATCTGGGTGCAGACGACTATCTCACCAAACCCTTCGCGCTCGCCGAATTCATGGCCCGTTTGCGGGCGATCTCCCGCCGAGGTCCGGTGCTGCAACCATCGGTCTTGAATGTGGCCGACATCACTCTGAACCCCGCGACCTGTGAGGTGCTCCGAGGCGAAGCTCGGGTTGCACTGACGAGAACGGAGAATCTCCTGCTGGAGTTCTTGATGCGCCGTCCCTCACGTGTATTGAGCAAAGCCGCGATTATTGCTGGCGTCTGGAATGCGGACAAAAATCATTCGAACCACCGCCGAATTTATTCTCCAAAAGGAGCGCAGCATACCTGAGTACCAGCAGCTCGTGGGGCAGATCCTCGTTGAATCGGAAGACACGACCGAGATGATCGAGAAGCTTCTCACCCTCGCCCGCACAGACAGTCAACCCAGCTCGGAGATGTTCTCCGAGACCGACCTTTGGATGATCGGTGCCGAAGTGGTGGAGTATATCAAGCCGCTCGCAGATTCAAAGCGCCAAGCACTGGAGATTCTGCCCGCAGACACTCCCGCCCCAGTCCTGGCAAGAAGTTCCGATCTAAAGAAGCTGATCCTTATTCTGCTCGACAACGCAATCAAATACACCCCCACAGATGGACGAATCGAGGTAAGGGTCGCACACTTCGCCGACCAATCGTTTCTCGAAGTCAAGGATACGGGGATTGGGATTGCCGAAGAGGACATTCCGCACGTCTTTGAGCGCTTCTACCGGGCCGACAAAGGACGTTCTCGCGAGACCGGGGGCCTGGGCCTAGGCCTATCCATCGCGCAGGCTATTGCGGAGGATCATGCGGCCCATATTGTCGTGAGAAGCCAGACGAATGGTGGATCTTCCTTCCGCATCCTGTTTCCGGTGCGCTGCACTTTAGAGAAGATTCCAGAGCGTAGCTGTGCGAACTAGACGTTAGAAAAAGCCTCCGAATGCCACTGATCACCGGAATTCCTCTTCGGGTGGTTGGATCGCCACGAATTGTCGGTAGAGCAGAAGGTCATAGGCGATCTTCAGAGATCCGGCGATGAAAAACGGAACATTGATCAAGCGCGGGTTGGCGAACATGAGTCCGACAAACATCGGCGGGATGGAGGCTCCGATTGTTCGCGCCACTCCCGTGATGCCGGCCGCGGCAGATCGCTCTGCGGGATGAACAACGGCCATCGTGTAGGACTGCCTTGTCGGAACGTCCATTTGGCTGATGCTGAACCGCAACAGCAAAACCCCGATCGCAAGTCGAAGCGTAGGCATGAGCGGCAGCAAAATCAGCAAAATATTCGAAGGTAGATGGGTGAAGACCATCGTTTTCACGAGCCCAAACCGTGATGCGAGCCGGGATGCCAGCAGCGCGGAAACGCCGGCAAATATGTTCGCTCCAAAGAAGATCGCACCTAGCGCAGCCGGCTTCACGCCGAAACGCAGGTAGAACCAATAGGCAGCGAAACTCTGAACGACAAAACCACCACCAAAGGAGTCCAGGGCAAACAGTCCCGATAGCCTGAGGACAATCGCTCGCGAGTGTCCGATCCCGAGGAGGGTCTTCTTAGCCGCGAGACCTGAAAGACGATCTTCGGACGCTCCTACTTCTGTTGCCGAGGAGAGCCGCGCGAACACCAGTGTCAACACCATACCGAGGACGGCATAGGCGATAACAACAGCACGATATCCTTTGACGGGAGCCGCTCCGCGCGAATCGACCAGGGACGGGAGCATGCCTCCGCAGAGCGAGCCGATGGCGGTCGCGAATGAGCCGGTCAATGTATACCATGCAAATGCCGTCGTTCTCGTTGAGGCTGAAACGACATGCGCGAGCGCTGCCTGCTCAATCGACAGAAACGGTCCGACCTCATTGCCACTTGGACTCACGACTCCGATCGTCCCGGCGATTACAAGGAAGAAGAAGTTGCTCGTACAGGCGAAGGCAAGGCCGGCGCCGGTCATAAGACAGGACCCAATAATGAGCATCCGCCGACGCCCTATCCGGTCCGCCTGGGTTGTGAGAACCAGGGAAACGATCGTGTCCCCCAGGAGGATCAAAGTTAGGAGCAATCCGATTCGCGATTCACTGAGTCCAAGGCCGGCCAAATAGAAGACGAGAACAACGGACAGTGCGCCGTAAGCGAAGAGGCGAGTGAATCGGGTTAGAAAGAGTAGCCGTGCGTCGTAGTTAAGGTTTCTGCGGAGATCACTCAATATGCCTGGCGCTGTGTTCCGTCGCGATCGCTCCAACTTGAACATCGAGCGCATAACGTAACCCCCTTGCAAGTTCAACGGACTTACCCTGCTGCCAGAAACGGACGAATAGAAACTGAGGGTGCTCGCCAGCCGTATGGTTGCGAATGGACGTGACCTTGAAGTTCTTGGACTGGAGTGCCCTTAGGAGGTTTTGAAGTTCGTCAGGACTTGCAGCGAATTCCCCCTGCGCCAATGCGTGATCGTCGGTGCCCGCAATGCGATCCAAGTCGAGATTCCCATCTCTCTTCCAACAGACTCGCCATGAAGAACCGCACGCCGCCCAATAGCCGCTCGGTATACACCCTCTAATACCGAACCTCTCATCGAGAGGATGATATTGAGCGGGCCGGGGTCAATCGAGTTGTCGACGTGGAGTTCAGGCAATGCAAGCTTCGCTACATGTCGACTTGCGTCGGCGCGCATACGTCGAATTTCATCGAGCGTCTTGCGAAATGCGGACGCGAGGTTCTGATACGTCCCGACACCCATCACATCCAGTGCTTTTACGCGAGGACCGTTGAAGAGAGACGAGTCAGCCAGACCTGTAACCTCCAAACCGGCATCTAGCGTGATCGTCAAGACAGAATCTACTTCATCCTCCAGGAGGAGAAGCTGACCAGTAAGCAGGGCCTCATGATGGATAGCAGGCATAAACGCAACCCATGAGTTCAGCCCAATATTGGGGGACAGGGTTTGATAGTCCTGCACGATCGTCGCTGCTTCCCGCGGCAGGATAACTTTGTAGACTCTTTCATCAGCAATATAGGTACCTCTACTACCTATGACTCGATCAATTGCGGCGCGGGCCTGTTCCGGCACCTCCGCCATCGATGACGAAGCAGCTACGGTTGCGAGCAGCAAAGTAGCCAAAATGACCCTCGGTGCCTTCGGTGAAAAATCGAGCGAAAATAGTTGTGTCTTAGGACACATGTTCGTTTACCTCCGATCAGGGAAGACTTCAAAGCAATGGCGTCCCCTCTCGAATCTCGTCGGACGCACGCTTCAAAACCTTTTCACCTTGCTTGATATTTCCGCGGATCGCGACTTGTTCTCCAAAGGCTGTGCCCTTGCGAACATCGACCCAATGAGCATGTCCATTGACCGAAGTGATCAGGAAGGTGCGTTCCGTTGTGGAGACGACACTCGTCGATGGCACCAGCAGGAGCGGCTCAGCCGAACTTACAGGCCAATCGACAGACGGATACATGCCAGGAGCCAAAGTACTGTCTTTGTTGTACGCGTCGAGTTCTACCATCATCGTCCGGCTCTGAGGGTCGAGAGCACTGGAGATTCTCGCGATCTTTGCTGAATATGTCTTACCCGGTTGCGCTGCGATGTGGAAGGTAACGGATACGCCGCGTACCACGTGGCCAACGTAGGTCTCCGGCACTGGCACTGTCAGACGAAGATGCCCTGTCTGCTGGAGTTTGAGCAAAGGCATATGAGCATTTGCCTGAACCAGCATTCCCGGATGAACAAACCGGTCGGTGATAGTACCGTCAAAAGGCGCTGTAACGCGGAGATAACCCTCTGTCTCCTGGGTCGCACGTAATCTCTCCTGGGCTGCGCGTGTGGCCGCCTTTCTGCTTTGGACGAGCGACCGCGCTGCATCCCGTTGCTTCTCTGCCTGGACAAGTTCATTGCCCGCGATTGCTCCTGGCGTCTTCGATGCTTCCTGAAGTCTTACGAAGGTGCTCTCGACGGCTGCCGCCTGAGCCTCTGCTTGGCTTTCATCGGCCTCTGCCTGATGTAAAGTCGACTCGGCGGCGGCGGTCTGCGCCTTGAGCTCAGGCGCGGAGAGTTCGACTAGCAATTGACCCCGCCGCACATTGCTGCCACGGTCCACGAGCACACGCTCGATATAGCCGGGTACGCGGGCCTCGATTTCAGCCTGCAGAAAGGGGGCAAGTTCGGCTGGCAGAGAAATGGTTCGCGACGGACTGCGGCTCTCCACCGTCGCAAACTCCACGTGCGCTGGAGCCTGTGCGATGGCCGGCATGCAGAAGGCGAATGCTATGAGGGCGATTCTCTTAGGGCTGTACATAGTAGCGGCTCGCGGGATCCAATGGGTTCAGTGAATTCGAAGTGTCAGAGGCGCGTCGCTGCAGAAGAGCATAGATCGCCGGCAGGACCGCCAGAGTTGTGAAAGTCGAGAAGATGAGGCCGCCTATCACAGCACGACCGAGAGGCGCGGCTTGTGCTCCGCCTTCTCCGAATCCGATGGCCATCGGGATCATGCCGCAGACCATGGCTGTTGCTGTCATGAGAATCGCGCGGAGACGACCAATCGCGCCCGTGCGTGCGGCAGCTTCTGCATCTTCGCCGTGGCGTGCCTGTTCGGCGAAACTCACCAGAAGAATGGAGTTAGCGACCGAGATTCCAACTGCCATAATCGCTCCCATAAACGACTGGATGTTAAGCGTCGTCCCTGTGAGGAGGAGCATTAGCACCACGCCGCAGAGCACGCCCGGTATAGTGCTCAAGATGGCCAGCGGCAGTCGTAGCGATTGGAAGTTTGCCATGAGAAGGAGAAAGATGGACGCGATTGCGAGCAGAAGTCCTGTTCGCAAGCCGGAGATCGTCTCTTCGAGAGCGGGAATCTCTCCTCGAACCGTTACCGTAGAACCCTTGGGAGGCGCCGCGATGTTCTTGAGGGCAGCCTGAATCTTCTTCTGAGCTTCTCCCAGAGTTATGCCATGCAGATTGGCTGTAAGACTCACGACGCGCTGACCGCTCAGACGCTCGATCATCTCCGGCATGGTGCTGTACTGCAGGCTTGCAACCTGATCGAGCTGAGGTTGCGACAGCCCATCGCGCATTAACGGAAGCGATGACAAAGCTGGCAGCCCTTGCGCACGATTCGGCGGGATCTGCACCTGAATCTGGAAGGCGTTACCGGTGCGAGGATCGCGCCAGTAGTTTGGCGCAATGAAGCGTGAAGAGCCCGTCGCAGGGACCAGAGAGGCGGTGACATCAGCCATGGTGAGGCCAAACTGCCCCGCATACTGACGGTCGATATTTACCTCAACAGTCGGATACTTTTGTGGCTGTACCACAGAGATATCGCGCAGAAAACTCAGCTTATGGAGTTCCGTCTCTATTTTTGCTAGATAGGCATAGTTCTGATCGAGGTCGACTCCCTGCACGTCGATCTGCACCGGAGTCGGTGAGCCGAAGCTCATCACCTGCGAGATGATGTCTCCTGCTTCAAACGAGAGTTTCAGATTAGGCAGCTCTTTGCTGAAGGCGGCTCGAAGATCTTCGCGCAGGCGCTCGTCATCTGGATGTCCGGGTCGAAGCTGCACTTGCACCAACGCCTCTTCCGGCCCGCTGGTGAAGAGGTGAATCAGATTTACCGGGTAACTCGATGGCTGTACTCCAACGTAGTCGGACGTAATCTCAACATGCTGCTTGCCTATGGTTTTGCTTATTAGATCGAGTGCGTGCAGCACCATGGGCTCGGTCTCTTCTATGCGGGTTCCGATCGGCGCTTTAAGGCGCATCCGTAGCACGGGGCCGTTGGAGTCTGGAAATATCTCCGTCCCCAGCCGCGGCGCTGCAATAAGCAGGATGATCGCCGATACAGCGAAGTAGCTGAGGATTACGAACCATCTACGTCCCAAAACGAACTCCAGCACCCGCTCATAGCGGGCTCTCAGTCGGCCGAAGGCGCCTTCCAGCTCTTCTCGCCGATGCGACTCCTTCATCATCCACGTGGCGAAGACAGGAACCAGGGAACTGGAGAGCAGATAGGAGGCGATCATCGCGAAGCCAACTGCGAGAGAGAGGGGAACAAACAGTTGCCGCCCAACACCACTCATGAAAAATGAGGGAACAAAAACGGCAAGGACGCAGAACATCGAGAGCAGACGTGCAATCACTGTTCGTTTGCAGGCTTCAAGGACAGCCTGCGCACGGGACATCCCTGGAAGTAATTGTGTGTGAATATTCTCAATCTCCACCGTCGCCTCGTCTACGAGTACGCCTACGGCAAGCGCCAGACCTCCGAGCGTCATAATGTTGATGGTCTGCCCTGTGGCCCAAAGAAGAAGGACTGCGGCAGCCAGAGCGAAGGGGATATTCGCGACCACAATGAGCGCGCCGCGCCAGTCTCGAAGGAAGAGCAGGACAACCAGCCCCGTCAGAACAGCGCCCAGAAGCGCTTCGCGGACCAGACCGCTGATAGCGTTCGATACGTATCCGGACTGATCAAAGGCGAGCTGTACATCCACATCGTCAGGGATCGCCTTCTTGAATACGGGCAATGCTGCCTTCACAGCACTGATGACGGCGAGCGTGGAAGCATCGGCACGCTTCGTTACTGGTATATAGACTGTGCGCCGGCCATCGACATGAGCGTAAGCCGTCACGATGTCGGTTCCGTTCTCCACTGCGCCAATATCGCGAAGATAGACGCTCGTGCCCGATCCGGGATGGACCGGCGTGTTCATCAGCTCGCTTAGCTCCGGCCCAAGCGTTGCATTGGTGCGCACGATGCGGTTCAGAGAGCCGTCATATAGATTTCCGGATGGCGCTACGACCGTGCCGTTGCTCACGGCAGAGATGGCCTGCTCAGGGGAGATGCGGTACTGTTTCAGTTTGTCAGGGTCGAGTGTGACCACGATGGTCCGTTGATTACCTCCAAACGGTGGAGGTGCAGAGACGCCGGGCAAAGTCGCGAATAACGGCCTTACCTGATTGAGGGCGAAGTTCTGTAGTTCGCCCTGGGTATGCGTGGAACTGGTAAAGAGAAGTAAGCCGACCGCTACGCTTCCGGGATCGAAACGGGTGATGAACGGAGGAACTGTGCCGGGAGGCATGAAGGCCCGCGCTCGCGTGACGTAGCCAACCGTCTCTGCCATAGCCTGTTGCATGTTGGTTCCTTCGCGAAAGGTCAGCTTCATGAGCGCGGCGCCTTGAATGCTCTTGCTATCGACCGCCTGAATACCAGTGATGTAAAGGAAGTGGTACTCATAGTAGTAGGTGAGGAAGCCTTCCATCTGGGCAGGAGTCATGCCGCCATACGGCTGCGCAACGTAGATGACGGGGTTGCCCACCTCTGGGAAGATATCCGTGCGCATTCGAGCTAGCGACATGACGAAACCAGCCAGGATCGCGATCAAAGCAACGATGACGGCAAGAGGACGGGTTAAAGCTGCTAGAACCAGACGCATCGTTTGCTTACCTAAGACTCACTTGGTGACGGCCTGCAGGAAAGGCTGAATGTCCCCGCGAGCCGCTTCAATTTGAAGAAGAGCGCGCCACACGTTCAGACGCGCGATGGAGTCATCAATCTCGGCCTGAACTACAAGCCGCTGTGCCTGTGCCACATCGTCGATCGGCGCAAGGCCCGCCTGATAGCGAGCCTTCGCCTGATCGAAGGCCGTATGGGCTGACCTCACTTCAATAGGTGTATTCGCCGCCACCTCTCGAGCCGCGTGCAAAGCCGCTTTGGCTCTTAGGAACTGCTCCTGCAATACCTTGTCTGCAAGTTCCTCGCTCGCTTTGTTTGCCCGGAGCGATGCCGACTGAGCAGCTTCGCGAGCGTGGATGCTGGCGAAGTCCATGAACGGAAATGTGATGTTCACTCCGGCAGCGTAGTTCTGCACGTTAGGCGCCAGCCCGTTTGCTCCGGCGAGACGTTGTCCGGTGGTCTCAGCGCCTGTACCGCGTGCATACCCCGCGGCCTCTACGTCAAATTGCGGCACCCAACTACGTTCAGTCGCATGAAGCTGCGCAGCAGACTGCGCTACCGTCGCCCTCTGCTCTTCCATTACGGGATGATTTGTACTTTGGAACGGTATTTCTTCCTCTCCAGGCGGAGGGAACTCATTCAATAATCGAGCGGCATTGAGAGTGGTTCCGGCGTTTTCCGCGCGCGGCAGAAACTTCGCCAACGTGGCTCGTTCTGTTTCTCCGGCCTGCTCGGCGTAGACAAGCTGGGTTTTGGCCATCGCACGTTCCGCCTCGATTCGCGATTCGTCAGCACCTGGCCGCAGCTGGGCGGAGGCTAACGCATGGACGCTTCGGAGCAGAACGTCCCAATTGTCTACCGCGGCAGCAGCCGCCTTCTCTGTTTGCCCTGCAGCAATCAGAGTCAGAAAGGCATCGGCCGCCGCCGTCGCTACTTCGAGTTGACTCCGCTGCGAGGTTGCATCCGCCTTGTCTCTGGCCGCGCGAGCTGACTCTACATTGGCGTGGCGCAGCCCAAAATCAAAGGGTTGCCAACTGACCAGCAAACCGGTTGCACTGCCCCATACGGAACCACCATTGTTGGTGCCAATTACGGGGCCGGACATGGAAGGGAGGGTGCTCTGTGGAAGCAGGGTCCCGAAAACGTTATTGCGGGTCGCACGGTTGACCTGCACCAGCCCATCCGCGCGTGGAAGGTAAGCCGTTCGCGCAAGGCGGATGTTGGCCGCAGATGCGTTGAGCTCTTCCTGCGTGACGTGGATCAACGGATAGTCGCGTAGCGCAGACTGCACGACCTCCGTCATGGTCACCGCACCACTAGAGACGGGTGACGTCTGTGTGACGCTGGTTTGTGCAGCTATCACCGACGTCGTTCCAAAAAACGCGACCGAACAAAGAAGCGTTCGTGCGCAACTGCATCGGATTGCCTGTGCGCGCTGGTCCATAGTTTCAAACTCTACGCAAATGCTGTAACATTTGCATGTAATGAATATTACATCACATCGAGAGCCCGTGCCTTGGCTGCTGCTGATCTTCAGCCTGCCCTCGAAGAGAACCAGCGAGAGGGTACGGATATGGAGAAAGCTCCAGAAATACGGGACGCTCGCATTGCGCAATTCCGGCTACGTGTTGCCGAATACACCAGCGAATCAGGAGCGGCTTGAGTGGCTGGCTACGGCGATACGGGGATTCAAAGGCGAGGCCTCAGTGCTTCAGGTCCAGGCGATCGATGACCTTCCGTCCGACATGCTCAAGGAACAGTTCCGCGAAGAGCGCAAACCGGACTACACGGCGCTCATCCGGGAGCTTCAACCACTCAAACCATCCACTCAAGGATTCTCGACGCAATTGGCGCGACTGAAACGGCGGTTTGATGAGATTGTCGAGATCGACTTTTTCGATTCTCCGCTCAAGGCAAGAGCCGAAGAAGCCCTCTACAAGGCAGAACATCCGGTGACCACGCAAGAGCGAATCAGGAAGGGCAGAGTATCCAAAATGGAATATCAAAGCCGTGCCTGGATCACACGTCCACGGCCAGGAATCGATCGTGTCTCCTCTGCCTGGCTTATAAAGCGATTCGTTGATACCAAGGCCTCCTTCCTCTTTGACAACAATCCAACAGTTCATCTTGAAGCCGTTCCGTTCGATATGTATCAGACCGGTGGTTTCGGTCATGAAGGCGAGAAATGCACGTTTGAAACTCTTTGTGCCCGCTTCGGTCTAGCGGACAAGAAGGTGCGACTGATCGGGCAGGCTATCCACGATGCCGACCTCGATGATGAGAAGTTCGGTCGCACCGAGGGCATCACAATCAACCAAATTCTGAAGGGATGGGCCAAGCAAGGCATCCCCGATGACGAACTGTTGCGCCGAGGGATGGAGCTGATCGAAGGGCTCTATCATTCGATCGCATAGAAAAACGGAGGAAATGATGATAGGACGAAACGTGTCGTCGGCTGCTGCGTGTTTGCTCGTCTGTTGTTGTACGTTTGGACAGACAAAGGATGATGCCACCGCAGCATGGAAGCCTGTGGAAGCTGCGCTGGGCCGAGCGGGTCAGCTACAGCCGGGTGAAGTCTACAAGTTTGCACTGCCACGCAGAGACATGAAAATCGTGAAGGATGGCGTGACCGTGGCGCCCGGACTTGCGCTGGGCTCCTGGCTTGCCTTTAAGAAAATGGGGAGCGAAGCGATGGTGATGGGTGACCTTGTTCTGAGCGAAGAAGAGATCGAGCCTGTCATGTTGAAGCTTCAGCAGGAAAAGATCGAGCAGAGTTCCATTCATAACCATTTGTTGGGTGAATCGCCGCGAGTGATCTACATGCACATCGAAGGGCATGGCGATCCAGCCGTGTTAGCGCGTTCGCTTGCAGGCGCAATTGCTCTGACGAAGACTCCTGCGCCCACACCAGCAACGCCAGCGGCTACGCCGCAGGCCATCGACCTCAACACCGGGCAGGTCGAGCAAGCTCTTGGTTACAGCGGAAAAGTCAATGGAGGCATCCTGCAATTCTCCGTTCCGCGGATAGAGAAGATTACCGAAGGTGAAATGGAGATTCCACCTGCAATGGGAGTTGCCACCGCTATCAACTTTCAGCCAACGGGACAAGGCAAGGCTGCGATCTCTGGCGATTTTGTCCTGTTGGCTAACGAGGTCAATCCAGTCATCCGTGCTTTGCGGACACATGGAATAGACGTGACGGCCATGCACAATCACATGCTGTTTGAGCAGCCGCATCTTTATTTCATGCACTTTTGGGCGAACGACGATGCCGTCAAGTTGGCCCAAGGGCTTCGCGCCGCGCTTGACGAAACAAACTCACAAAAGCCACAAGTCAAGTAGATTCTGGATGGAACGATATTCAAGGAAATCGACCTCGCCACCGTCGGTGGGCCAAACATTCTGAGAGGAGGAACTTGAGATGGTAGACCGCGCCTTCATCGCCGTCCTGGGAATGGCAATGTTCCTCTTTCAAGGATCATTAGAGGAGATCGCACATATCGAATTGCCCGGCCCAAAAGGTCAACGCTTCGACTATCTCACCGTAGATGGTGAAGACCACTATCTCCTTTCCGCCCACCTCGGCCCAGGCATTTTGTATGTCATCGATATGCGAACAAACAAGTTGGTGAAGGCGATCCCGGGGCTGCCAGGCATCACGGGACTCGAATACGTACCAGGGCTGCACAAGGTGTACACCTCGAACTGGGGCGAAGAGAAGATCGGCGTAGTCGACCTTCGGACGATGTCGGTGGTTAAGCGCCTGCCCACAGAATCCAAGCCAAATGGCATCGCCTATGCAGAGCCGTTTCGAAAGGTATATGTCGTTAATACACTCGGTAAGGCGGTCAGCATCGTCGACGTTGACAAGGACGAGGTCGTAAAGGTTTTGCGATTCGACAGCGAGACCGGCACTCCTGGATACGATGCAGTTGCGAGGAGGATTTATGTGACTCTGCGTTCTACCAACGAAGTGGCGGAGATTGACCCGTCGACGGATCGCGTCACTCGCCAGTATCCGGTAGAAGGCTGTAGCTTCGATCACGGAATGGCCATTGATTCAGAGAACCATCGGGCGTTCCTGCTCTGCGGCGCTAGTCACAACCTGACCGTATTCGCCCTCGATGACCACAAAGCCATTGCCCATTTCCCGATCCCCACCGGAACAGATGTTGTGAAGTTCGACACAGGGAATGGGCGGGTATATGCCGCATGTTCGAGTGGCGCCATCTCAATCGTGCAGGAAGACGATCCCCAACATTTTCGGAAGGTTGAAGATGTTCCGGTACAAAAACTGGTGCACAGCCTTGCCGTGGACCCCTCAACACATCGCGTGTATGCGCCCGAGCAGGAAGAGGATGGTCAACCAGTAGCGCGCATCCTCGTCTACGAGCCGAGAAGCAAATGAAATGAATTGGAGAGACATAATGAACCAAACGGCATTTGTCATCCTTCTACTCTCGCTGGCAGGTGTCCCTAGTTTTTCGTTAGGGCAATCCGTCGCAAGCGAACCGCTCAAGCTCGAAACCACGATTCCGATGGCCGAAGTCAAGGGACGCATCGATCACCTGTCGATCGACCTGACGGGGCAGCGGCTGTTTGTGGCAGCTTTGGGGAACAATTCTCTCGAAGTGATTGATCTGCGCGAGAATAAGCGAGTTCATACCATCAATGGCCTGGCAGAGCCTCAGGGTATCGCCTACATTCCTTCATCGAATCGCCTCTTCGTTGCGAACGCCAAAGATGGGTCAGTCCGAGCGTTCGATGCAGGTTCCTGGAAGATGCTGAAATCGATTTCGTACAGTGATGATGCCGACAACCTTCGTCATGACTTGAGTAGTGGCCATATCTGGGTTGGCTATGGAGGAGGCGCTTTAGGTGAATTTGATCAAGAAGGAACGAAACTAGCGGACATCAAACTGGACGCTCATCCTGAGTCGTTCCAGTTGGAGAAGACTGGATCGAAACTCTTCGTCAACTTGCCTGGATCCAGAAAGATCTCGGTCGTGGACCGTAAGACACGGTCGGTATTGGAGTCATGGGGTACGGGAGGTCCGCTAGCAAACTATCCAATGGCCTTGGACGAGCGGGATCATCGGTTGTTCGTAGTAACGCGACTGCCGGCGCGGCTCATCGTACTTGATACAGACCACGGTAAACGGGTTGCGTCTTTGCCGGCCATCGGCGATTGCGACGACGTCTTCTACGACGAGCGCCGTCACCGCATCTATGCGGTTGGAGGGGAAGGGGGGATCTCGGTCTTCCAACAGCGAGATACCGACCACTATGACGAAATTGGCCGAATCAAGACGGTCGGCGGAGCGCGAACGGGTTTCTTCTCGCCGGAGTTCAACAAGCTCTACGTTGCCGTGAGAAAACACGAATCGCAGTCTGCAGAGATTCGCATATACGCACCGATGCCGTAAACGCAATTACATCCGGCTTGCGATCCGAACTGATTATTGGCAATGCCCAACAGCCATTGTGTAAACGTACAACCCCGGATAAACCTATGTTCCCAGGACGGTGAACGCCGAACATCAGAAGCAACTGGAGGCTGGCCCGTGCATCTTTCTCTGATCAGAATCGTCGCAATTTCTGCTTTCGCACTGACACTCGGTTGCTCTGTGTCGAAAAGTCACGCCCAGACTCATGACTCTCAGGTGCTCTTCGTCTGCGAACATGGCAACGTTAAGAGCCTGATGGCGGTGTCTTACTTCAATCAACTGGCTCAGGAGCGCCGGTTACCCTTCCGCGCGGTGTCCCGTGGCGCCGCTCCCGACTCAACGACGGTGCCACCCGCAATTATTCAAGGCTTGCATGGCGACGGCTTCGACGTGAGTTCGTTCCATCCGTCAGCAGTCAGGGTTTCCGACATATCCGCATCTAAGCGTGTGATCACGATTGGAACTGCGCTGCCCATGGATGCACAGGTCGCTGCTCAGCCCAAGATCGAACAGTGGAACGATGTACCACCCGCCATCGTCGACTACGGCGCGGCGCGCGATTCTCTCAAGAGGCATATCAAGAAATTAGTCGAGCAACTGGCGAATCGCTAGTCTGCCCACGCTCGCACGAATCGGCGAAGCACAGACGATGCGTTAGGATTGCCGGACACCGCGATGCGAGCTTGACAGAATGTATGCAAGTTTGATGACAAAAGGAACTCTTTCAGGGGGTCAGAGACCTAGTCTTCCTGACCGTGGCGCATTCGCCGTTGAACCTGGACAAAGCCAAGGACTTGACCAGCAGCAACCGCTGCCATGACAAATGCAAAGAGAAGAACCCATGGGACGTGGCGCTTCTCTATCAATTGATAAGCAATGCCATGGGCGGCTGTCAGCACGAACGCCACATACGACCATCTTTGGAGAGACTTCCAGCGTGGCGTTTTCAAAGCACGGAGCGAAAGGTCGTTAGAGATAGCTAAGAGCATCAGGAAGAGCAGTGCAGCCGCGAGCCCAGTAAAATTGGCGAAACCGAATTGCGTAATTTGCAACTGGAGCGGATCAAGCGCTTTGAAAAAATACATCCACATCCGTCCACGAAGATGGACGGTCAAGCCGATCGACGTATGCACGATTGCAAGAATACCCGTCCAGATACCCACATCCCGGCGTAAATCGTAGCTGATGGGATTGGGCCGCTGTCGCAGAACATTCCAAGGACCGAGCCATAGCGATACCGCCAGAAAGAACAAACCCGCATAGGCGGTAGCCATGCTCAGTCGATGACGAACATCTGGTGGTGGCGTTGCCGCATACGCTAGCCAAACGATTGCGATTGCAGTCGCAACAAGAATGAGATGTCTACTGAGCCGACGAAGCCAATAATTGTTCTTAGGCATGGTGATCGTGATGAGTTCTCCGCGAATGGCTTGGTTCATGACGACCGGAGTTGCTCATCATGCGTAGCATGTCAGGACCGCCGGTGCGGAGAAAGCGAATGACCAAAACTACTGCAAGCATCAGAAAAATGATGTTGAGAACGCTCGTGTAGTTCCAGTGAATGGATTCTTCCACGATTTGAACGCTGCGCTGCTGCGGAATCAGATGGAGTGCTCCGAAAATGAATTCTACCGCTAGCGCGGCCAAGGCCATCGACACGTAGAAGATGGCAAGCAAGAAAACACTGACCTTCGGGCCATAGTATTTGCGATAGATATCCAGGATAGGCAGCACAATGAGATCCGCGAAGAGGAAAGCCACAACTCCACCAAAGCTGATGCCCCCATTCCAAAGAACTGCGGCAAGCGGGACATTGCCTACCGAGCACACAAAGGAGAGGATGGCTACGATCGGCCCGACCGCAGGGCCCCAAAACTTCGCCAGAATGGGATGTCCCTGCAAGAAGAATGCCTGCCAAAAGTGCTTCGGGACCCAGGCGGCCAAGGCTCCGGCAATCAACAGGCCGGCTCCGATATCGATCCAAAGAGAGACCCAGTCCATCACGAAGAAGTGGCTAATGGCAGTCCGGCCTTTGTCTGAAGTCATACGCTGCCAGAGCGTGCCTTCATGGACGGACATATCCATTACGGCGTGCCCTTCCATGCGTCCCTGAAGACCTTTCTCGGCTTGTTGTCGTGCCGCATCGACGATCCTGGGTGTGAGGAATGCCTTGAAGAGCAGCACCATGATGGCGATCATGAGTGGCCCTCCCGTAAACTCAGCCAGGGTGAACTGCCACCCCATGAGTACGGCCAGCAAAATACCGAGTTCGAGAACAAGATTGGTAGAGGCGAATTGAAAAGCCATTGCCGCCGTAAAGTTTGCTCCTTTGCGAAACATGGAGCGAGCGAGGGCGACGGCAGCGTAGGAGCAGGAGGACGATGCTGCTCCCAGGCCACACGCCACAGCAATGGTTCGCGGCGAGTCGTCCGGCAGCAAGCGGCTCATCTCTTCCTTCGAAACTACGGCCTGGATAATTGCTGAAAGCGAAAACCCGAGAATCAGCGCCCAAAGAATCTCCCAGGTCATCGTGAATGACATCATCAGAGCGTGACCGATCGCTGCCAGCATACGAGCGTCTCCTCATGACTTTCTACGATTTAGATGCGGTGATTGAATCCACTGAAATAGTTACGCCGGATACCTTACCCTTCACAACGACACTCTCTCCAGCGAACTTGTCGAATTGGGCTTTGTCTCCCTTCAAGGTGTAGACCTTGCCGCCACTGACGAGAGCATAGTCAGAGCCCCGCTTGACGCATTCCCGCGTGCATTGAGCAGCTGTCGCGTCTTTCATCATGTGATGTGCGCCGCACATAGCGTCGCTCACCGTTCCAGTAATAGTTTGCGCCGCTTGGGCGAACAGGCTTGCAGCGCCAAGGGCGAGTGCGGCGACGGGTGCAATGAGTTTGATTTGCATAGTGCGATCTCCTTAAGACAAAGGTTGAACAACTGAGCCGTTGCTGGTTGGGGTGGAATCCTTGTCCTGCGGAACGAGTGTTCCGCGCTTCAGCGCCCGTTCTTTCATCATCACAAAGAAGACTGGCACCAGGATAAGGACGTGAATGGTCGAGGTAATCATGCCGCCGACAATAGGGGCAGCAATTGGTTTCATGACATCGGAGCCAACGCCGGATTCCCAGAGAATCGGAACAAGGCTGGCGAGGACTGCGCACACCGTCATGAGCTTTGGCCGTAGGCGCTGTACCGCGCCCTCGATGGCCGCCTCCTCCACGTCGGCGTTCGTCAACGGCTTTCCATCTTGGAGCCTGCGTTCGAGCGCTTCGTGGAGATAAACCACCATGACGACGCCGGTCTCAACCGCGATTCCGAAGAGCGCGATGTAGCCGACCGCCACTGCAACGCTGAAGTTGTAGTGAAGAAGCCATTGCAGGAGCAATCCCCCACTCATTGCATAGACGGTGGGGAAGATGAGGACAAGCGCTTCGGCGACCGAGTGAAAGACCAGATAAAGCAATAAGAAAATTACGAAGAAGACGACCGGCAGGATCAGTTGCAGCCGCTGTTTGGCACGCAGCTCAAGTTCATACTCTCCGGACCATTGGAACGTGTAATTCGCTGGCAGCGCAAATTTGTTGTGCAGGAGCTTGTCTGCATTTCGAACGAAGCCGCCGTAATCAGTGTTCTTGAGATCAATGTAGACGTATCCCGTCAGCGCCCCATCTTCGTCCCGAATCATGGCGGGGCCATGTGAGAAAGATATTTTTGCAATCTGTCCGAGTGGAATCTGCGCCCCGGAGGGTGTGCCAATCAGCACTCCGCGCATCTGCTCGATATTGTCCCGGAAGTCCCTCTGGTAGCGAACATTGATGGGATAGCGTTCGCGCCCTTCGATGTTCTCGGCAATATTCTGGCCGCCGATGCCCGATGAAACCGCAGTCTGAACATCCGCAACCGAGAGGCCGTAACGAGCAGCCTCCACTCGATTGACATCGACATTGACGTAGAAACCCTGCGCAACCTTCTCAGAAAAGACCGATCGCACTTGCGGCAGCCCGGAAAGCACGTTTTGAATCCGCGAAGCCAGTTGCTGGATGCCATCGACGCTCGGCCCCTGCACCTTCATGCCCAGCGGCGTTTTGATGCCGGTCAGTTCCATATCTAGGCGGTTTTCGACTGGCATCGTCCACGTATTCGAGAGGCCAGGAAACTGGAGCTTCTCGTCCATTTCCTGAATGAGCTTTTCGTAAGTCATCCCCACAGGCCACTGCTCCCGTGGTTTGAGCATGACCGTCGTGTCATACATATCGAGAGGGGCGTTGTCGGTTGCGCTGTCTGATCTGCCAACGGCACCGAAAACACTGGCCACCTCCGGAAAGCTGCGAAGAACGCGGTCCTGTTGCTGAAGGAGTACCTTCGCCTGTTCGATAGAGATGCCGGGAAGCGCAGTCGGCATGTATAAGGTCGAGCCTTCAAAGAGAGGCGGCATGAACTGGCTCCCCAGGCGCGATGCAAGCGGAAACGTGACGATCAGGAAGATCAGATTGACTGCAATGGTGAGCCAGCGATGGTGTAGACAGAACCGCAGGATAGGTAAGTAAATCGCCTGCGTGATGCGTGAGATTGGATTTGCACGCTCCGGACGTAGATGGCCTCGAATCAGCATCACCATCAGGACCGGGACAAGCGTGATGGCGAGGATGGAGGAAGAACCGACTGCCAGGGTCTTCGTCCACGCGAGCGGGCGGAACATGCGTCCTTCCTGCGCTTCGAGCAGGAAGACCGGCAGGAAGGAAACAACGATGATCAGTAGTGAGAAGAAAAGTGCCGGGCCAACCTGTTTCGCTGCGTTGATAAGAATCTTCTGCCGTTCTGGTTCCGATACCGGGCTAGCATCGTTTTCCTGTCGCTCCGACAGATGGCGGTAGCCGTTTTCGACCATCACAATCGAGGCATCGACAAGCACTCCAACCGCCAATGCGATGCCGCCCAGCGACATGATGTTCGAGGTCACTCCCAGCCAGTACATCGGGACGAAAGACACCAGCACCGCGATGGGCAAGGCGAGGATGGCGATGAGCGCGGAACGAAAATGAAAGAGGAAGACAATAATGACGAGGCTGACGATGATCGCTTCTTCGAGCAGATCGCGTTGCAGTGTTTTGATCGACGCATCAATCAAACCAGAACGGTCATATCCCGTCATGATTTGGACGCCGGGTGGTAGAGAGGGTGCGATCTCACGCAGCTTCTGCTTGACGCCGTTGATGACATTCAGCGCGTTCATACCCTGACGCATGACGATGATCCCGCCGACAGTTTCCCCCTCGCGTTCCACTCCGCCACGCCTTCGCGGATGTCAGGCCCGAAGCTCACCGTTCCCAAATCACGCACCAGGACGGGTGTTCCATTCTTGCTGCCGACTGCAACGGTTGCGAGATCATCGAGAGAGCGGAGATAGCCGAGGCCGCGGATCATGTATTGTGCACCGCTCAAGTCGAGCACTCGCCCGCCCACTTCATTCGTGCTCATCTTTACTTTCTCGATGACCATAGAAAGCGGAACGCCATAGGCAAGCAGCTTGTTGGGATCAAGCTGTACCTGATACTGCCGAACGAAGCCGCCAATGCTGGCGACCTCAGCAACTCCGGGCGCGGTCTCCAGGGCATACCGCAAATGCCAGTCCTGCAAGCTGCGAAGGTCGGCAAGACTGTGTTTGCCGCTCTTATCGACGATGGCATACTCGTAGACCCAGCCAGCGCCCGTTGCATCGGGGCCAATCGAAGGATGCACGTTCTCGGGCAAACGCCCGCTGATCTGTTGCAGATACTCGATGACCCGCGAACGAGCCCAGTAGAGATCCGTGCCATCTTGAAAAACCACATAGACGTAGGAGTCCCCGAACATGGTCTGCGCGCGAACCGCTTTGACATGCGGAGCAGCAAGCAGGCTGGTGACGATCGGATAGGTCACCTGGTCTTCGATGACATCGGGCGGTTCACCTGCCCAACTCGTATGAACGATCACCTGCACGTCCGAGATGTCTGGAAGGGCGTCCAGCGGTACGTGCTGCAACGACCAGATTCCAGCAAGGGTGAGCAGTAACACGGCGGTAAAGACCAGGAAGCGATTGCGTGCGCAGACATCAATAATTCTGGAGAGCATTACATGCCTCCTGTCGCGTTCACGCGCAACTGCTTCGTTGCAATCGGCTGCCCGTTCTTCTGGACGGAGATGGTCACCTGCCATGTGCCTCCGGAACCGAGCGAGCCGCTTCCCTCGTACATGCCGTTGCCTTTGTCGTTGAGCTTGGTGGTTGTATTCATCGCTGCCATGCCCATCGCCGGCATAGCAGCCATATAGAACGTGACAGTAACTTCGGCTCCAGTCATGGGACTTCCATCTACATTTGTGAGTTTCACTCGAAAAACATTGCTACCCCTTTGAGGGGGATTGGGATCGGTCGTGAAGTCAATGTTCGCCCGTGCAGCAGCCGGTGGATTCGCGGGGGGAGCGTTGCTTCCGGCACCCGGCGGGGGCGGCACAAACGAACCTGCCGTGGCCTGCAACTGACTTTCGGAATCGATGAGGAAGCTGGCCGAGGTAACGATGGACTGATGTGCTTCCAGCCCCTTGAGCACGACGAAGTCGTCTCCGACGCGAGGACCGGTCGTGATCTCTTTTGGCTCAAGACTGCCGTTGCCGTGATTCAAAAAAACGAGTTGTCGAGTACCGGACTGGAAGACAGCAGATGCAGGAACCACGAGCTGACGTCCCAGGCTGGTTTTTACATCGACATTTACGAACATGCCCGGCTTCAGTTTGAGTCCCGGATTCGCTATCGCCAACCGCACACGAAGAGTGCGCGTTGCCATATCTACTTGTGGCAGGATCTCTTCGATCTGGCCGGAGAACGTACGGCCCGGATACGAATCGACGGTAATCTTTGCCGTGTCGCCCGGCTTCACGCGACCAACATCGTTCTGAAAGATCTGCGCGTAGACCCACACACGGGAGAGATCGGCAACGGTATAGAGCTTGGTCGAGGGCTCGACATACATATTGGGCAGAGCATTTCGCTCGGTGATGTATCCCGCAACCGGTGAGTTGATGGTGAGATCGGTAATCGGTTTACCCGTCTCTTTGAGCTTTGCAATCTCGCTCTGCGGAACTTCCCATTGCTCCAGGCGTTGTTCTGCCGCGGCTGACAGCAACTCGGCTCCCGATGCAACTCCGTCCACAGTGCTGGCGCTCAACGCCTTCTGGTTCTGCCGCGCTAACAGATACTCCTGCTGGGTCGCCACAAGGTCCGGACTGTAGATCGTGAAGAGTGGCTCTCCCTTGCGCACGTATTGATAGGTGGCATTGGCAAATACTTTGCGAATGTAGCCAGGGAAGCGCACCTGGACGTAGGAGAGAAGACGCTCATTGATATCTACCGTGCCGGTGGCACGTATGTCGTCGCTCAGTTGCTTGTACTCAACGGTGCCGGTTCTTACACCGATACTCTGCATACGCTCCGGCGTGAGTTGGACAGGGACAAGCGGAGTTTCCATCTTTTGTTCCGGCATGGATAGCACTGACTCGTTTGCACCAGGAGGCGGACCCGAGACTACGGGTTGAACGTCCCCTGACATCGGCATCTTCGTTGGTGTCAACTGTTTGACTGATCGAGAGTGGTAAGCCCATACTCCTGCAAAAGCTGCGAGGATAGCGATCCATACGAGTGAGGTTCTAAACACATATTTTTTCATCGCAATGTCGCTCCTGTCAGAGTTTCGAGATGGGCCAAAGCGGTTTCGTGATCTACGAGGGTCTGTGCATATTCAAGCTTCAAGCTGAGAATGTCGGTGAAGTACGTGAGCACATGAGTAAACTGCTCGCGATTGGACGAGTAGGCGCTTAATATTGCCCGGTATGCTGCATCGGACTGTGGAATCAGACCTTCTCGATATTCCTTCAACAACTCTTCATCGCTGGTTGCCTTCACATGCTCTTCCTGGACCTCTGCGAGTTGCTGTTGCAGATGTGCATTGAGTGTCTGCTGCGATTCGGAACGCCTTTCCGTCGCCTCTGCGATCTCAGCATTCACCCGCCTCTTGCGCGGAAAACGCACGTCGAAGGTGAACATGTAGTAGTCCCGGTACTTGCGGTCTGTGTTCTGGTACATATAGCCAACTTCAAAATCCGGCTTTCCCTCACGTTTGGCGGAGGCCAACTGCGCATCCTGCTTCCGAATGGAACTCGCATCGACCTGAATCTGAGGGTTGTTCTGCCGGACTGCTGCAAGCAGTTCATCGGAAGTGCGTTTGAGCGGAGTCTCGACCAGGTCTTCCGTAACGACGTCCGGTGACCCTTGATCCCGACTGAGCAGACCTTTGAGATGTGCCTGCACCTGCCCCATCTGCTGATGGTGCATCGTGATCTCTTTCACGATCTTGGTTCGGTTCACCTGCGCCTGTAGGACATCCTGCTGCATCCCCTGGCCGACCTGATAATGGGCCGTGGCATCCTGAATGAGCTGGTCAAGAACGCTTTCGTTCTGCCGAAGGATGTCGAGCGTCTGTTGCAGGTATGCCAATTGGAGATAGTCAGCTTTTACGGCATCCGCAACACTGATTTTCGTTACTTCCACCTCGGCTTGCCTCGTGTCGGCGTCACGCTCAGCGACTTGTCCACGAGCCGCAGCTTCCCTGGATATGGAAGTTCCTGTGATGCTCCAACGCCAACGTAAGCAAAATCGCTGTTGGTGTATCCCGCAAACGGCTTAGGGCTGCCCACGCTCAGCTGCTGGTAGGTTAGCTTCGGGTCCGGCAAAGTCGTCACCTGCGGTACCATTTGCCTCGCGGCTCGTGCGCCGTGGTCAGCTGCGGAAATTTGTGGATTGTTTGCCCCGGCCTCGGCTAGAAGCTGAGACAAGGGTGTGGGCGGGCTCGCCGCTGGCGTCTGCCCGGAGGCAGAACATGTGGTGGTCAGCACAACCGTGGCGGTCAACAAAGAGACCACGTTCATACGGAAGCTCCATTCTCAAATGCAGTTCAAGGCAATTGCCGAAACACGCAGACACGCGTGTGCGCTCGGCAAAAGTAGAGTGCGAGAGTGGAGCGGACTAGATTCTGAGGATGGAAATGGTCGAAGGTGGGGACTTTGAGGTGAGTAGTCGGGGTGTTCGACCCAACCGGCGACAGCAGAGGCCGGATTCACCATTTCGGACGCAGCCAACCAGATGACAGGAACCACAACGGGGTGGAAGGTCATCGGCTTCGTGTCCAGCGCGTTGTCGTGAACGCTCGGCGGAGCCTTCTGGCAGCAGCCATGCGACGCCGGCATCTCCATCTGCCCACACTGGTTCTTCATCATGCGGCAGCAAGCACGCTCTTGGGTGCTCATAGCCGTATTGGGCACCATGCAAGCCATGGCCGGGGTCAGACATGACACCAACAGCAGGACTAGCACACCAAATTGGCGCAGCGCCTTCATTCGTGTATATAGAATACCTGAACTCCGAGGCTCGGCACTATTTTCGCCTTTGATTAATGATCGCCGTCCCCCACCAGCAATACGTCCACGCCTTCGGGAATGGAACGAGATCCGCCATCTCCACCTGCTCGATTTTGAAACCGCCTTCTGTCAGTAGAGCCGGAATGTCACGTGTGAGGTGACAGCCTTCAAACGCCCAGTGGCCGAATGGTTCTAACCGCTCTTGCCAGCGTCGGACATCAGGATCGGGTGAAACTCCATGCTCGAAGAAGATAAACTTCCCACCGGGCTTCAGGACTCGTTCAATACCGCGAATAGCTTCCGCAACGCCAGGGATCGTGCACAACGTAAACGTGCTGATCACAGTATCGACTGTGCTGTCGTCCAAAGGGATGCGTTCTCCTGGAAGGTCCAGAAATTCGACATCGATCTTCGTTTGGTGTCGTTGGGGTTCTGCCAGACGAATCATTCCTGGATTGGGTTCAAGCGCGTAAATTTTGTTTACTCTTGCGGAATTGTAGTGGGCGAAGTTCACTCCCGGACCGACGCCGATTTCGAGAACTGTCCCTTCAGCTAGGGGGATCATCCGCTCGCGAACATCGCGGATGGGCTTTGGATCGCCCAAATTTTTCACGATATGTGGGTAGATGTGGTCCCTGTAGAAAGGCATTGCTGTCACGCTTTCACACTGCCCGATACGGACAGTTAGACCCGTTTGAAAGCACAATATAAAAACTGCTGCTGTCCACCTGAAGGTGTTGTATGCCATTCGATCCGGCTTTCCGTCAGACCGAACTGCGGACCGACTTCAGCTTCGAGGGCCGCTGCATCGAGCGTGCAGTATCTAACCCGCTGCACCGTCTTGGGCCTTCTGGCCCAAACGTGCCGATGATAAGGTGGCCGTTTCGCTTCACCGATGCTGCCGCTCTTGCTACATAGGAGACGCGCTGCTCAGGAAGCATTAAAAAATGGAAGACAGCCCGGTCATGCCACAGGTCGTAGTGATCCAATGGAAGATCGGCTTCGCACACATCCGCGGTCAGCCATCGAATCTGCGACGAGGCTGGACCCAATCTTTCCTTCGCCACGCATAGAGCAGTCTCGGAAATGTCCAGGACGGTGATATTGGCGTAACCGCGTCCCACTAGATCATCAACGAATGTTGAGGCTCCTGCGCCAACGTCAATGATGGCAGCAGAATGGTTGGGAGCTAACTTTTCGATCAGGGCCAGAGAAGTATCGAGATGAGGACGATACCAACTGACCTCTCCCAGTGCCTTTGAGGTATAGACGGATTCCCAATGTGCCTTTGCTCGCATAACCGTTCTACGTGATGGTAACGCTGGAGGGAGCTACGGCTGCCCAGAATCGAGCCGACCAGGATCCGCTCAGAGGGCCACCTGGAGTATGATCGCCATATGAGGCGGTTACTCCAGTTCGGGACGTTGCTATTCCTGCTGGTGACGCTCCTGGCGCCTCTGACAGAATGTTTCGACCGCTGGGATGTTCCGGGAATCTCCAATGACACGGAGTTTGCCGTCTTCGCGTTCATCTTCGCCCTATGTCTCGTGCTGGTTGTGTGTGTTCTCATTTCAGCACGCTCGTTGCTCGTTGATTTGGTCTTAGAACGCGTGGTCCAGCAGCCCTCCGACGAGTGGCTGCCCGTCGGGGCAAAACTCCTTGTAAGTATTTTCATCCCTCCCCGCCTGCTCTCCCTCCGAATCTGATCTCCGGCTAAATGCGCCTCACTGGACGTGCCTCGTGGTGCGTCTGTGCCGCTCATCGCTGCGTGTTAAAACGCGTACCTTCGCCACTTTTCCGGGGACACTAGATGTCAGCGTCAAGAATTCTTTGTAATTTTGTGCTGTCCTTAGTCTGGACGGCTTCCTCCATCGTTTGTGTCGCGCAGCTGAGCAGCACCGGAGTTGTCAGCGGAACGGTTTTTGCGCCAGACGGCAATCCAGTCTCCGGTGCGGTTGTAACTCTATCCGGGATTGACGGTCCCGCGCACACGGTCTCGAGCGCAGCCGATGGATCGTTCCTGATCAAAGAGCTGCCAAGTGGCAGCTATACCCTGAAGGCAGCAGCAGCCGGATTTGCTCCGCACGATGAGTCGCCAGTGGTGGTGGCCGTCGGCCGCACGACTCATCTTTCGACAACTCGCGGTCGCCGGCACACAACGGACTGTGAACGTCAGCGCGGCGCCCGTCACCTTCGACGCCTCGCAAACCTCCTCCGTCGTGAACATCGACCGGGACCGCGTCGAAGAGCTCCCGATTCCGAGCCGCAACTATCTGACTTTCGTCCTGCTATCTCCGCAGGTGGCTGCTGCCAATCCTGCGCTGCTGCAGCAAGGGCTTAACCAGAGCACCGGCAGTTTCAGCTTCGGAGGTCTTCGTCCAGGAAGCAACGCCGTCTACCTCGATGAGGTGAATGACAATGATGAATACAGCGGCGGAAGCCGCACGCAGCTATCTCCGGAGGCCATCAGCGACTTTCAGATCGTCAATCACGGATTTGCGGCAGAGTCGGGCGGAGGGGCAGGAGGTTCGATCGACGTACAGACACGCTCAGGATTGAACCGCATCCACGGAGATGCGTTCACCTTTGTCCAGAACGGCGCGCTCAATGGAACACCACCGCTTGGACTCAATCCCTATAAGCCGGATGAAAGCCGGGTCCGGGCCGGCCTAGCACTCGGAGGGCCAATTCAGCACGACAAGATGTTTTACTACGTCGCCGCCGAACAAGAGCTTGCGCGAGGAGAAGATACCAATGACCTCAACCCATCGACGCTCAGTGCTATCAATGCTGCGCTGAAACAGTATGGCCCGCTGGCAAACCTTACGCTGCAAAGCGGTTTCCTCCCGACAACCGACCAGGAGACCGAATTGTCAGGCCGCGTGGATAGGACCCTGACGACACGCCAGGCAGTCATGCTACGGTATGCCTTTACGAATAGCCGTAACGTCAGCGATGCTTTTCACACGGATGAACTGACGGATCGGACCGCAAGAGGCTCTTCGTTCATTGCCGATAACAGCCTCAACGGCACTCTCACCTCCACACTCAGTTCAACTCTGTTGAACAAGCTGAGCTTCGAGCTCGCACAGCGGCGAGCTGTGGAGAGAACCAACCAGACATCGGGGCCAGGGATTCTCATACCGGGCGTTGCTCTCTTTGGAACGTCACACTCAGGCAATGCCCGGCGCTTCGAGACGCATCTGGAGTTTGCAGACTCAATCTCCATGCAGCGGCACCAGCATCTCTTTCAGTTCGGCGGACGCACCGACCGCGTGGCTTTGCGAAACCAGGTAACGGACGGCTCGCAAGGTTTCTTCGCCTTCGGCAGCCTCGCGGCGCTTCAGGCAGGCAACGCGGATTTCTTTTCCCAGAGCTTTGGCAACTTCGACACGAACTTGAGCGAGGTACGATTCGCGGGATTTGCTCAAGATCACTGGACACAATCTCCCTCCCTGACGCTGGACTACGGCATTCGTTACGAGTACAACCGTTTGCCGTCAGCGCTGCCACAAGACACGCTGAACTTCAGCCCGCGCTTTGGCCTGGCATGGACGCCGTGGAAGTCGTTGGTGGTGCGCACTGGATTCGGTATCTTTTACGATCGTTTCCAACTCGCCACAATCAATCGTCTGATGGAGTTTGACGGCACCCACGGGTTCACTCAAACAGTCGAAGACACTGCGGCTGCCGCCGTCTATCAAAGCGGCCATCTTCCCGCAGCGCCCTTGTCCGGAGTGGCCCCGAGCATCTGGCGGGCGCAATCGGGGCTGCGCAATCCCTACAGCGAAGTGGCGTCACTCAGTGTCGAGCAAGCTCTGCCACTGCAAACAACACTGACCGGGGAATATCAATACGTCCACGGCGTCAAACTGGGCCGCACCAGCAACATCAATTTTGCGGCACCCGTGCTGCTGACTCCGACAAATGCCGCTGCTGTCGGAGTCTCTTCTCCGATGCCACAGCAACTCGGACGGCCAGTGTTCACGACGGCTCGACTCGATCCGGCCCACGACGCGATCAACCAGTTCGCGAGTTCAGCAAGCTCTTCGTATAACGGCGCAACTATCACACTCAATCGCCAGTTTCAGGATGACTTCCAGATTCTGGCGGGCTATACGTTCTCAAAGACCATCGACGACGCTTCCTACGACACGGAGCAGCCCCAGAATCCCTATGCGATACGTGACGAGCGCGCACTCTCTCTTCAGGACCAGCGTCACCGATTCACGTTGAGTGGCCTGTGGCTCATTGGTCCCGATCTTGGCGACCCTGCGGATGCAGCCAAGAATGCAAATCCTGGCCCTATCATGAAGGCCCTCACTGGTCTGGAGTTTGCGCCCATAGTCGGCATCGCCAGCGGCTTTCGTGCCAACCCGATCACCGGTCTCGACAGCGCTCGCCAGCATATCTTCCCGTTTTCATCTCGTCCTTTTGGATATGGCAGGAACTTGCTGTCAACGCCGGTGAACGTCGATGTCGATCTGCGAGTTCTAAAGATGATCCCGGTCGCCAGCGGCCATCTGGATGTGGTGGTGGAGTCGTTCAACCTTCTCAACCACCGCAATGTGTCGCTGCTGAACACATCATTTGGGTCAGGAACTCAACCGGCACCCGGCTTTTCCAGCCCCATCGCCACATCCACTGCGCGCAGGGTGCAGTTCTCGCTGGACTACGAGTTCTGACTCCAATATCAGCTTTTGAATGCCGGAATTGAGTTCTTGTCGTGACCCAACTCGGTGCTCGGATCAATGACCGTGGTGAAAGCTGTGACCATTGAGGTACAGCGAGATGTGTACCAGCACCAGGAACGCCCCAAGGCCGGCGGCGAGGGAGATCCTGAGTCCTCGGGAGAAGCTGTTTCCGATTGTTCCCTTGTTAGGCCCGGACGTCGCCTTCATTCCTACTGTTCCTCGTGATTCCAGAAGCTCATACTGTCGCCCCTGCTGCTTGCGTCGTCCATAGCCGGTCAGGCCCCATGGCTTGTACACCGACAGGGCCGTGATTACGAGCAGCACTAACATGCCGCCAGTGGCATGGACCGCGAGTTGAATCCCCACTGTGTGAAGATCGGCACTGGATGACGCGGCCTCTGCGGCTCGGCGGGCGGCATAACCGATCAGCGGCATCTTCACCAGCAGAACGACCGTGGCAAAGGTGGTGAGCAAGAGCTTCGCCAGGACCCAGTAGTACCGGAACAAGCCCCACGGAGTGCCAAGTGACTGGACAATCCCGGAGAGCAGCGAAGCGACGGCCAACGGAACAATAACGAAGCGGGCAGTTAACTCCATCGCCCATAGGCGGCCCTCACCATCTGCGGATCCCGACTAGTCAACCCGGTGATGACGAGAACGAGGAAGGCAGCGACCGCGCCGAACCAACCGACCGAGAACGTAATATGCGCAATGAGGACTAGCTTGCGGAGGCGGGGTGTCATGGCGGAGGACTCCATTCTTCTTTGACGCGTTGGTCACACCTAGATCGCAACATACGGGATTCTCTCTCGCTTTACGAGCTTTTTCTCTTTAGGGTGTGTCCAGAGGGGATACTTCTCTTTTGAAAGGCTAGTTCTGGATGAGGCGCACAAGAGTGCCGTCCAGGTCAACCAAGGCGCCGATGCGACCACCCCATGACTCGACTTTGGGAGGGTGCAGTCGGGGTTGCCCTTTGCACCCCACTGGTAAACCGGCCTCTTTGCAACTCGCGTAGAAGGAGTCGAGATCATCCAGCCGCAAACAGCAACTGAACCAACTGGTCAAAGGGTCTAGTTCGGGATGAGGAAAGAACTCCAAGGTCAGATTACCGCGCTTCAGAATCATCCAGCCCTTGTCACGCCAACTTTCGGAGAAGCCGAGGGCGGCGTAGAACTGAGAAGTCTTTTCGAAATCGCGTGAAGGCAAATTGGGCGTGGCATTATCGCTCATTCGGTTTCTCCAGCGCGAGACAAGCGTCATTCCTGCTTGGGACCGCAAGACAAGGTTTAACCATTAGAGCAACGGCCCTGCAACTGCACCGGCGGACATTTTACAGAGCCGTAGGAACAGAAGACACAGCAATCGCCCACTTTCGGCCGCATCAGAGCGTGGCATTGAACACATTCATGGAAGAAACGGCAGGAATCCAGAGGCATCGCTTCCGATGTCGCATGACCGCATTGTGGACAGGTCAGCGTTGATTCAAGGATCACCGTAGGCGGCGTCATTGCTTTTGTGCTTCGCTATGCAATGTCGAAGGAAAGCCAGCATTCGTAGTCGCTCTTACAAGTGCTGACGGATTTGTCTTGTCTGCGTCGTACTTCACCGTAGCAGTCTTGTGGTCGTAGTCCACCTTTGCATTAATGACTCCGGGTACCTTCTCCAGTGCCTTGTGAATCGTGATTGAGCATATAGAGCAGGTCATGTTCTGGACATCCAGAACAGCAGTCTGAGGGGTCGCGGCAAAGGCGGATACCGGCAAACAGATGAGCAGAGCAGCGAGGATTCTACGCATTAGGGATTCCTTTCAACGATAAAAGATCGGCAAAATCCAAGGGCTGGCGACGAGACCAAACGTCGCAGGCACCAATATCCAAAACAAAATTCGCTGCACGTTTCGAGTGCGGTCGGCGACACAGTTATCCTCCGAATCGCAGCTCTGAGGTACAAAATACAGCTTCCGAAAAGCGAGTCCAAGGAATAGAACCGTCAACACAATGAAGACAGGTCGGTACGGTTCGAGAGCAGTCAAATGGCCGATCCAGGCGCCTCCGATTCCCAAGCTCAAAAGCAGAAGCGGCCCAATGCAACAGGCAGACGCACCGATTCCAGCCAGCACGCCGCCGACCAGTTCCATTTTCGTGTTCCGTGACGATCGCATTCCCAGCAAGTCTTCCTCATTTCATTCTAAACTCCGTACCATAGTACGGAGTCAAGGGGTGACCTGCCCCCGATTGCTCACCCAGGGATAACTGGAGTTTCCCAGTTTTGGTTTTGCTTTGAGATTATCTCGCAGCCGTCGTAGTCGAGGCTGTGCGGATGTGGGAAGCGTTGTCTGCTTTCCACATCTGCATAGCCTGCTCTCTGCCGGAACTCCTCCGGCGTTCTGTAGTCGAGCGAGCTGTGCGGACGTTCGTAGTTGTACTCCCGCCGCCAGTTCGCCAGGGTGCTTCTTACGTCGTTGAGCGTGCGGAACCAACTCGCGTTGAGGCACTCGTCGCGCAGTCTTCCGTGGAAGCTCTCGACATGCCCGTTCTGCATCGGCCTGCCGGGCTGGATGTGTACCAGCCCTACCTTCCAGTCCTCTGCCCAGCCAAGCATGCGCCGCGAGGTGAACTCCGGGCCGTTGTCCGAGCGTAGGTTCTCTGGCCGACCGCGTTCTCCGATTAGCCGCTCCAGCACCCTGGTCACGCGTCCGCTGCCCAGGCTGGTGTCGGCTTCCAGCGCCAGACACTCACGCGTGTAGGCTTCGACCACGCTGAGGATGCGAACCATCCGTCCGGTCGCCAGGCCATCGATGATGAAGTCCATCGCCCACTCTTGGTTCGGCCGGATCAGACGCGGCTCCAGCGGTCGATCCCGCACCAGCCGCTTGCGCTTCTTGCGCCGGACCGCCAGCCCCTCCTCCGCATACAGCCGGTAGACACGCTTCACGTTCACCTCGTAGCCCCTCCGTTCCAGCAGCGCATGCAGCCTTCGATAGCCGTAGCGAGGCTTCTGTCGCGCCAGCTTCACCAGTTCCTCGCGCAGTTCGATGTTGCGGTCCGGTCGAGGCTCATACCGATAGCTCGACCGCTCCACGCCCAGCAGCTTGCAGGCCGTGCGTGCTGCAGTATCGCCAAATTCGTGCGCTGGGAGTTCCCAATGTTGGCGCGGCCTAACCCAAATCCGTACCCACAATGAGCGATGCTCCCCACGTTTTTCAGTGCCTTACGGTGCCATCCGTGTCCTCTAAGTTATTGTGAATACAGCCTATTTAGGTTCTGAAAAGGCCGGCGTCGGCGGTTCGATCCCGTCTCTGGCCACCATTTAGAATCAACAGCTTACCGAAGACTAGCCAAAGCCTCAGATAACTCGGAGGCTTCGGTATTTTTGCTTAAATGCCTTATTTTGAATGATTTATGAGTCACGAGATGTTCTGGCCGCGAAAAGGCTGGCGTCTCTGATTGGGCACCTGTAACTTGTTCATTCACAACAATTAGCGGATCGCTCTTATCCTAGTTTAAGGAGTGGGAACAATATGAGGACACCAATGCCGTTCCTATTTCTTCCATGTGAGCGGCGATCACGCGATGCTTATTCGATTTGAACTACGGCTTCTGAGTTGATCGACTGTGCTTGCTGATCGAGGGCATCATGTGCCACAAGCAACCGAGACTGATCAGGAACAACGCCCCCGCGATCCAGACGGCGTAATGCGCTACGCAGTTCACCACAACGTCTACCGAGTCGTGCACGCCTAACAGCCTCTGAGCAATCCAGCCTACTGACGCAACACCGGCGAAGAGCGCACCGGCGATTCTCAAAAGCGGATACGCACGAGTGCGACTCATTAAAACCAGAGACGGCATGGTCGCCGCGACCACGAGCATCTGCATGGTTCCTATACCCAGGTTGAACGCCAGAATGCCGGCCACACGCTCCAATCGGCCGAGCCCCAATTCGCCCAGGGTGGCAGCAAACGCCAAGCCGTGAATGAGCCCGAAGAAGGCCGCTATGCCAGCTTCTTTTCCAGGAAAAATTGGGCGGAAAGCGTGGATAGCCGACACAAGAATGGAAACAGCAATCAGCACTTCAATCGGACGAGCGGACACGCGAACGATTCCAAATGCCGCTAATGCCAGCGTGATCGAATGCCCGATCGTAAATGCCGTCACAATTTTGAGAATGCGGAGCACACTGCTTCTCGCGCCGGCGAATCCAGCCCAGCGGGAACCAACGATGATGAGAGGCGCAGGCAGAAGAAGTACCAGCAAGAACAGAAGATGATCTGTGCCTTCAGCGATGTGCTGCATGCCGAGGCGGAATAGGCTGGCGAAGCCGATGCCAGTTATCCGCCCGGGGAGGTTTATCCACCATTTGAGAGGCGACGGATCTGAAGGAACGCCGGCCTGCACATAATCCAGCTGATAGAAAGACTGCTGTGCATTCCGGGTCTGAGCGACGATTCGGATGTCGGGGTCACTCGGGACCAACGAGTTCACGAGGTAGGCCGCGGAGCCGCTCTGGTGATGGTTTTCGAGAGTGAGTTTTCGATTGGAGCCACCGCGCGGCAGATCCACGGTGAACTCAAGGTGAATCTCCCCGAGGCCTTCTCTCATCTGCTCGACTCGAGGGAAGTCCATTGAGACGAGCTTCGGCTTCAAAGGATTGTCGTCCACCGTGAGCAACAGATCGCCAAGCACCCGCTCCGCATAAGCTCTCTGCTCATCTTCGGAGAGGATGCCGTCGCCATTGCTGTCGATACTCGCGATGACGGAGGAGGAGACCGCGACCCCGGGGATCAGACGCATGGATGCCTGAACATGGTCCTTCTCCACCAAGATGATGGTGGCTTGCAGATATTCATCGAGCCTGTGCGCGGAGGCGACCCCTCCGAGAGGAAGAAGAATCGCGGCAGCGGCGATGAGCCTCGGCTTCATTGTTTCGTAAGCCCCTGTCCGTAGTCGTTCGTCGGGTCGCGGTACATCGTATGGACATGCATGGAGGGATCGCCGCCGAGGCTTTGGGGCGCGTACTCGATGACGAGGTGTGGGCCCTGAATCCTATAGTAGGCGGTGATATTTTTTCCGGGAGCCGCGGTTGTTGGACCGCTCCACGAGAACCAGGTCTCGTTGATATCGGCCTTAAGCTCGACCATGCGGGCCGCGGCCGCGCTCTCGTGAATGATGCCCGCCCATTCGGATATCACGTCGAGCAGCATGGCGCGCTGATGCTCGTTCATCGCGGAAGCCTTCAAACCCTCGGGCTGTATCTTTTTGCCGTCCTGCCCGGGTCCGAGCACAAGATCGGCGAGGTGGTAGCTTAGGATCGCTTGTTTCCGCTGGCTATCGTCGAGGGCATTGAGCAAGGCCAAAGCCTTATCGCTCTCCTGGCCCAGAGGCCGCACGGTTTTCCCATTGATCGTGTAAAGCGCAGGTTGAGCGCCAGCCAGAGTCGGAGTCAGCACACCGCGTTCCCCGGCGATTGTGATATTGAGCGCTAAATGATGCCCGCCGAACTGCAACATCCAGGGATCTTTTTGGGAAGGCTTGCCCAGGATGGAGATGTAGTAAAGGTCTTTGCCGAAGAGGTCGCTGCTCAATCCACCCGGCCCGCCTCCCATGGGGGGCCGGTTTGCTCCGTTGCCGGGAGGTGGGCCGCCGTTACCCGGTGGTGGACCACCATTCCCCGGCGGCGGCCCCCCGTTCCCACGTGGCGACCGGTTACCGTTCTTCGCCTCCTCGACCTTGTTGACCTCGTCCCCCTCCATAATTTGCTGGACCTTCTCAAACCCCCTCCGGCTGAGCGCGGCTGACACCAGAGCCATTGCGGCGGAACGCTGAGTGGCATTCATCTCCTTCAGGCTGATACCGCCCCGAGGAACAAAACCGGTCGGAAAGTTGGACCAGCGTGCCCGCTGTTTATCGTCATCAAATGCGAACATCACGCTTTGCCGCTGCTTCTCATCGAGTGTGGAGAGAAAGGCATTCGCGGCGCTCACAATCCGTGAGGTTGCTGTCTGAGCTGTGGCGGCTGACACTGACAACCAGATCGCCGCTAATGCGGCGACGCCGCGTATCATTCTCATCGA
>WNFD01000406.1_pt1 | contig 42451 bp, 37 predicted proteins | sample 5400491 | NCBI WGS metagenome assembly WNFD01 (sample SAMN13153343, study PRJNA577476) | soil metagenome | isolation source: 120 cm saprolite under Douglas fir tree site 2 hole 2 replicate 2 | place: USA:California | collected 2015-04-18
TGCCGGGCTACGTCGTGATCGCCGTGCACGCCTTCAAGAACGCGCTCATTCCGGTGCTCACCCTGGCCGGCGTCAACCTCGTCGTCATGCTCAATGCGGCGGTGATCATCGAGGTGATCTTCGCCTGGCCGGGCATCGGCCGGCTCCTCTACGAGGGCATCTTTCAGCGCGACTTCCCGCTCGTCCAGGGGGTCGTCATGGAGGCCGGCATCATGGTCGTGGTCATCAACCTGACCATCGACATCCTCTACGCCTATATCGACCCCCGCATCCGGCTGACCCGATAGGTACGCGATGGCCTTTGTCACTGAACCCACCGATGCGGTTCTCGCCGGGACGCGTGCCGCGGGCGCTCAGCGGCGCTGGCTTCGGTTCGCGCGCGAATTGCCGGTCCTGCCCCTGGCGATCCTGGTGCCATTCGTTCTGATGGCGGTGTTTGCCGGCGCGGTCGCTCCCTACGATCCGACCGAACCGATCCCGGGCGCGAAGATTTTCGAGCCGCCCTTCTGGGTCCAGGGGGCAAACACGCTGGCCCTTCTCGGCACCGATTTTCAGGGTCGCGACGTGCTGAGTCGGCTGATTTACGGAGCCCGCGTGTCGCTGATCGTGGGAGTCACCGGGACCATCGTCGCCGGCAGCATCGGCACCACCCTCGGCATCCTCGCCGGGTACCTCGGCGGCTGGGTCGATCAGGTGATCATGCGCGTGACTGACGCCTGGCTGGCGCTGCCGGCGCTGGTCTTCGCGATCTTCCTGGCGACGATGCTCGGGCCGAGCATGTGGAACATCGTCATCATCCTGGGGCTGGTCTATTGGACCCGCTATGCAAGAGTGATCCGGGGCGAGGTGCTGAGCCTGCGCGAGCGCGAGTTCGTCAAGCTGGCCGAGATCGCCGGCGCCTCGAGCCGGCGCGTGATCCTCCGCCACATCCTCCCGAATGTGCTGAACTCCGCGATGGTTTTGGCCAGCCTGACGATCGGCGTGGTGATCATCGCCGAAGCCTCGCTCTCCTTTCTCGGCGTCGGAGTGCCGCCGCCGGAGCCGGCCTGGGGCTCGATGCTGGCCGATGGCCGCTCGATGCTGATGGTCGGCGATTGGTGGCTCACCGTCTTCCCCGGGTTGGGCATCATGCTTGTTGTGCTGGCGACGCAGCTGCTCGGCGATTGGCTGCGCATCCGCCTCGACCCGCAATTGCGCAACCGCTAAGAGGCGGTATGGCCCCCCTCCTCCGGGTCAGCGATTTACAGACGCACTACGTCTCGTTTGGGGGCGAGCGGGTCGTCAAGGCGGTCGATCGGGTGAGCTTTACCTTGGAGGAGGGCGAGACGCTCGGCATCGTCGGCGAATCCGGCTGCGGCAAGACCACCACCTGCCTGTCGATCGTCGGCCTTTTGCCCCCGGCGGCGCGGATCGTCGGTGGGCATATCGACTTCGCCGGGCAGGACCTCGCGCAACTGAGCCAGCGCGAGATGCGCCATGTGCGCGGGGCGCAGATCGCGATGATCCTGCAAGACCCGATGGCCTCGCTGAACCCGCTGTTCAGCATCTATCGCCAGGTCGGCGAGCCGGCCTATTACCACCGCGCGATCCGCGGCGGCTCGCTGCGCCGCCGCGTCGGCGAATTGCTCCGCGCGGTGCGCATCCCCTCGCCCGAGATGCGGATGCGGGAGTTTCCGCACCAGATGAGCGGCGGCATGCGCCAGCGCATCGTCGGCGCGATCGCGCTTGCCGGCGGGCCCCGGCTGATCATCGCCGACGAGCCGACCACCAATCTCGACGTGACGATCCAGGCGCAATATCTCGACCTGTTGAAGGATCTCCAGCGAGAGACCGGGGTTGCGGTCATCTTCGTGACCCACAATCTCGGCATCGTCGCCCGCATGTGCGACACGCTCGCGGTCATGTATGCCGGCAAGATCGTCGAGGCCGGCACGGTGCGCGAGCTGTTCAACGCCCCGCAGCATCCCTATACCAAGGCGCTGCTTGGCGCGATGCCGAAGCTCGGCAGCAAGGAGAAGCTGCTCGCCATCCCGGGCCAGCCGCCCGATCTCGCCACCTTGCCGCCGGGATGCGCCTTTCATCCGCGCTGCCCCGCCGCACTGCCCCGTTGCGCTCTCGAGGAACCGCCAGAAATACAAATCCGCGGCTCATGGTCGGCGCGGTGCTGGCTCGCCGAGCCACAAATCAGCGATTCTGCAAAGGAAGTCCATGCCGCCGCCGCTGTTGGAAATTGAGGGCCTCACCAAGCACTTCCCGGTCACCACCGCGCTCTTTCCGCGCAGGAAAATCGCCTGGGTCAAGGCGGTCGACGGCATCGATTTCGCGGTTGGCACTGGCGAGACCCTCGGGGTCATCGGTGAATCCGGCTGCGGCAAGACCACCACCTCAAAGCTGATCCTGTTGCAGGAAACCCCGACCGCCGGCGCGATCCGGTTCGACGGGCAGGACATCGCCGGGCTCGCCGGACCCGATCTGATGCGCTACCGGCGCGAAGTGCAGGTCGTCTTCCAAGACCCCTATTCCTCGCTCAGCCCGCGCATGCGGGTCGCAGAGATCATCGCCGAGCCGTTGCAGATCCACACCGGATTGTCGCGCGACGAGCAGCACGACCGGGTCGCCGAGGTGCTCGACCTCGTCGGGTTGCGCCCGGAAGTGGCGCAGCTTTTTCCGCACGAGTTCTCCGGCGGGCAGCGTCAGCGCATCGCAATCGCGCGGGCGCTGGTGACCAACACGCGCCTCATCGTGCTCGACGAGCCGGTCTCGGCGCTCGACGTGTCGATCCGCGCGCAGATCATGAACCAGCTCGAGGAGCTGCAGCAGCGCCTCGGCGTCAGCTACCTGTTCATCGGCCACGACCTCGCGACGGTAGCCCATATCAGCCATCGCATCGCCGTCATGTATCTCGGCCAGATCGTCGAGTTGGCCGAAGCAATGGAGCTGTGCAACAAGCCGCTCCACCCCTACACCCAGGCGCTGTTTACCGCCGCCCTGCCGGCGCATCCCGACGAGAAGCGCGAGAGGCTGGCGATTGCCGGCGAGGTGCCGAGCGCGCTCGATCCGCCGTCGGGCTGCCGCTTCCATCCGCGCTGCCCGCAGGCGATGGCGCGCTGCTCGGTCGAAGCGCCAACGCGCAAGGAGGTCGCGCCGGGGCACAGCGTCTCCTGCCATCTCTATTGAGCCTGGCTGCAACTTTTTTAGGCATCGGCACGTCTCTGGCATAACATCATGTGCGTCGCGCCGTCCGCGGCGGGAGGAGACGATGAACGAAGAGCACTTGCGAGAGCTGATCGCCGCGGTCAAAGCCGGCCGGGTTTCCCGCCGAACATTTGTGCGCAGGATGGTCGGGCTGGGCCTGACCGCGCCGTTCGCCGGTCTGCTGCTGGCGCATGCGGGGGTGGCGGCCGAGCCAGCCAAATCCGACTACAAGCCGACCAAGGCGGGCGGCGGTGGAGCGCTCAAGCTGCTCTACTGGCAGGCGCCGACCTTGCTCAACCCGCATTTCGCGGTCGGCACCAAGGACCAGGAGGGCTCGCGCATCTTCTACGAGCCGCTCGCCGGTTGGGATGCCGACGGCAATCTGGTGCCGATGCTCGCCGAGGAGATCCCCGATATCGAGAATGGCGGCCTGTCGCGCGACGGCATGTCGGTGACTTGGAAGCTCAAGAAGGACGTCAAGTGGCACGACGGGAAGCCCTTCACCGCCGACGACGTCGTCTTCAATTGGGAATACGCGGCCGACCCGGCCACCGCCGCGACGACGATCGGCAGCTATAAGGACATCAAGGTCGAAAAAATCGACCCTCTGACGGTGCGCATCCGCTTCGACCAGCCGACCCCATTCTGGGCCGATGCGTTCGTTGGGCAGCGCGGCATGATCATCCCCAAGCACCTGTTCGAGGAGTACAAGGGGGCGAAATCGCGCGATGCCCAGGCCAATCTGAAGCCCATCGGCACCGGCCCCTACCGTTTCGTCGCCTTCCAGCCGGGCGACCTCGTCAAGGGCGAGCGCAATCCCGATTATCACCTGGCGAACCGGCCCCATTTCGACACGATCGAGATGAAGGGCGGCGGCGACGCGGTCTCGGCGGCCCGCGCGGTGATCCAGACCGGCGAATACGACTATGCCTGGAACATGCAGGTCGAGGACGAGATCCTCGTAAGGCTCGAGGCCGGCGGCAACGCCATGGGCCGGGTCGAGATCTTCGAGGGCGGCAATATCGAGCACATCCAGCTCAACACTACCGATCCGTCGACCGAAATCGATGGCGAGCGCTCGAGCATCAAGACAAAACACCCGCTGTTCAGCGATCCGGCGGTCGGAAAAGCGCTGGCCCTTCTGGTCGACCGCGCCGCGGTCAAGGATCACATCTACGGCCGCACCGGTGCCGCGACCGGCAATTTCATCAACAACCCGCCGCGCTTCGTGTCGAAGAACACGCAGTGGGAGTTCAGTATCGAGAAGGCCAATCGGCTGCTTGACGAAGCCGGCTGGAAGCGTGGGTCCGATGGCGTCCGCGCTAAGGGCGGCAAGCAGCTGAAGCTCGTCTATCAGACCTCGATCAACGCGCCGCGCCAGAAGACCCAGGCCATCGTCAAGCAGGCCTGCCAGAAGGCGGGCATCGAGGTGGAACTCAAATCGGTGACATCCTCGGTGTATTTCTCCTCCGATGTGGGAAACCCGGATACTTATGCGAAGTTCTACGCCGACATCCAGATGTTCACGACGACGATGGGAGAGCCTGATCCCGGGGTGTTCATGCGCCAGTTCCTGTCGGGGGAGGTCGCGTCCAAGGAAAACAAGTGGCAGGGCCGCAACATAACGCGCTGGCGCAGCGAGGCGTACGACAACGCCTATCGCGCGAGCGAGGGCGAACTCGATCCGGTCAAGCGGGCGGCGCTGTTCATCGCGATGAATGATATGGTGGTCGGCGATCCGGTGGTCATCCCGGTCGTCTACCGCCCGCGCGTCTCGGCGGTGTCGTGTCGGCTACGGGCGAATTTGAGCGGCTGGGACAACGATCTGTGGGACCTGCGCAACTGGCACAATGAGGCTTGAGCACACCTTGCCTGCTGTTCTCGCGCGTTCTTGGTGATGGGTCGCTACCTGCTTCGCCGACTATTGATCGCGGTCCCGAGCCTCTTGGGGATCAGCCTCGTCCTCTACACCGTCCTGGCGCTGGCACCGGGCGATCCGTTCGGCGAACTGGCCAGCAACCCCAACGTGCCGCCCGAAGTGGCCGCGGGGCTGCGCGCCAAATTCGGCTTCGACGACCCGGTCTGGCTGCGTTACCTGCACTGGCTCGTTGCGATGCTGCAGGGCGATTGGGGGTTTTCGTTTGTCAGCCGCGTCGATGTCGATCGGCTGATTTGGCAGCGTCTGCCGGTGACGCTGTTCGTGATCGGTTCGTCGCAGATCCTGGCGCTGGCGATCGCGCTGCCGGTCGGCGTGATTTCGGCGACCCGGCCGTATTCGGTCTTCGACCAGATCGCCAACACGCTGGCCTTCATCGGCTTCTCGCTGCCGACCTTCTTCACCGGGATCCTGTTTATCCTGGTGTTCAGCATCACGCTCCACTGGCTCCCGTTCGTCTTTCGCGCCGACCTCGCCGACACTGGCTGGCGCTGGTATTGGGAAGAGTTCCGCCAGGCGGCGATGCCGGTCGCCGTGCTCGGCCTGTTCCAGGGCGCGTCGTGGACGCGCTATGTGCGTTCGGCGGTTCTCGACGTAATCCGCCTCGACTATGTCACGACCGCCCGCTCCAAGGGCATCTCCGAGGCGGCCGTCGTGACCAAGCATGTCGTGCGCAACGCGCTGATCCCGGTGGTGACGCTGGTCGCGCTACAAATGCCGGCGGTCTTCGGCGGCGCCATCGTGACCGAGCAGATCTTCCGGGTTCCCGGTATCGGCTCGCTCTTGATCAGCTCGATCCTGGCCAACGACACACCGGTCATCATGGCGGTGACGTTCGTCCTCTCCTGTCTGGTGATTCTGTTCAACCTGATTGCCGACATTCTCTATGGCTGGCTTGATCCTCGCATCGTCTACCGCTGACGCGGTGCCGCTCGGTAGCGGCAGCCGCGCGCCTTACGTGTCGCCCGCCCGGGAAACCTGGCGGCGCTTTCGCCGGCACCGGCTGGCGGTATTGGGTCTCGCGGTTCTGGCGCTGATGATGCTCGCGGTGGTGCTGGGGCCGCTCGTCTGGCGCGTGCCGATCAACGACATCGATTTCAGCGCGCAGCTTATCGGCCCCTCCTGGGCGCACCCGCTCGGTACCGACGATCTCGGCCAGGATGTGCTCGCCAGGATGCTCTATGGCGGGCGCATCTCGCTGGCGGTCGGGCTGGCTGCGATGCTGGTGGCCGTCATCGTCGGCACGATCATCGGGGCGATCTCGGGCATTTCTCGCGGCAGCGTCGATACGGCGCTGATGGGGCTGGTTGACCTTTTTCTGTCGCTGCCGCCACTGCCGCTGCTGCTCCTGCTGATCTATCTGTTCCGCGACCCGCTAAAGCAGCTGGTCGGGCCGGAACTCGGCGTCTTCCTGTTGATCGTCGTGGTGATCGGCGGCTTTCGCTGGATGCAGGTAGCGCGGCTCGTGCGCGCCCAATTTCTCTCGTTGCGCGAGAAGGAGTTCGTCGAGGCGGCGCGCGCCCTCGGGGCGACGAAATGGCGCCAAGTGGTGCGCCATATCCTGCCCAACTCCCTGGGGCCGGTCATTGTCGCCGCGACGGTCGACGTCGCCTTCGCGATCATCGCGGAATCGACGTTGTCGTTTCTCGGCCTCGGCTTTCCGCCGGACATCCCGACCTGGGGGCGCATCCTGTTCGATGCCAAGGACTATCTCGACATCGCCCCGCATTGGGCTCTGATCGCCGGCACCGCGATCTTTCTCGTCGTGTTGTCGATCAACTTTGTCGGCGATGGGCTGCGCGACGCGCTCGACCCCCGCAAGGTGATGTGATTGAAAACTGAGGGCGGCGATCACCTCCTCGAAATCCGCGGGCTGACGACGGATTTCGCGACCGATGACGGCATTGTGCGGGCCGTCGACGGTGTCGATTTGACGATCGACCGCGGCGAGACGCTCGGCGTCGTCGGCGAATCGGGCTGCGGCAAGACGGTGACGGCGCTCTCCGCGCTGAAGCTGATCGCGATGCCGCCGGGACGGATTGCCGGGGGCGAGATCCTTTGGCAGGGCCGCGACCTCGTGCCGCTCGGACGCGCCGCGATGCGGCGGATCCGCGGCAAGGAGATCGGCATCGTGTTCCAGGAGCCGATGACCTCGCTCAACCCGGTCCATAGCGTCGGCGCGCAGATCGCCGAAGCGGTCCGGGAGCATGAAGGGCTCGGCCGGCGCGGGGCGTTCGACCGGGCGGTCGAGATGCTCGCCTTGGTGCACATTCCGAACCCGCAGCAGCGGGCGCGCGACTATCCGCACCAGTTCTCCGGCGGGATGCGCCAGCGCGTGATGATCGCGATGGCGTTGTCGTGCAACCCGCAGCTGTTGATCGCGGACGAGCCGACGACCGCGCTCGACGTCACGATCCAGGCGCAGATCATCGATCTCCTCGGCGAGATGAAATCGCGGTTCGGCACGGCGATCATGCTGATCACCCATGCAATGGGCGTCGTCGCCGAGACGGCGCAGCGCGTCGTCGTGATGTATGCCGGGAAGATCGTCGAGGAGGCGCCGGTCGAAGAGCTATTCGCCCGGCCACGGCACCCCTATACGCAGGGCCTCATTCGCTCGATCCCGCGCGTCGACAAGGCCGGCATCAAGACCCGCCTCGAGGCGATCCCGGGAACCGTGCCGAGCCTTGCCAACCTGCCGCCCGGCTGCCGCTTCGCGCCGCGCTGCCGCTTCGCGATGCCGGTCTGCACCCGGGCGATCCCGCCGCTGCGCGAGGTCGCCCCGGGCCACAAGGTCGCGTGCGTGCTGTGATGGGCCACGACCACGCCGGGGCGAACGGCCCGCTGCTGCGGGTCGAGAACCTGGTCAAAAACTTCCCGGTCAAGCGCAGCCTCCTGTCGCGCGTCGCCGACCAGGTGCACGCGGTCGACCGGGTCAGCTTCGAGATCGCGGCCGGCGAGACGCTCGGTCTTGTCGGCGAATCCGGCTGCGGCAAATCGACGACCGGGCGCTGCATCCTGCGGCTGACCGAGCCGACCGCCGGCGAAATCTGGTTCGACGGCCGGGACATCACCACCCTCTCCGGAGCGGCCCAGCGCGCCTTGTGCCGCGACATGCAGATCATCTTCCAGGACCCGTTTGCTTCGCTCGACCCACGCATGAAAATCGGCGCGATCATCGGCGAGGCGCTGACAATCCATAAGCTGGCGACCAGCCCGCGCCAGTTCGAGGAGCGGATCGTCGAGCTCCTGGAGATCGTCGGCCTCGGCGCCGACCACATGCGGCGCTACCCGCACGAATTCTCCGGCGGCCAGCGGCAGCGGATCGGCATTGCCCGGGCGCTCGCGGTCTCACCCAAGCTGATCGTCTGCGACGAACCGGTCTCGGCGCTCGACGTATCGATCCAGGCGCAGGTGATCAATCTCCTGGAAGACCTTCAGGAGAAATTCAACCTGACCTACCTGTTCATCGCGCATGATCTGTCGGTGGTCGAGCACATCAGCACGCGGGTCGCGGTGATGTATCTCGGCCGCATCGTCGAGACCGCGGCGGCGACTGACCTCTACGCCGCGCCCAAGCACCCCTACACGCAAGCGCTTCTGTCGGCGGTGCCGATCCCCGACCCGACGGCGAAGCGCCGCCGCATCCGCCTCGAAGGCGATGTGCCGAGCCCGATCCATCCGCCGTCGGGCTGCCATTTCCACACCCGCTGCCCGATGGCGATGCCGCGCTGCGCGATCGAGACGCCGGTACGCCAGGAGCTCGCCCCCGGCCACAGCGTCGCCTGCCATCTGTATTGAAAGCGCACGCAATCCGCCGCGAGGGCCGATCGCCTATCTGCCGGTGATTACGTCAAGAAAAGCGCGGGCGGTCATGATCACCGTGCCGTGATGGGTTGCCAGATTCAGCAACCCCGCTTTGTCGCCGGTGACGAGAAAATCGGCATGTCCGCCGTCGCACATCGCCAGCAGGAAATCGTCGGCAGGATCATCGGAACGCAGCGTGCGGGGCAGCTCGGTCACGAGCTCGGCATCGCCGCGGAGCTGATTGACCAGCCGCCCCGCTTCGGCAGGCCGGATCAAGGAGCGAATTTGGGGCCGCCTGGTAACTGTTCGCAGCTCTTCGAGCTGCAAGAAATGGGTCAGAGGAACAAAATGGTCGTCAAACCAGGCTTCAAGAACACGACCGGGCACGCTGTCGCGCCGGATTAGCGCATTCAACAGGATATTCGTGTCGAGAACGACGCGCATCGCCGATGCGCACCATCACCAACTGCGGTTCGGCCAGAACTCCCCGCGGACCGCGGCGCATGCCTCATCGATCAACGCCTGAACCTCATCGCCGGGGAGGCTGGCATTGCGCTCCTGGATGTCCCGCACCGTCGCGCGCAACACCTCCTTGCGGACCGCGCGCTCGATGAATTTGGAGAGGTCGCCCTTCTTGCCGCCACGCTCGGCGAGATAGGAGCGCAGGGCGATGTCGGTCTCCTTGGATACCTTAACCGTCCAACGGGTCAGATCGGACATCACCGCGCCTATACGTATAAACGTCTAAGCGTCTTAGATAGACTGACCTGCGCGGATTGCAATCACACGACCCTCCGCCTCAACCCCGCAGATGCGGCATTACCTCTGCCGCGAAGAGATCCATGTTGCGGCGCGTCAGATCGTCCGGGAGGATGCCGAACTGGAGGAGGGCGACGAGGATGCCGAAGCCGGTGCGCTCGCGCATCCGCTCGATGCCGGCCAGCACCGTCTTTGGGCTGCCGATCAGCGCGGTGCCGCTTTCGATCAGGCCCTCGGCGGTGGCCTTGCCGGTGCCCAGCCCGCGCCGCATGCTGATGAAGTTCTTCATCGAATTTATCGAGGTGTAGCCGGGCGGCATCAGCATCTCGAAACTCTGGCGCAGGAAATCGTTGAAGAGGGTCTCGACCGCCCGCCCGGCCTCCGCGCGCGCCCTCTCGTCGGTTTCGGCAACATAGATCGGGCACGCCCAGCCGAGCTGCTCGGGCGCCGCCTCATAGCCGTATTGCCGGGCCTGCTCGCGATAGGTGTTGTGGTAGCGCGCGACGAGGTCGGCCGACGAAAACGTCACCAGAAACGGGTATTTGCGCTTGGGGTCGGAGGCCCAGGCGACCGTCTCGCTCGACCCCTGCGACGGGATCCAGATCGGCGGGTGCGGGGTCTGGTAGGGCCGCGGCCACAGATTGACGTAGCGCAGGCTGAAATGGTCGCCGTCGAAGGCAAAGGGGCCAGGCTCGGTCCACGCCCGAATGATCAGATCGTGCGCCTCGTGAAAGCGCTCGTGCGAGAAATAGGGGTTGGTGCCCGAGGAATGGTATTCCGAGCCGATCCCGCGCACAAACCCGGCGATGATGCGGCCCTTCGACAGATTGTCGAGCATCGCGAACTCTTCGGCGATGTAGATCGGGTTGTTCACCAGCGGCAGGGCCCGGCCGAGGATCGCGATCTGCACCCTCTTCGTACGCTGGATGAGGGCGCTGGCGATCAGGTTGGGCGCCGGCATCAGGCCATAGGCGGTCTGGTGATGCTCGTTGACGCCGATCGCGTCGAAGCCGAGCTCCTCGGCATAAACGAGGGCGTCGATGTGGCGGGCGTATTCCTCGGCGCCCTTGACCGGGTCGTAGAGCCGGTTCGGCAACACCACCCACGGCGAGCGGTGCTTAGCCGCCTCGTCGAGATCGAGCGGCCGGTAAGGCATCAGATGGAAGGAGACGAGCTTCATGACGCCACTCCCTCCAGGAAATCGCGGACTCGGCGGGCGACAAACGGGGCCTGCTCGACATGCGGGAGATGCCCGCACCCTTCCACCATAACAAGGCGCGCATCCGGCAGCCGCTCCTGCCACAGCGCGGCGTAGGCCGGCGGCATGATCTTGTCGTTATCGCCCCAGACGACCAGCGCCGGCAGCTTGATGCGGTGCAGCCATTTCTCGAGATCGGGATTGAACCAGCGCGGCTGCCAGCCGAGCTTTGCCACCGTGAAGCGGTTCTTCAGCATCACATCCATCTGCTCTTCGGTCGGCGCGAGCGCGAGGATGCGGTCGGCGAAGGACTGGTCGTGATAGAGGTTGCGCACCGCCTCCTCGGCCGCCCAGATGAAATTGTCGCCGCACGGGACGCCCTTGACGCGGATCCCGGCCGGGGCGAGCTGGACGAGGCTCCGAAAGCGGGCGCGGTCGCGGATCAGGAGCTCGGCGGCGAGCCAGCCGCCGAGCGAGTTGCCGATCAGATGGATGCCGTCAAGCCCGGCCTCCTCGACGAGATCGAGATAGAACATCGCGAGGTCCGGCATCGAGTGGATCCACGGCGGATCGTCCGAGCCGCCAAAGCCGGGATGCTCGGGCACCAGCACCTCGTAGCGCTCGGCGAGTGCATCGAAGAATGGCAGCCATTGCGGGACGCCGCCGGCGCCATGCAGGAACAGCACCGTCGGCCCATGCCCAGCGCGGTGCAGCCTGACCCGGACGTCCCGGACCTTGAACTCGGTAAGTTGCGCCGGCATGTCGTCCGCTCCCTCTCCAAGAGACGCCCCTGGTGTCTCACCATCGCGGCAGAAACTCAAGGCAGAGATCGGCATTTGCGGGTGACGCCCGGTCCGCCCTTCGCATAAAGTCCGGGTACGGTTCGTGCCGGAGAAAGGGAGGCGACATGCTGGCGCTGTGGGTGAAGGTCCGAGTGAAGCCGGAGGCGCGCGAGCGTTTCCTCAAGGCGATCGAGGTCGATGCGATCGGCTCCGAGCGGGACGAGCCGGGCTGCCTGTGCTTCAACGTCATGCAGGACCAGCAGGACCCGAACGTCTACTATTTCTGCGAAGTCTACCGCGACGAGGCGGCGATCGAGGCGCATCGCGCCGCCCCGCATTACGCGGTCTGGCGCGCGGCCGCCGACACGCTCGACGGCCCGGTCGAGGCGACGCGTTGCCAAACGGTATTTCCTGCGGCGGCCGATTACTGGGAACGCAAACGCGCCGCTCCGCGGTAGAACACGACAGCGTTTTCAACCGGTTCCCGTCACCCCCGCGAAAGCGGGGGTCCAGGGCAAGCGACGGTGCGTTTACCCCTGGATTCCCGCTTTCGCGGGAATGACGATATAAGCGGCTAGCGCGGCAGGCCCGGCGCGCCGGCGGGGACGTCGTAAAACGCCAGCGTCATCGAGACGCTGGTGTAGTAGCCCATCAAGGTGATCACGTCGGTGATGCCGACATGCCCCAATGCCTTGACCGCGCGGTCGTAAAGCCCCTTCGGCGACCAGCGCGCATTCGACAGGCAGATCGCCATCTCATAGACCACCTGCTCGCGCTCGTCGGCGAACGACGTCGGCAGGCCGGCGAGCATCGCCTCGACCTTGTCGGCCGGCAGCCCGACTTCCTTGCCGCGCCGCTCATGCGCGTTGGTCGGGTAGGCCGAATGCCATTTGCTGTTGGTGATGATGACGGCGATCTCGCGCTCGCGCTCGCTGAGCGAGTACCCGCCGGGGTGGAAATGGGCGCCGAGCGGCGCCGAGGCCTTCACCAGCTTCGGGTTGTGTAGCCAGATCTTGCTGGGGCCCCCGGCGGCGCCGCGGGTCTCGACCAGAAAGCGATAGCCTTCCTGCTGCTCCGGCGTCATCTCGTCATAGGGGATCTCGGCGTAGCGGCCAAAGGTTGGCGTATCGGGCATTTTCGGACTCCTCGGAGGGTGATGCGCTCAGCCGCGCGCCAGCGCGTAGACTTGCGTGCCAAGCGGCGGCGGTGGCTGCGCGCTCCAGCTTTCGCCGAAATCGGTGCTGGTCCAGACCTCACCGCCGTTTGTGGCGCACGACATTCGCGACGGCTGGCGCTCGTCGAAGGCGAGCTTGAACATCGTGTGCGGGACGTTGTGGCCGATATCGACCCGGTCCCAGCTGTCGCCGCCGTCGCGGCTGTGCAGCAAGGTGCCAGCGTCGCTCTGGAAACCCGCCCCCGCCGCCACCCAGAGATGGCGCGGATTGCCGGGAACCTCGCGGATATCGCGGCAATAGACGTGACCCTTCGGATTGAGCGGTTCCAATGGCACGTGCCGCCAGTGGTCGCCGCCATCGGCGCTGTGGAACATGCCGGCGCGGCCGATGCCGAAAACCGTGCCTGGCCGCCAGCGGCTCGCCAGGACGCCGTGCATGTCGACGGCGTCGTCGTTCAGATACTGGCCGTGGCTCAAATTCTCCCAATGCTCGCCGCCATCCACTGATCGGATCGTGCCGCCGACCTCGACGGCGCCGTACAGGTGCCCGGGCTCGCTGGAGCTGGCGTCGAGCATCAGCACGCGCTTCGCCGGGTTGGCGCTCGGTGCCGTCGAGATCTCGGGAAAGCGCACGCTGACCGGCAGACGCGTCCAGCGTTCGCCGGAATCGTCGCTGCGGTAGATCTCGCAGTTCTCGCACCCGACAAGGATAACATCGGGATCGTGCGGGTGGAACAGCACAGACCACACCGGCAAGCCGTGGTCGGGCATGTCGACCTTCTCCCAGTGCTCGCCCCGGTCGGCGCTGCGGTAGGGCCCGGATTGCGTGCCGGCGTAGATCATCTCGGGCTTCTCCGGATGCACCGCCAGGGCACGGACCGCCGGCATCTCGGGCAGGCCCCGCTCAATCGCCTGCCATTCGCCGCTGCCGTCGGCCAGCCGGAAAAGCCCGGAGTGCACCACCCGGCCGCGCCCGGTTTCGCCCGCCAGGCCAAGGTAAAGATAGGATGGTTTGTTCTCGCCGTTGCTGGTCATCGGATCGCCCGCCTCTGCCCGGTTATGCCGCAACCGATCCTCGTTCGGCCGCTTCTCGTCGAGCTTGGCAAGTGTCGCGCGGTTCGGCAAGACTCGATACGGACGCGCCCCGCTGCCGGACCGCGGCACAATCAGGGACAACGATATGGCGTACGACATCCCACCCCCTAAAAATCTGCCGGAGCCCGGATATTACTACCACTTCAAACATGATCCAGACGGACCACTGAACAACTATGCCTATTATATTTACGGCGTCGGCCACCACACTGAAGACGATTGTCGAACCGAAGATGCTTTCATGCAGGTATACCGGCCGTTATATGAGGAGGCATACGCTTACCGGCATGGCGGCCTCTTCGACCTGCGCCCGCTGCACATGTTTTTTGCACCGGCCGAGTGGAAGGGAAGACAGGTGCCGCGCTTCACGAGGATCGTCGACCCGGAGGCGATTGCACAATTAGAGGCGATCAAAGCCCGCATGTATCCGAGCCCCTAGCGATGGACCGCACGATCGCCAACGGCGAACGCGCCGCTGTGTATAGCGCTAACAGGCTCAAGCTGGGTCTGTTCGGCGCCAACTGTTCCTCCGGCCGGGCCGTTACACTGGTGTCCGAGCGCTGGTCGGGGAGCTGGCCGGATTGCCTCGCTCTCGCCCAGATGGCCGACGAGGCGGGCATCGAGTTCATGCTGCCGATCGGCCGCTGGAAGGGCTATGGCGGCGATACCGACTATCAGGGCGCAACGTTCGAGACGGTGACCTGGGCGTGCGGCCTGCTTGCCAACACCAAGCGGCTGACCGTATTCGGAACCGTTCACGCGCCGCTGATACCGCCGCTGATCGCCGCCAAGCAATTCGTCACGGCCGACCACATCGGCGAGGGCCGCTTTGGCCTCAACGTCGTCTGCGGCTGGAACGAAGGCGAATTCGAGATGTTCGGCGCCACCCTGCGCGATCACGCGTCGCGCTACGAGTACGCCCAGGAATGGCTCGACGTGATCAAGCTGGCGTGGTCGCCGCAGGAAGATTTCGACTTCGATGGGCAATTCATCAAATTGCGGGGCGTGCGGGCCAAGCCCAAGCCCTATGGCGGGACCCGGCCGCTGATCATGAACGCCGGCGCATCGCCGACCGGCCAAGCATTCGCGGTCCGCAACTGCGATGCGCTGTTCTCGAACATATCGAACGGGATCTCGTTCGAGGCGACCGCGAGCCATGTGAAAAACGTGCGGGCGCTCGCGCGACAGGGCGGCCGAGAGATCGACGTTTATACCGTCGGCGTCGTCACCTGCCGGCCCACTACCCAAGAGGCAGAGGATTATTGGCGCCATTGTATCGTCGCCAATGCCGACTGGCAGGCGGTCGACAACATCCTGGCGATGCGCAACACGACGCCCCAAACCCACGGGCCGGAAGAGTTCCAGCGGCTCCGCGATCACCAGGCGAACGGAATGGGCGGCCTGCCGCTCGTTGGCGACCCCGACGCGGTGGCGGAGCAGATGGCGCAACTCGCGGCCGCCGGGCTGACCGGGATTGGGATCTCCTTCGTCAACTATCTGGACGAGCTGCCGTATTTTTGCGCCGAGATATTGCCCCGCCTGGCGCGATTGGGGCTGCGCGAAAAATAGGCCGCGCAGCGCTATTCGAAGAATCGGCGGGTCTCGGCGATCACGCGATCGGCCGCTTCCTCGGCTAGTTGCGGATAGATCGGCAGGCTGAGGATCTCGCGCATGGCGCGCGTCGTCTCGGGCAGGCCGGCGGGGAACTCGCCGAGGCGGTTCCGATAGGCCGGCTGGAGATGCACCGGCACCGGATAATGAATGCCGGTACCGATCTGCGCGGCGCGCAGATGCTCGCGCAACTGTTCGCGCTGGGCGGTGCGGATCACGTATTGGTGAAACACGTGGGTGCACTCGGCGCGGCGCCGCGGCAGCGCGAGCGGCAGGCCAGCGAGGCCCTGGTCATAGCGGGCGGCAATCGCCTGGCGCCGCGCGTTGTCGTCGGCGAGGCGTGGCAGCCGTGTCGCGAGGACCGCCGCCTGCAGCGGGTCGAGCCGGGTGTTGATGCCGCTGCGGGCGCTGACATAGCGCTCGCGCCAGCCATATTCGCGTAGCTCGCGCAGCGCGACGGCGAGCTCGGGATCATCGGTCGCAGTCATCCCCGCGTCGCCCAGCGCGCCTAGGTTCTTGGTCGGATAAAAGCTGAAGCAGGCAATGTCGCCAAAGCTTCCGGTTGGCCGCCCGCGGTAGACCGCGCCATGGCTCTGCGCGCAATCCTCGATCAGGTAAAGACCATGTCGGCGAGCCAGCTCCAGGATCGGTCCCAGATCGGCCGGTTCGCCGTAGAGATGCACCGGGAGCACGGCGGCCGGCCTTCCGGGCGGCGGCTCGCGCAACACCGCCGCCAAGGAAGCCGGATCCATCGTGAAGCCGCCGGGCTCGATGTCGACCAGGACCGGAACCGCGCCGGCCCGCTCGATCGCGGCGACGGTCGCAACCGCGGTATGCGACACCGTGAAGACGAGTCCGCCTGGGCCGATGCCGCAGGCGCGCACCGCCAGCTCGATGGCGTCGGTGCCGCTGCCGGCGCCGATCGCGTGGCCGATGCCAAGCCAGGCGGCAAACGCCGCCTCGAACGCCTCGACCTCCCGCCCGAGGATGTATTGCCCGCTCGCCAGCACTCGGGCAATCGCGGCATCGATCTCCTTCTTCTGCTCGAAATAGCCGGCGCGCGGATCGGTCTGCGGGATCGCAGCGGTCGTCATCGCCGCCTCGGCGTCGTCATTCCCGCGAAAGCGGGAATCCAGGGCACCAAGGCTTCAACGGTAGCCCTGGCCCCCGGCTTTCGCGGGGGTGACGGGTCACATGATATCGCTCGATCCATTTTCGAATCAGTTCTCAGACATAGCTCGCCAAATGGCGGCGGTAATAATCGAGGGAGCGCGCGAGGCCGTCGTCGAGGCCGATGCGCGGCGCCCAGCCGGTCAGCCCACGGAAGCGGCGGTCGTCGGTAACGAAATCGCCGATATCGATGCGCTTCCGGTCGGCCGGGAATTCGCGCTGCTCGAAACCGCCGCCGCCATTCGCTCGGATCAGCGCCTCGGCCAATGCGAGCAGCGTGTAGGGGTCACCGCCGCCGACATTGAGGGCGAGACCCGTGGTGTCGCGGCTGACCGCGGCGCACAGAAACGCCTCGACCGCATCATCGATATACAACAGCTCGCGGCGCTGCTCGCCGCCCCACACCTCGAAGGCGGCGCCCTCGAGCGCCCGGCGCAGCCAGATCCCGAGGAAATTCTGTCTTGCATCCTTGATCCGCATGCCCGGCCCAAAAACATTGGTCAGCCGCAGCGAGCGGGTGTTGATTCCATAGGCATCGTGAAACAGCAGGTGATAGGCCTCGCCCGCCATCTTATTGACGCCGTTGACATCGGCCGGTCGCAGCGGATGCTCCTCATCGACCGGCAGATAGCGCGGGCGGCCGTAGATCTGGCGCGTCCCGGCATGCACGATGGCGATCCCCGGGACCAATGCGCGGCACAGTTCCAGGAGCTGCAATTGCGCCGTGCAGTTGACCGCGAGGTCATGCTCCGGCGCAGTCATCGAATCGAGATGGCTGGTCTGGCCGGCGAGGTCGAACAGGAAATCATGGCCGGGCAGCAGGTGGCGCAGCGCGGCCGCGTCGCGGATATCGGCGATATTTACGCGCAACCGCTCCTTTATGTCGGCGATGTTGGCGAGATTGGCGCCGGCCTCGGCAACCATGCTGTCGACGAGCAGCACATCGGCGCCAAGCGCCACAAGACGCCGGGCCAGCGCCGAACCAATCAGGCCGACGCCGCCGGTGATCATCACATGCGCCCCGCGGAAGGCGGCAAAACGCCGATCAGAATTTTGACTCACGAACCCTCGCCCTTACTCCGGACGCCTATGCTGGCCGGCAATCGGCTCGAGGCTAGAACGGGCGGCGAACGGCCGTATTCCGGAATCAGGCACCGCCGTGATCAGTCGGCGATGGCGGTGAGCGGCGGTGGCGTGCTGGCCCGAGGGAACAGTCGTTCCTCGACGAGCCCACAGACGATATGCCCGAGCGTGATGTGGAGCTGCTGGATCAGCGGCGTCGAATCCGCCGGCGCGCAGAGGCACAAATCGCAGCGCGCCGCCATGTCGCCGCCGCCCTTCCCGGTAAAGCCGATGACGACGAGGCCACTCGCCCGCGCCGCTGCGATCGCCTTGAGGATGTTCGGCGACCGCCCGGAAGTGGAGAGCGCGATCAGCACGTCGCCGGGGCGCCCGAGCCCCAGCACCTGGCGCTCGAACACGGCATCAAAGCCGTAATCATTGGCGATCGCGGTCAGCACCGAACTGTCCGTCGTCAGCGCGATCGCCGCGGCCGGGGCGCGGTCGTAAGCGAACCTCCCGACAAATTCGCCGGCGATATGCTGTGCGTCGCCGGCGCTCCCACCGTTGCCGGCGAGCAGTACCTTGTGCCCGGCGCGAAGCGCGGCAGCGACCCTGTCGACGACCGCCGCGATCGTCTCGATCAGCCGCCGGTCGCCGAGCGCCGCCTCAACCACATCGCGCGAGCGCGCGAGGTATTCTACGATCGGTTCCGTCCCGTGGCTCATCGTCTACCCATTCAACCCGTGGTCCGGAGCGCAATCGCCAGGAAGGTGGAACGGCCGAAGGGAATCGAACCCTTGTCGTGAGCCTGGGGAGCTCTCCACCCATTTCATAACTGCATTACGACCGTGTTCGGCTTATTGCGACATTCCCGCCGGAGTGACAAGCCCGTTTATCCATGTACAAGATTTTCATTCTGATCGTCGCTGCCTTCCGACGCGGATCGTCGCGCGACACAGCGGCCCCTCGGATCGACCGAAACATGCCGATATGACACCGACAGGTGACCCGACCGGGTAGGTCGTCGCGCCCACAATCGGTCGCGACGCATTCCATGCGCAGGGTATGGTTGGGCCGCGCGCCGCAAACGGAAACAGCTCTCAGAAGGAAGCGTCGTTGGAGCCGGTCGGATTGCCTCAAAAACCATGGCGCCAGCTGGTGTTCGTACTCGGCGAAATCGCGCTATCGCTGGTTTCCAGCGGGGTCCTGTTCATCATCATCTCGCGCGTGTCCGGCCCGGAGTTGCTGGGCACCTACGCACTCGCCGTTGGATGGTTGATGCTGTTTCAGGGTGTCAGCAGCTTTGGCCTTCCGGAGTTCCTCATGCGCGAAGTCGGTGCATACGGCCGGGATGCCGCCGGCCATGTGGTTCATGCGATGCTGTTGGGGCTCGGAAGCGGGTTTGTCGCCCTCTGTCTGATGTTGGTGGCGGTCCGATTGCTCGGGTACTCGACATACCTTGTTCAGGTCATCAGCATCGCCAGCCTCGCCTTGATCCCGGCCTTTTTCAATACGACCTGTCGCTCGGTGTTCCTGGCGCTGCGCGAAATGCATTTGACGGTCCTCGCGCTGCTCGTCGAAGTCACGATCGTGATGTCCGCCAGCCTATACCTGCTCTGGTCAGGTTACGGCGCGATGGCCCTGATGATCACCCTGGTCGTCGCCAAGATCGCGTCGGCATCCATCGCGCTGACTCTGCTGTACCGCCGCCTATTCTCGGTGCGACCGCCGTTCAATCTCGGGTTCCTGATGCTGACGGCGAGGACGGTTTTCACCTTCGGCATTGGCAACGTGCTCGGCATGCTGACGATGCGCATCAACGTGATCATGGTGTCCGTATGGGTGGATATCGTGGCCGTCGGCCACTTCGCCGCGGCAACGAAGATCATGGAGATCGCGTTGATGATTCCAAATCTTTTTCCCCAGCTCCTGATGAGCCGGATCGCCCACAGCTTCAATACGCTCGGTGACCGCGATCCCAATCGATTCGGCCCCTGGTATCAAATCCTGTTCGCGCTCGTCATGCCGACATGCGTCGGAGTTTGGGTGTTCGCCGGGCCGATTCTGGAGACTCTGTTCGGGCCGGGTTTCGAAGACGCGTTATGGATCCTCAGAATCCTGATGATCTATGTGGTGATCGAAGCAGCCGATACGGTGATGAGCGCGATCCTGAAGGCGGCGCACAAACAACGCGAGGACGTCAGCCGCCTGGCCTTCAACCCGCTTGTCAACATCGTGCTTAACCTGATGCTGCTGCCCACCCTCGGGACGATAGGGGCCGCCATTGGCCGGGTTGGCGGCGTCGGCGCCTCGGCAGTCCTGCGCTATCTCTGGATCGCTCGGGAATTGACTACGGTGAACTGGTTCCGTTTTGCACTGAAACCGGCATTGATCAGCATCGGGGTGGGATTGCTGTGTTATTGGTTGTTCGATGTCGCTCGTCCAGCCTGGTTGCTGTTGTTCTACATGGCGGTAACCGCGATATTGCTGAGAATCTCGTCCGCCTTCTCTATTTCAGCCGTCAAGGACATGATGAGTTTCCGATCCAGCCAGGACTAAGCCGGGGTATCTGCCACCCCGAAGACCTGCCGGACGACCTGCGGCATGAGAGTAAAAGACCTCGATCTTGTCCCGGCCAACCATCCCGGCGTGAAGCCGGCTGGAGATCCGAGTTGACACCCGAAGCCGGCCATACCTTGAGCTCTCCGTCGACCGCTGGTAAGAGTTCATCGGCAACCCAACCGTCGTCGCCACCATCCTCGATCGCCTCGCCGGCAACCCCTATCGCGTCAAGCTCAAGGCCGACAGCCTGCGACGGAAGCGGCGCCCCGGGCGCCCTGCGCCCACCACAACTTGACCGCCGGAGACAACGCGAAGATCATTCCCTGACTCACCCCGATGAGACGCCACGGGGTTCACCTCGCGGTGATGGCCGGCGTCAAGTTGAAATGGGCGGCCGGTACCCCTAGAACCCGAAGCGGAGAACGAAGTAGCGTCGACATGGCCCTGACCATTGGCTACGACGGCAAGTTCCTGTGGCACGGCCAGCGCTTCGGGTCCCACTCCGGACAGGGCGTTCACGCCAGGCAGCTCCTGAGGGAGATGCTCGAGTGCCATCCGCAGAGGCGCTTCAAGGTGTACGCCCTCGACGATGAACTGGGCATTGATCATCGATCCAATTGTCAAGTCGTCGAGCTGCCCCGCTACGCGAGAAACGCATTCCTGCGCAACCTGATCGCCTATCCGATCGAGCTGGAACGACGTCCGATCGATGTCCTTCTATCGTATTCGACCCTGCCCGCTTTCGCACCCTGCAAGACGGTCCTGTTGCTTGCCGACGTCTTCTGGCTGGCGCATCCGGACTGGCTGCCGCCACATATCGCCTTACCCCGGACGTTGGCAACGCGGTTCTCGGTCAAGCGGGCGGACCGCATTGTCACCACGACGGAATTCTCGCGGCGCGAGATCATGCGGATCCTGCACGTCCCCTCCGAGAAAATTGTCGTGGTGCCACACGGCGTCCGTACCGAATTCACCGAGCGTTTATCGACCGCTAGGATCTCGGATATACGCAGCCGCTACGGCATCGGGCAGCAATACATCCTCTCGCTGAACGATATCCACCCTCGAAAGAACCTCGAGGGTCTGGTCGAGGCATTTGGACGTCTGAAGTCGCGCAGCGGGCTGCCTCATCAGCTTGTCATCGCCGGGCGAAGCCTATGGCCGTACCCGGAGTTCTATCGCCGTGTCGCGAGCAGCCAATTCGCGGACGACATCAAGGTCCTCGGGTATGTGCCGACCGAGGACGTGTTGGGGCTTTACCAGGGAGCCGGCGTCTTCGTCTATCCTTCGTTCTACGAAGGATGGGGTCTGCAGGTGCATGAGGCGATGATCGCCGGGGTTCCGGTGACGGTGACCAGTAACAGCACGATGTCGGAGATCGCGGGCGATGCCGCCGACACCTTCGATCCGCACGATGCCGACGACATGAGCCGAAGCATCGAACGGATCCTCACCGACACAGCCTTGCGCGACACGCTGGTCGCAAGGGCCCTCAAGCACGTCAAGCGGTACTCATGGCGCCAAGCGGCCGAAGCGACGCTCGCGGTCTGCGCCAGTCTCGGCGCGGAGTGATGCAGATGCGTGTGGCGCGGCGCATCGGGTTCCTGGCATTCGTGCTTCTCTCGATATCGAATATTCACGGGGGACACGGCCAAGGCGTGAACAGGCCGGCTGAACCCCAGTACCTGATGTTCCAATTGTTCACCGCCGGTCCAGGCTTCACCACCGAGGCGGGGAAGCGGGCAATTTCAAAGCTGCCTGAACCCGCGGTTCTCGACGCCGAATCGAAGAAAATCCTAGACTTCGTGGGTGAGCGCGGAGACGACCTCCACCGGCTCGGGATCATGATCGGACCGCTCGCGCTAGACTACACCGACGCTCAGCTGCGCACGCTCATCGAGCGAACTTTCGCACTCGCCTCAAAGTACAAAATCGCGGTGGGTCTCCACATAGACGATTCCAAGTTCTGGATGAATCGCCGCGACCTGTGGAGCGATCCGGCCAATGTCGAATGGCTCGACTGGAAACGAACTCCGAACACCGGCCAATACCTGAACTGGGGCGAGCCGTGGCGGCTTGCGCCCCAGGCCTGCTTTAACAGCCCGGCGATGCTCAACGAAGCTCGGCGACTGGCGGGAGAGGTGATCGGCGCTGCCGTCGCCGAACAGGTTGCAAAGCTGCGCCAGACGGGGGACGAAGCGCTGTTCGCCGGGGTCATCGTCGGCTGGGAAACCGCCATCGGACGAGACTACGAGTCGCGTCGGGATCTCGGCTATTGTGCGCTCACGAACCTCGGTTTTAGTGAGAACGCGCCACCGCGCGACCCGGACCACGAGCTCGAATCCGTGGTTCAGAACTGGATCGGAACCTGGTCGAAGAGCTTGGCCGGCGCCGGCGTACCGAGCGGCAAAATCTACTCCCACATCACATTCACAGCGCGCAAGCAGTTTGACCCGGGGCGAGGCTCGGATCGCCGCTCCTACTCACGGAGCGTGATGTATACACCGCCCGCGGTCGCATTCGGCGAGACCTACCGGCCAGGGTTCAGCACCTATCCCGATGCCGACATTCTCGGCGATATCTATGCCGCCCTTGGTGCCCATGGAAACCCGCCCTGGGCCTCCGCCGAGGGCGCCAATGTCGATATCCAAGGACCACCCAGAATCCCGGATGAGGGGATGCAGGACTACCTCGCCCGCATGTTCAATCATGGCGCGACGATGACCAACGTGTTCGGTTGGGGCGTTGGCGAGAAGGAAAATCCGTTTCGGCGGGCAACTGAGGGCGATGAATCGGTCGCAGCCTACCGAAAGTTCCTCCGCGGCGCCCGCCTCGACGAGACGCCGCTTGCCCAATCATACCGCGGCGGCCATTCCATTTTGCAGAGTCTGATGCGGGCATTGCCAGCCCGGATCGAGAGCTATCTGAATGCCGGCGGCGACCCACGCGTGATCCAGCCGCGGGTCAAGCGGCTCGAAGAAAATATGAAGGACGGACGCCTCGACGCGATGAAGCAAGAGCTCGATGTCATCGAGGCCACAATCGATGCGAAGCTTGGAGGTCAATCGAATGCCGGCGCCGCCACGGGGTTCGATGTCGCCCCCCTGCAACAACAGATGCGGGCACTGCCGGCGAAGATTGAGACCTTTCAACAGCGCGGTGGCGATATGAGCCGGCTGAAGTCACGGGTGGAGAGCATTCAAAGGCGCATTGGGGCCGGCGAGTTTGAGAAGGCATTTGAAGAACTCCAGGCGCTAAATCCAATACTCGACTCTCCCTAATCTCTTGATCATCACCTGATCTTGTTAACTCATCAAATCTAGCATGCTTGCAAGTCGGCACCAAAGTTCAAAGCTGATTGACAAACATGGTGCGACTCAGTCAAACTGAGATGAATTCCAGCGCGTATTACCCAATCGGGATTAGCTCATTTTTCGAGGCTTCCCTATGTCGTCCATCACCTCGATCGGCGTTCACTTCAAGCAGTACGCCATGGTGGCCGCCGGAGGCCTGGGCCTTACGGGGGGACGTGCGCCATCCGGTCCCCTCAACGCGCAGATCGGGATCAGCGATCCGTGCAATCACGAGTGCGTCTTCTGCTGGGACCACCCGCCCGACGACCGTGCGAACGCCGACACTGCAGACCGCTTCGGGATGGTCCGGGCAGGGGTGATGGCGCTGGAGCAGTTCGAGCGGATCGTCGACGACCTGTACGGCATGGGCACACGTCGGATCGACCTCATCGGGCGGGGTGAGCCGCTCCTCAATCGCGCCGCCCTCGACATGGTCCGCTACGCCAAGGGGCGCGGCATGCAGCTCGCGTTGGTTACTAACGGCTCGCGCTTGTTCGAGCCGATCGCCAAAGGGCTCGTCGCCGCCGGGATGGACCGCGTCAACGTGTCGCTGAACGCCGGCACGCCGGAGACCTATCCGAACATCCACGTCACGGAAACTCCCAAAGACTACCTCAAGGTGAAAAAGAACTTGCGCGTCCTGTCCGACTGCAAGATCGCGGCGGGAAGCGACCTCCCCTTCGTCAGCCTCTCGTTCGTGATCACGTCGACAAATTATTTCGAAATCGCGAGCATGATCGAGGTCGCGCACGAGATCGGGGCCGAGGAAGCCCAGTTCGTCCACACCGTGATCCACGACGGCACGCAGGACCTCGCCTTGAACGAGGTGCAATACCGGGAGCTCCGGGCCTCCTTACCCGCGGCGATCGAGAAGGCCGCGACGCTGAGGGTGCAGAACAACCTGGCGATATTCGACGCCACCATTCCGCCCTACATGCCGAGCGAAGTGGTGGGGCCGCCCGTCGTCCCATGCTATGTCGGCTGGTACTTCACGGTGATCCTCGGCAACGGCTCCGTCATGCCGTGCTGCCAATGCGCGGCACCTATCGACCGGGTGACCGACGAACGCCGGTTTGCCGATGTCTGGGCCTCGCGCGAATACGCGGATTTCCGCACCGCGGCGAAGGCGCTCCCCAAAAAGAGCGAGCGGCTTATGACGTGCGAGTGCGACAACTGTCAGCTACGGCCGCGCAATGTGGCCCTCCACAACTTCCTTCATCCACTGAATCGGATCGAGGCTGGACAGGAAGTCAAAAAGTTCAGCCCCAAGGATTTCCTGCGGAAGATGCAGGGCAAGCATGGCCACCCGCCATCCTAAGCAAGCGTGATTCTCCTACAATCAGCGGTTGCGCGCATACGTGCACGCCACCCGGCAACGCACCGCAGCGATATCAGCGGCGGGAAGGCACGGCTGGAGAGCATTCAAAGCGACATCGGGGCCGGTAAACTGCAGACGGTATTTGAAGAACTTCGGCCGTTCGATTCCAATACTCGAATCTGTCTGAACCTCGTGTATCCCCTGATCTTCTAAACTCACCAAATCTAGCGTGTTTTTACCGAAAGCGAGGCTGAGCTGAATTCAAAGCCGATTGACACACATGGTGCCGCTCAGTCAAACTAAGGCGAATTCCAGCGCGTATTACCCAATCGGGACAAGTCATTTTCGAGGCTGCCGCATGTCGTCCCTCAAGTCGATCGGTGTCCACTTCAAGCAGTACGCGATGGTGGCCGCCGGAGGCCTAGGCTTCACGGGTGGACGTGCGCCGTCCGGTCCCCTCCACGCGCAGATCGGGATCTGCGATCCGTGCAATCACGAGTGCGTCTTCTGCTGGGACCACCCGCCCGACGACCGTGCGAACGCCGACACGGCAGACCGCTTCGGCATGGCCCGGCCAGGGGTGATGCCGCTCGCGCAGTTCAAGGGGATCATCGACGACCTGTACGACATTGGTACACGTCGGATCGATCTCATCGGGCGCGGCGAGCCGTTTCTCAATCGTGCCGCCCTCGACATGATCCGCTACGCCAAAGCGCGCGAGATGCAACTCTACATTGTTACCAACGGTTCGCGCCTCTTCGAGCCGATCGCCAGAGGGCTCGTCGAGGCTGGGGCGGATCGCCTGAACGTGTCGCTCAACGCCGGAACGCCGGAGACGTACCCGCGCATCCACATCACGGAAACCCCCAAAGACTACCTCAAAGTGAAAAAGAACCTGCGCGTCCTGTCCGACTGCAAGATCGCGGCGGGAAGCGACCTCCCCTACATCAGCCTCTCGTTCGTGATCACCTCGACGAACTACTTTGAGATTGCGAGCATGATCGAGGCCACGCACGAGGTGGGGGCACAGGAAGCCAATTTCGCCCATACGGTGCTCCATTCCGGTACGCCCGACCTCGCCTTGAGCGAGGCGCAGTACCTGGAGTTCCAAGCCGCTGCGCCCGCGGCGCTCAAGAAGGCCGCGGCGCTGGGGGTGCAGAGCAACCTGGCAACCGTATATGCCACCGTCCCTCCCTACATGCCGAGCGAGATGGTGGTGGGGCCGCCCGTGGTCCCGTGCTACGTCGGCTGGTATTTCACGGAGATCCTGGGCAACGGCTCCGTCCTGCCCTGCGCCCAGACCGGGGCGCCGATCGGCACGGTGACGAAGGATCGCCGGTTCGCCGAAATCTGGGCCTCTCGCCACTATGCGGATTTCCGCACCGCGGCCAGGTCGCTCCCCGAGAAGAACGACCTGCTCAAGACATCTGAATGCGACAACTGCCAGTTCCGGGCGCGGAACGTCGCCCTCCACAACTTCCTCCACCCGCTCAGCCGTATCGATGCCGGGCAGGAAGTCAAAACGTTCACGGCGACGGATTTCCTGCGCAAGATGCGGGGCCAGCACGGCCACCCGCCTCCTCCTAAACAAGCGTGACCGCCCTACGGTCAGCGCGCCGGCAGGAGCTCGACCACTGCCGGACGCGGACGAGCGTCGCCGCCTGACCTCAGACGACGCGCTCGTATTCATGCACGATCGCCCCGCGAGCCGCGGCTTGCGTGATCCCATCGAAGACCCGGGGAACAGCCAGCAATCGGGTCGCGCAGGAGATGTAGGAGAGGCAACGTGAAAGCCGCGCTGCTGCGCCTGCTTGGTGCCTTCGGGCTCCTCCGCCCCGTCTACCGTGGCTGGGAGCACGTGCGCACCTTCGGTGCCAGGACGATGGCCGTCGCCCCGGACGGTCTACCGCTCCCGCCACCGGAGCTCATCATCCGCGTCTCGGGCACCACGGATACGGGCTGGTTCATCGAGAGCGGCCGGCTCTCGGAGGAGTCGATCCGCGCGGCGCTCGAGCGCTCGGGCATGCCGCTCGGCTCGCTCGAGGCGATCCTCGATTTCGGCTGCGGTTGCGGGCGCATGCTGCGCCGCTGGCACGACCTCGACGCGCGGATCTGCGGCAGCGACCTCAGTGGCCCCGCCGTCGAGTGGTGTCGCACGCACCTGCCGTTCGTCGAGGTCGGCGTCAACGCGCTCGAACCGCCGCTGCCCTACGCCGAGGCGAGCTTCGACCTCGTCTATGCGCTCTCGGTGCTCACCCACCTTCCGGTCGAGACGCAGTTCGCTTGGCGCGAGGAGTTGGGCCGTGTGCTGCGTCCCGGTGGCCGCCTGCTGCTGACGCTCCACGGCGACGCGTACATCGGGCGGTTGAGGGGAAAGGAGCGCCGCGTCTACGCGGACGGCGAGTGCGTCGTGCGCTGGGCCGAGGTCGCAGGTACGAACCTCTGCACGACCTTCCACCCGCCCGCGTTCGTGCGCGATCGCCTCGCGGACGGCTGGGAGCTGGTCGAGCACGTGCCGCGCGGCGCGCTCGGCAATCCGGAGCAGGACCTCGTCGTCCTGCGCAAGCCAGCTTCATAGGTGCCGCCCCGAAAACTCCGGGCGCATTCGAACTAAATCCTTCGGCAATTGCCGTCGAGGCCATTTGTGGAAGCGCGTCGCCGCGATAGAATCACCACGCGGTTCCATTCGGCTCCGAGTTCGCAATCATCCGAGGTTGAGACACCCGACACGATGGTACCGCCGGGTGCTTATGCCCGCGTCGATCTTCCGATATGGAGCAATGATGACAAGAACAGCGCTGATCACCGGCATCCGGCGCGTTTCTACCAAGCCTCCGCGCCCGAGATGTTTGGCGAGGCGCAGGCGACGCTGCAAGATGAAACGACCCCTTTCTATCCGCGCAGCCCATACGGGTTCGCCAAGATGCTCGGCCACTGGGCGACCGTGAATTATCGGGAAAGTTATGGTATGTGGGTCGGTTTGGGCATCTTGTTCAACCACGAATCGCCGCTGCGCGGCCGGGAATTCGTGACGCGGAAGATAGCCTTGTCACTGGCACGGATCAGACACGGCGATCTCGACGTGCTCGAACTTGGCAATCTTGATGCGAGAAGAGATTGGGGGTTCGCAGGCGATTACGTCGAAGGCATGTGGCTGATGCTGCAGCAGGACGAAGCGCAGGATTTCGTTCTCGCGAGCGGCGAGAACCACACGGTGCGGTCCTTCGCCGAAACTGCCGCACGCCGCCTTGGTTTTGATATCGAGTGGTCGCGGTCCGGCCTCGATGAACGAGGGATCGATCGCCACAGCGGCAAGACGGTCGTCCGGGTAAACCCAGCTTTCTACCACCCCGCCGAGGTCGATTCACTGATCGGCAATCCCAAAAAGGCGGAGCAGATTTTGGGCTGGCAACGCAAAGTCGGCTTTGAGGCGCTGGTAGGCATGATGGCGGAAGCCGATGACAAGCGAGTGCGCGAGCATTCGGTGCGGGTTTAGTCGGCAGCTCTCGCGCCCACCCGCCGTCGGAAATCGCGCCCAGCTGACCTGAACCCGGTCGATATCGGTTGGAGCAGGCAGGACGATGATAACCGCGGGCGTCCCTCCCGGCAGCGATCTTCCCGGCGTCAATTTCTATAGTCCGATTGGCGTTGTCAGCGGCCTCGGCTCGGCGGGCCGCGGACACTTGGCTGCGCTGCGGGCCGCCGCGGTTCCGGTATCCCTCGTACCGGTTCACGAGTTGTTCGTTCATCAGGCGAGCGTGGGGAGCGCCGAGCGCCGACAGCCTCCTCGCTACCCGATCTCGCTGGTCCACATCAATGCCGATTCCGTTCATCGCTTCCTGCACTTTCACGCCCGGACCTTTGCGCGCGCGCAATACAAGATAGGGTCATGGGTGTGCGAGCTGCCGGCGCTTCGCGACGAGTGGTGGAGCGAGCTCCGCCACTTCGATGAGATCTGGGTACCGTCGACCTTTTGTCAGCGGGCGGTTCAGGCAGTGACCGCAAAACCGGTGATCGTGATGCCGTACGTGGTATCGGCGAGCGAGGCGTCGCAGCCGGGATCTCGCGAGAAACTGCAGATCGGTCGTGACGAGTTCGTGTTTCTCTATGTATTCGACGCTTCGAGTTTCGTAGAGCGGAAGAATCCGCATTGCCTCGTGGACGCCTTCGAAGCCGCGTTCTCGGATCATGACCCGGTCCGTCTCTTGCTCAAGGTATCAAATGACGATACGGACCCGGAGTTCTCCGGCTACTTGGATGCACTGGTCGGGCGCAATAGGCGTTGCGTAGTGTTGCGCCAAACCATGCAACCAGACGAGCTGGCAGGGCTGTTCCGCGCCTGCGATTGTTACGTTTCGCCGCATCGGGCGGAGGGCTTCGGGCTGACCGTGGCCGAGGCAATGGCGCTTGGGATGCCGGTGATTGCGACGGACTACGGCGGCACGGTCGACTTTGTGACGGAGGAGGTTGGATTCCCCCTTCGCTATCGTTTGGTCGAAATCGATCGAGACCACGGTCCCTATGCAAAGGGGGCGATATGGGCGGATCCGTCACGCGAACACCTGCAGGTATTGCTGCGCGACGTCGTCGCAAACCCGCGCGGCGCGGCGGCACGGGCGCAGCGGGCGTGCACGCGCATGCTCGAGGACTACTCGGCCCTAGCGGTGGGACGACGCATCGGCGAACGGCTCGCAGCGATCGCGTCGAGGTAGACCACGCCCGCCGGTTGGAGAAAGACGTTTGAGCGACCGTTCGCCGCTCCGCCGCTTCGTCACGGTTTCCCGTGGCTTTGGCTTCGTCATCGCGATGAGATTGGCGTACTCCAAGCTCCGCGGCAGGCTGCGCCCGGCGTTGGCGCTCCCTGACGCACCGATCTACAACGCCAGGCAGCGAGAGGTGAGCGTTCTTCTCAGCACCGCCGAGCACGGCGGCGCTACATTGGACGCCGTTGTAGAAGTTCTTGCCCGGCGCGGCGAGTTGGACTGGGAGGTTTGCATCTGCGAGCGCTGTCCGGTGGAGCCGGAGACGGCGCGCACGCTTGCGCGCATGCGCGGCACGCAGCCCTGGATTCGCATCGTGACGACCGGCGAATCTGTCGACGACGCGACGGCGGCTCGATGGACGGTGGAGCAGGCTACCGGACAGTTCATCGCGCTCGTGGCACCGGGATACACGCCCGACGCCGACGCGATCGCCAAGCTCCTCGCCCGGTTGCACGGTGCACCCGGGATCGATGCCGCCCTGCTGGTGGGAACGGACGGCGGTCCGCCCCCACGAACCGCTTGCCGCCTGTTGTTGCAGAAGAAATCCAGATATTTGGCGGCCCTCCCGGAGCGGTGGCTACTCACCGCGAGCGCGCTGGCCAAGGCCCTCCACGAGACGGGCGTGCCGGCCGCGTACATCGCGGAATCGGAAGGTGCAGTGCTGGATTGATTGCGCGACTTTCCATACGAATACATCCGCAAAACCTGGACAAAAGAACCGGACCAATTCATCCTCGATCCAATCCCCCAAATGCCGGGACTAGACGCCGCCTCGACGGATGGAATGAAGCATGTGGTTTTGGCGGCGACGTCGCCCAGAACGTGAATTGAGGACAACGGGCGAGGCGTATCTCGTGAATCCCCCAGGGATGCTTAACGTCGACAGTACGGTCGCGTCAGGGCCGACTCCATGTTCCGCAAAGGGGGAACCCTCAAAGGCGGCGCCCAATGTGCCGACCGTGTCGACGGAACTTCGGATGCAGTATCGGCAAACCCAGCAATTCAAGCCGGCGTGGGGACGATTGGCCCGCAACCGGGTGATTGGAGCCGGAGCTTCAAGCGAAGTCTATTCCGCATATAACCGTCTGCGCACTCAGATCATCCAACGCCTCCAGGAGAATGCCTGGAATACGGTCGCCATCACCAGCCCGTCCAGGGCATCTGGCAACACACTTACCGCAATCAACCTTGCGATCAGTATTGCGCGGGAGTTCAATTACACTGTGTTGTTGGTGGAGCTCGACCTCGTCAACCCGTCCTTTCGCGAAATCCTGGGCTTCACGCAGCAACAAGGGATCGTGGATCATCTGCTCCGCGACGTGCCGATCTCCGAGATTCTGTTGAACCCTGGTATCGACCGCCTCGTTGTGATTCCGGCGGGTTCGCCGGTTACCAACTCCTCGGAACTCCTCTCCTCGCCCAAGATGATCCGGCTCGTAGAGGAGCTCAAAATCCGCTATGAGCGCCGGATCATATTGTTCGACTTACCGTCGGTGCTGACAAATGGCGACGCCATGGCGTTCTCTCCGTTGGTGGATTGCGCACTCCTTGTGGTCGAAGAGGGCGAGACCCGGGTCAGTGACGTGCGACGGGCTCTCGACTACCTCAGATCGACCAATATTCTCGGTGTTGTGCTCAATCGCTCAATTCACGTTGAGGAATGACGGCGAAATAATCTCCCTCTGAAGCAGCCTGGTTCGGGTGCCGCCAATGAGTATATCGCCGACCGCATCCAGTCGCCGGCGGCGGCTGGTCGGGAGCCGAAATCTTCCGCGCCGGTTCCTGTTGATGCTTTGCCTCGGCGGTGGCATCGGGACGCTGGTCGCGCTCGGCTTGTACGTAACCAAGACGACCTATGTGGCATTGCTGCCTTTTGGTTTGGCGATGGTGCTGCCGACGGTGTTCCTCAAGAATTTTCGTCTATATTGGTTTGCTATTTTTCTACTATCTCTGCAGTTCGCGATTAGCAAGAACCTGAACGACGGTCTCGCGGTGGTTGATGCGCTGAAAATTGACTATACCATTTGGAACTTTACCTTTGATATTACCGTGAGTGACTTGGCGCTTCTGGTTCTTCTCGCGATCTGGGCCAACGATCACATGTTCCATGGAAAGCCGCTGCGCTTTCCGCCTGTCTCGTGGCTGGCCGTCGGATATCTTGGCATTTGCCTATTATCCACGGTGGGGGCCAACTCTCCCTATCTCGGCTTCGTCGAGCTGTCGCGGCAGATCAAGTTCTTCATTGTATATTTGTTTGCGGTTAACTGGCTGGATTCGAAAAGCGCCGTTCGGGTGCTCGCCATTCTCGGAGTGATCATCCTGGTGACCCAGGCGGGAATGACCGTGACGCGGTTCGAAACCGGGTACATGGGGTCCCTTTCATTCGGCGAAAGCCATCAGGACATCTCTGAGATCGAGCAGTACTTGGCTGTTGACCGCACCATCGAGGGATCCGCGCTGCGGGGCTTCGGAACCCTGGCATCGCCGGGTTCGACCATACGGCTGTGCATGATGGTGGCCCCGTTTGCGCTGTTTCTTTGTGTCCCGAACGCGATGTTCGGAATGCGGTTCGCGTTTGCGGGCCTGACGGCGTTCGGGCTGCTGGGGTTATTGCTTACGTTTACCAGGGTCTACTACATCACGACAGCCATTCAGCTGATACTCGCGTTTTTGATCATCGTGCGCGACCGCATGCTGAAGCGCGAAGAGGTTGTCCTGGTCGTCCTGCTTGCTCTGGCGGGGCTGGCAGCGGTGAGTCCCAAGCTCTACGACCAGTTTACCGTTCGCGAGGATTCGGTGTCCGTGCGTTTCCTGCAGTACGAGGCGACCGCGAAGATGATCCTCGACAATCCCTTTCTCGGAGTGGGATTGAACAACGCTACCAGAGAGAAGCCAAAGTATGTCACCGTTTCGTACAACAAATATGATCCGAACACACAATTCTATCTCGAGCCGACACATGATCTATATCTCAATATGGCAGCCGAAATTGGTATTTTTGGCGCGGCGTTATTCTTCGCATTCTTCGCCAGGGTGACATTTCTGGCCTGGCGTCAATCGCGTCACTCGCCCGACCCGGAGATCAGGTTGGTGGCAAACGCGCTCGTGGTGGTGTTTTGCAGTGTGGCGGTGAACAGCTTGATGGATCCCCTCTTCGAGGATGCGACTCTCGACTTGCTGTGGCTGTATGCCGGGATCAGCCTCAACTTGCCCCGGATGGCGCAGGGACAGGAGAGGGTGGACGGCGTGGCTGGGCAACCGACCGCGATTGCCGCAGCATTTCGCAGCACAGCTCATCGGCGAGTTGTCACGGGCCGAGGTCGCTGACCGACCGTGCCGGCCCGCGGGGCCGCACCGCCTACCAGCTTACCCTACTCGACTGCGCCTCACTTCGACCGGGGTGCCGCGGATTGGCGTATCAGCCTCGTGGCGCTCCCGCCACGACGCGCGCGCCTCCCTTGTGGCCGCCGCCGATCGCTTCAGCGTCGGGATCGCGCCCAACACCGGCACCCCGAGCTCATCATCCACGTCGCGGATCATGCGGACGCGCGGATCAAGGTATTCCAGGAACAGCGCCCAGCCGATCGCCACAACCAGGGCCATCGCGAGGCTCAGTCCCGCGTAGATATACTTCAGGGGCTTGATCGGGTACAGGCTCGGCAGTGCGCGCGAGACGATGCGGATTTCGTTGGGGATAGCGGCTTCCCTGAGGCGTGCCTCCTCGTAGCGCTTGAGAAAGAACTCGTAGCTTTCCTGCGCCAGGCGCTCGGTGAGGATCAGAGCGTTCATTCGCGTCTCTTTTTGAGGGTAGGCAGCCAACTGTCCTCGCAAGGCGCCAATCTGCTCTTTTATCGCCGCTCTTTCGGCCTGCTGCGCGATCACGTTCAGGCTGCCTTTCAGCCCCGCCAGCTTCGCCTCGATCTTCGCCAGCGTGTTTTCCAGTTCTGATTCGTTCTTGAGTTTCTCCTTGTATTCCGAGCTCAGCTCGAATGTTTCGCCCGAGTTCTTGTATGCGAGTATCGCGGCCCGGGCTTGCTCGAGCGCCTTGCGACTCTCGTCGAGTTGCGTCTCGATCAGCTCGCGGGCGCGCGCGGCTTCGCTGCGATACGCCTCCGAACTGTGCTCGACGAAGATCTCGGCGGCCATGTTCGCGATCGCCGCCGCCTCCTTGGGGTTGCTGGAGCGATCGGTGATGTCGAAGGCATACGTATCTTTCCGCACCGTAACCAGGAGCTTCTCCTGGACGTCCTCGACGGCCAGTTCGAACGGAGTCGCGGGAATGTCTCGTCCGTACTTGGAATAATTGCGCACCGTCCGGATCATATCCTTGACCCAGTTTTTCACTTTGTCTTTTATCAATTCAAATAAACTCGCATATTCGATCGGCTTCTTGACGTCCAGTTGAAGGGCCTCAACGATCTTCACCGCCACCGCCGGGCTCTTTATCACTTCCATGTAGGTCTTGCTGGGCGCGTCGATCGGTGCGGACTGGCTTACGGGAAAGTCGAGGATCTCCTTCCGGTCGACGCCGCCCGCGTTGAATTTGAGGGCTTCGACCGGTCGGACGAGCACCAGCGCGGTGGATTCGTACTGTTCCGGGAGCACATAGGTCAACCCAAGGCCGACGCAAGTTGCGATGACCGGCAACCAGATCAGCAACCATTTACTGCCGACGAGAATCCGCCAAATGCGGTAGAATTCCATCCTCGCTACTCCGTCCGCAATCCGCGGTTCCCGACGCGCCGGCCCCAACCAGTGTACGATACGTGCGGTGCTCGCGCAGGGAAGATTAAGTATCCGCAAAATCGGCCCATTGCTATCACGAAGAGGAGCGGCAGGAGACTTGCGATCGGTAAACCTGATGCGGCGACGGTAACAGCGGTTTTGCCGACGGGCAGCCGAACTGGCGGTCGATTTCGAAAGCTCGACCCGTTTTCAGCCGAGGCTGCGACCTCGCCGGCAGCCAAGGGGGAGATTTCGACGGGAATTGCGCGGCCGCGGCCTAATGCATCGCCGCGCTCGTTATTCTGGTGAAAAGCGCGTTATCGTGGTAAAATGCTCGTTATCATGGTAACGACCGCTTCCGCGACGCCGCTTTTCCCCTGGCCGCCCCGCCCCACTTTGGGGGCCACACCCCTCCCCCGGAGCGCTTGACGGAGCCGGCTATTTCTGCCTCAATCCCCGGGGCCTGACGTGCCGACAGCGATCCGGGGGATCGCCGAGGGCACCCCACAAGGAGCGCCGGTTGCGGTCCGCGAGCCGCGAGAACCTGCTAGTCCGACAATGCCGCTCGCCGGCGTTGGAACGTCTCGGGCCGAAAAAAGGGCCTCGGGACAGGTGGTACGCTTGAGGGAGAGAGCGAATGGCGACTGTAACTTGGCTGACCCCCGGCACTGACGGCGTTTGGAGCGTCGGGACGAATTGGGACAACACAACCGGCCCCGCCGCGACTGACGATGTTTCGATCGGCGGCAACGCAGCGTCCTATACGGTAACGCTCGACTTCACCCCGACGCCCGCGCTCGACTCGCTAACCCTCGGGTCCGGCCTCGCCGGTTCCGTCACGCTGTCGCTCGGGGCCAATTCGCTCGACGTGACCGGCGCCGGCGCCGGCTTCACCGACACGATCACGCTGAATGAGACCGGCGGCGCGACGATTTCACTCGGCGGCGGCGCAATCACCGCAGCCACCCTCAATCTTAATACCGCCAACGCGCTCGTCGTCGGTTTCGGAACGCTGACCTTCACCAGCTTCGTCGTTGGCTCCGGCAATATTGTCGCGGATAGCGGCACTCTCGACATAACCGGCGGCGGATTGCTCAGCAATGGCATTACCTTCGGGCTAAACGACGGCGCCACGCTCAAGGTCGACGACGCGCTTCCCGGCGGCGCTCTGTTTGCCTTCAGTGCGGGCGACATCACCGACAGCACGCTGGCGGTTTCCAATGTCGGTGCTGTCACCGAGACAATCGCCAACATGAATGTCGCGGCGACCCTCGCCGCGACCGACAAGATCGATTTCATCGGGAAGACGGTCAGCGTCACCGGGTCAACGGGGCAAACCGGAACCGCCGGCACGGTAACGCTCTTCGATGGTACCAACACGATCAACCTGAATATGAGCGGTCTGTCGGCCGCCAACTGGTTCCCGGACACCGCCTCGGACGGAGCCGGCGGGACCGTATTGTTCTTTAGCCAAGTCGCTTGTTACGCCCGCGGCACCCGGATCCTGACCGAGGCCGGCGAGGTGCCGGTCGAGGACTTGAGCATCGGCGATAGCCTCGTGACCTTTTCGGGCGTGCCCCGGCCGATCCGCTGGATCGGCACGCGCGCCTATGATGGCCGCTTCATCGCCGGCAACCGCGAGGTGCTGCCGATCCGCGTCGCGGCGGGGGCGCTCTCGGAGGGCGTGCCGGCGCGCGATCTCTTCGTCTCGCCCGCGCACTCGCTCTATTTCGATGACGTGCTGGTGCCGGCCGAGCATCTCGTCAATGGGGTGACGATCGAGCAGGCGCAGGAAGTCGATTGGCTCGAATACTTTCATATCGAGCTCGACGCGCACGACGTCATCTTCGCCGAAGGGGCGCCGGCCGAGACCTATGTCGATTGCGACAACCGCGGCATGTTTCAGAACGGCGCCGACTACGCGCTGCTCTATCCGGGCGACGAACCGCCGCACTGGCAGTTCTGCGCACCGCGGCTGGAGTGGGACTCTGAGGAGCTGACCCCGATCCGCGCCCGGCTATTGGAACGCGCCGCCGCCCTGACCGCCGCCCGCGACAGGGATCCCGTTCTGCACCTCGTCGTCGATGGCAAGACGATCTGGCCCGCCTCGGTCGATGATCGCCGGTATCGCTTTATCGTTCCGGCCGGCAGCGACGCAGTTTGGCTCGGTTCGCGCAGTACGGTTCCGGCCGAGATCGCGGCTGAATCGCGCGACATCCGCCGGCTCGGCGTACCGGTCGAACGCATCGCCCTATCCGATGGCGAGATGTCGGTCGAGATCTCGCATAGCCATGCCGCCTTGCGCGACGGCTTCCACCCGGACGAAGGCTCCCATCGCTGGACCGACGGGCTGGCGCGGCTGCCGGAAAGCTGGCTGGGTGTGTTGGCGGGCGATTTCACCCTCGAAGTGCAGTTGGCGCCGAGCAGCCTCGACTACCGCGTCGAGCCGTTGCAGGCCGCTGCCTGATAGCGCAAAAAAGCGGGGCCGCCTCCAGCTGGGCTCCGCCGCGCTAGGCTGGCTCGCGCCCGTCCTCGCGCTGGCGCCTGACGGACGTTGAGAGGCTTCGGTTTTCACCCGAGCCGGGCCGCCGGTGCTCAGCGCGGCCCTCTAAGCATCTGGAAAAGCTGGAGCGGGTGAAGGGAATCGAACCCTCGTCGTAAGCTTGGGAAGCTCCCCGCCCACTCATGACTCCCATACGATAGGATACGATTTATTGCGATATTCCATGACCTTATGAGAAGGTCGTTTGCGCTGGGTCACGCTCGCGTACCCGCATTTTCCATCGTTCCGTGTCCCAGATTTGTCCCAAGCTCCACCTTGACCGACTGGGGACGCACTCGGCGGATCGAACGGTGCCGAGCGGTGCGGGCTGACGAATCGCAATCGGGCCGTTGCCAGACCGGCCGGATAATACCCGAAACCTCGGAACGTTCAACGGAGCAGCAAGTCCGCTGTTTGGGCAGAATTTTCGGCCTTCGGCAAACCCGGCTCGGGTCCTTCACCAGGAAATCCTATCCTCTCTCCTGCCACCGCGGTGCTCTCGTCGGATTACCTAATACTGATTGAGCAAGGGGCCTGTGTCGGAAGGTTTCCTCACTGCTCACTGCTCACCGCTCACTTCTTATGTCGATACCCCCTCTCCATACCTGGCCATAGCTAGCGATAAAAGTGCAGTGTTGCTCTCTCCACTGTGAATTTAAGGCCATAAACATCAAATTTCGGGCCAACAAAGGTGGATTTCGCCAATCTCAGTTCATTTCTCGGTGACAAGATCGTTATCGGCCAGGAACGAACTTCTCGCTGCCAACATTGGGGTTCTCTACCGAGCAGTGAGGATGGAGGGCAGTGCCTCCGTCTCGCTTCAGCTGGCCCCAAATGAATAGATTTGCGCATTTGAACGTCGAATGCGGGTACAAATGCGTGCATTTGTAAGCACAATAGTTTTCAAACTTCATACCCATAAACACTTCTACAAGCCCCTCAGAGCATGTCTAAGGTCGAATCTAGCCTTTGACCCTCATACGGTAAAGTACCTGTATCAAAGTGTGGAGGGTTTGACCATGAAGTCAATTTATCCGGGTTACGATATACCGAGTTATCATCAGCGGCTAGCGAAAGCCATCTCTCGTTATGGCCTTCCACAGGGAGCGTCTCGAGCATGGCTCCGTGACCCTGATTTTCGGGTGTGGGATTATCTCGGCTATATGCAGCCATCGGGCGCTATGTATTGGCAATGCTACTTGTACGCCGCCTTGCAAGCTGGTGGTATCGACCAACAACCCGATTTATCGACGATCACCATCCTGGATAAGCGCTGGCACTTCGGCGAACGTCAGTGGAATTTCGCCCCCGGAAAAATGGTCTATCAGGTCAGACGTGCCCTCAAGGGGTTAAATTACCTTGTGGTGATCGAGTTTGAGATTTTTCGGAATGTCCGGTATTTGGGGCCACCGTCGCCGAAGAGCGTAGCTGCTCACGCGGACCACGGTCGCCTAATCACGCCTCACTTTCAGGGACTAATTTGGGGGGCATCTCCTTCGCCGCGTCAGCGGGCGTTTTTCAGTGGCGGTCTGTTCGGAGCGTCCGGAATTGACGTTGAGGGCGTATACGACTTCCCTGGTGCGCTGCGGTACATGGGCAAACCGCCGTATGGGGGACGAAGTGTCTTCCGCCTGCCGAGCGGTAAGTTGGTCCGCCGTCCCTGGGCGAATATGAGCCTCACGCTGCATCACTTGCTGCTGCGCAACCTTCATCGTTTCTGTTACCCGGAACTCACTTTCGCCAGCGGTGAGGGCAGCATCGTGCTGGCGCACGCTAAACGCCTGTGGAGCGACTACAAGCCAGGCGCGACGCACCCGACAGATCACCGCCCGCCGCTTTATTCTGGGCTGGTGAAGCGGCCATAAGACATTCGGTCCTGTAGGTTATCCGGCCGGCTGTCGTCCATCCAACGAAAAACAAGCCCGGACATCATGTCACGTGGGTCCGATAAAATCATGATAGTACGCCGTTTCGTAACGAATTCCGGCATGCCGAATTTGGATTATATGTACGACCGAGTACTTTGCCCTGGGTGGTAAAGTGAGCAGTACCAGCGGCGTGTACGAGAGGCAGGCCTTGCATCTGGTTTGCCCTTCGCCATGCTGTCCGGGGGGTGAAACAGTTGCCCGATTAGAAGTTTCCCATCGGCCGCGACCTAATGCAGTCAGTTCCACTCTAACCCTTATTTTTACACGGTACACACTTTCACGCCCGTCTCGTGAACTCGAGAGATTCAGCGGGAGTGTAAAGTAGTCGTGGCGGTACTCGAATTAACATCTGAACCGAATGCGAAGCTTCGGCGAAACCCCTTGTCGAATCTTTGCCCAGCAGGCATGCCAACTATGGAGATTGGAATGACGGACACCAACGACGGAATGCAAACCAATGGCCTGACAGAGGACGAGCGCGCTGCGTCGGTCGTAGAGATCGAAAATCTCATAGGTGAGTATAGCCACACAGATGTTTTATGCATTCTGTTGACCGTGACCGTCAACGCCATCCATGTGATCGAAGACAAGGGTGAGCGCAAACGCATTGAAGAGGCATATATCGAGGCGCTTCATTTCTTGTCGGCGGTCGAAGAACAATTCCACGGAGAAATCGTTGGCGAAACCCAAGATTGGGTGGAGGAGTGTGCGGCCAAAATGATGCGCCATGTGTTTCGCGCTATCGGGCTCGAGAAATCCGAGTAAGCCACGACCGTATTTGGCATCCTCGGGGGAAATCGACATGCTGACGAAACTCACCACAGCCGAGTTGGAATTTCTGGGAACACGAAACCAAGACCGACGGCTCGATCTCCTGGTAAGACCAAGTCGTGATGCGACCACCGGAGTGGCTTTGGCTAGTTTCGAGAGCATCGAAGCGTGCCAGGCAGAAGATCGATACTGGGCGGCTGCCCTTAGCGAATTCGACTGTAGCGCGTTGCCTAGTGTACCGGAGTGTGAGGCCGGCGAGCTGGCTGCCCTGCTTGACAGCATTGCTGACCCAAACCGCACCACGCCGACCCAGTCGTGTCTCGCGTCCTCACTTTACCTGCGCGACCGTCGCATCGGGATACTTGGAGCTACTCTCGATCTAGTACACGCGCACCCAGAACTCGACTGTGCCTGGGTATCGGCTCATCATCCGTGCTTGTGCTTCGACCAACACGAGAATTGGTCGGGAGTAATTGGCGAGGCCCGAACACGTCTGCATCGACAGTTGGAGGTTTCGGGCGCCACGACGGCCCCAGGCTTTCTTATCGGGTTTTTGAATGGCAACTTTGATCCCCGCACCGAAAAGTTCCGTCTCGAGTACCGGGGTATTGCCGCTGGTGACAAGCTGAAATCACTTCGGCAGCCGCAGCCGGTTGTTCCAAATCGCCGCCCACTTCGAGGTATGCGGATTGACGTTCACGAGATCACGGATTTGCCGATGCAAATATCGCGCATGCTGCCCAATTCCGCGCGGGAGCGAGTACCTTCGGTAATAGACGGCGGAGTACCCGCTAAACGAATGCGCCAGCCCTATCACACGATCTACCTGATTTGGCTCGCAGGGTACCGCTTGGCTGACCTGACCGTCATTGACGGTGCGTTTTACTGGAATGGTGGCCTGCGGATGCGCGAGTGTTATGAGGAGGCCGCGTTTCAACCTCCTCACGCGGCGGTACCGACTCTGTTTGCGCCGGTCCCAAAGGCACAGCGTGTACCGCGGTCCTCGTCGGCGCGCGTTAAGCCAGCTCGCGAAGGCCGGTCTAAACCGCGCGACGTTTACCGTAACCAATCTAATAGAAAGCGGCAGCGCCGCGTCGCAGCGATTTTCCGAAACGCTAACCAAAGTTTGAATGAACGTGATCGACTTCTTCCGGGCATTATAAATGCCGCTACGCCTGAAGAATGTCTTAAAGGGGCGCTTTGGTTCGGCGTGAGCTCCGGGCCAAAATAGCGTGACGCTATCTGGTCCAGCCGGAACTACTTCAAGCTTACGACAGTGGCACCTATTGTGTTTCTCACGCCACGGATCACGTCTTGTACTCAGTCATAGGGTGGCCTCCGTAACGTCGCAATGGAGATAGATATGCGGAACAATCAAAACACTAATCGGGGAAAGTTGGCGGCAAAATCCGTGCGTCCAAATTGGAACAAAGCAAAGTCGCTCGAACTCGGTCTGCCCAAGGAACTTGATAAACTAGCATTCAAGATCCTTGGCGCCTGCGGTGACGTAGACGTTTCGGAGTTGCTAACAGTGTTTTCCGCTCTCGCACGGAGAGTCTTCGCTACGGTGCCGGTGCCTCAACATGGCGTTCGATATGCATTGGGAATGGTGGTAATGATGATGCCGGATGGCGCTCCAATGACATGTGATGAGCTTACGCCTGTCCTACGTACCATTTCAGAGCAGCCAAATGACGATATAAGAAATTTGATGATTTTCGAGCAAATATGGGCGTTAGCCAAGTTGGCACAGTGCGAGATCTTGTGACCGAAGTTGGCGGGCTACAACGGAGAGCTACGACGGACGTATCCTTGGTCTGACCACGCTGAGTCGTAGTGGGTACCAGGCCACTTTCACCAGAGGCAGATTGGATCCTGAATTCGGGTCGCTTCGCTCTATCAGCCGAAAACACGCCGACACCGCCATCGGCACGGTACGAGCGATTCAGGGCTTAAAATCCACTAAAGTGCTTCGAGGCAGAGCCCATCTAGGTGCGGATATACCATGTTTCAAACACCCCTCTCCGTTCCTTGGTTTGCTGGCAGTTCACCCAATATGCCAATAGTCGAGATTCAGAATGGCTGTGGCGCTTCACTTGATGGCGTAATTAACAAACGGACCCACACAACGGAGGTAAGGCAAAACCCAATCGGTCTTTTAGCACGTGGTCCGCGACGGCGCTCGCGTCAAGCTTAGCGCTGTCCGCCACCGCGGCTTTGTGCAGCTTGGCTCATGAACAAAATTGAAGAGAAGAGGTGTTGTAATGGATTCTAAAACGTACCAGTACGCGGTCAATGGCATCGAGCGCTTATTGGGTGATCACAAACTTAGCCGCGAGGAAATTCTATGCGTGTTGGCGAAAGTGACGACGAATGCGATTCATGTTATTGAAGAAAGGCCGCTTCGAGTCATGGTCGAGTTGGAATATATTAAGGCTCTCGGTCGCTTTTCTGCGGAAGAGGAGCAAAAGCAGCTACACTTGAAAGGCGAAACGCCAAAGCACCACGACGTTTTTATCACCGAAATGGTGCGAGAGATCGATGCGTACTTAACAGTCGAATGGGACACATAACAGCCTTCACTGATCTGGAAAGCTAGTCGGTATATAATTCGGCTTTTGCAACAAATACCTGATAAACTTGATAGAACGCTCTGCCCTAGCACCTCAGCTTTCCGATACACGATGGGGGTGCTCTCGG
>WNFD01001219.1_pt1 | contig 42451 bp, 31 predicted proteins | sample 5400491 | NCBI WGS metagenome assembly WNFD01 (sample SAMN13153343, study PRJNA577476) | soil metagenome | isolation source: 120 cm saprolite under Douglas fir tree site 2 hole 2 replicate 2 | place: USA:California | collected 2015-04-18
ACTCCCTCCCGCCAGTCAAGAACTAGTGCGAGAATCTGAATCAACCCCTAAATCTGGGGAAAGTGAGCGTGAATAGCGGGGAAAGCGCCAAGCTGCATTGCGGTAAATATCGGAGAAGGGAAGCGGATTCGGAAGGGCATGGCGCCGGGGGCCCCAACGAATTTGTCATCGGGCCGTCATATCTCGGCGCCGAAAGGTGTTCTGGCACCGGTCAATCGGGCGGTTGGCAAAGAATTCGGAGCCCTGTTTGGCCGCCGTCGCTTGGCGGCGATACCGGAATCGGGATGGCAAAGCGCTCGAATCGCAATGCGGCTCGCGCGAAACGCCGACCGGCGCGCCCGCTCCGGGGGGAGCGCGGCTGCTGGACATCGTACCGGCACGATGGCAGAACCGCGCTCGGAGCCGGAATCCAACATGATCAAAATAATCAAGACCTTCCTGCTGCGCTTCTTCACCTGGTGGAACGGCACCACGTTCGGCACCCAATTGTGGACCTGGGCCTATGGCGAATCGGTCGGGACCGACGAGTTCGGCAATCGCTATTACCGAACCCGCGGCGGCAAGATCGATCCGACGCTGCGGTTCGAGCGCCGCTGGGTGGTCTACAACGGCTATGCGGAGGCCTCGAAGGTGCCGCCGAGCTGGCATGGCTGGCTGCACCACACCGTCGACGTGCCGCCGACCGAGGAGATTGTGAAGACCTGGCCCTGGGAGAAGCCGCACCGGCCGAATCTCACCGGCACGCCGCAGGCCTATCGCCCGCCCGGCTCGACGCTCGCCCAGAACCGCCGCCACCCCGCGACCGGCGATTACAAGGCCTGGACGCCGGGCGAGTGATTCTTCCTTTTCCTCCCCGAAGGGGAGGGTCGGCGCGCCGCAGGCGAGCCGGGGTGGGGCAGCGGGGCGCCCTTTCGCCGCCGCAATCCGCGTGTTAACCAGCCCGATTCCGCCGCAAAAAAATCGCGCGTGCGGCTCCGGGCGCCGATGGCTGGACCAAGATTTCTCGCAGCTCTCGCTTGCGTCGGCCTGCTGAATGTTGCGCCGGCTGCGGCGCAATTCGGCACGATTTTCGGCGATTCGCCGCGTCCGCCAGCCAGCGTGCCGGGACGCCAGAACTATCCGGCGCCCCCGCCGCCGCCGGGTGATTCCCGCGGGACTGCGCCGCCGCAGGGCGCGATCCAGTCGCAGCCGCTGCCCCCGCCGCCGGGAACCGAGCCGAGCCAGCAGGGCGCGTCGCAGCGACCGGGGCAGCCGCTACCCGGCATGCCGCCGGGCCAGCGCCAGCCGCCGCCGCGCGGCACCCCGCAGCCCGGCACTGCCGCGCCGCAGCCGGGCGACGAAGTGATCACGGCGCTTCCCGCCGAGAAAATCCTCAACCCCACCGCGGTATTCTCCGGCCTCGACAAGATCACCGGCCGCATCATCACGTTCGACGTCGCTGTCAACGAAACTGTGCAATTCGGCGCCCTGCAGGTTACGCCGCGGGTCTGCTACACGCGTCCGCCGACCGAAACGCCCAATACCGACGGCTTCGTCGAGGTCGATGAGATCACGCTGCAAGGCGAGACCAAGCGCATCTTCAGCGGCTGGATGTTTGCCGCGAGCCCCGGGCTCCACGGGGTCGAGCATCCGATCTACGATGTGTGGCTCGTCGACTGCAAAAAAGATGGCGTGGCGGCGCTGGCGACGCCATCGCCCGCGCCTGCTGCTGCCGCTGTGACGCCGAGCCCGCCGGCGCAAAAGCGGTAGCAGCGCTTCGCGCCCGGAGATCGGCCTCTGCGGCGCCAGTGCGTCGAAGCGTCCTTCGCCGGTGAGCGCTTGTTCGAGCAGCCGGTGATACTGGCGCCGGGACAGCTCGACCGCGCCGAACATCTCCAGATGATCGGTGACGAACTGGGTGTCGAGCAGGACAAAACCGCCCGCCCGCAGCCGGGCGACGAGGTGGACCAGCGCGATCTTCGCGACCAGCGCCTCGCCATCGTAGACCTCGACGGTGTGGCAATGCCCGCGTTCGAACAGGGCGCGATAGAGCTTGCGGATGCGGGCGTTGATCCAGGTTCGCGCCCGGCCGGGCTTGGGCTCGGCACAGCCGTCGATCACCGCGTCGAAGTCCCGGTCGCACACGACGCGAAAGCGGTCGGCGCGCACGGTGCGGATGAGCCGCGCCGGCACGTGGAAGCGCTCGATCGGCAGGATGCCCCGGCGCTCCGGCTCGATCCAATAGAGCGCCGGGTCCTCGGCGCTCTCGGCCATCGGAAAGATGCCGCAGGCATAGGCCTTGAGCAGCACCTCGGGCGTGATTTCGACCTGCGAGCCCTGACGGTTGGCCATGGAATCGAATTGTAGGATGGGTCGAGCGCGAGCGAAACCCGCCAGTGTGGGGCGCGCTGCGCTCGACCCCCTGCGGGGCCTGTCCCCTCACTCCTCCAGCACGGCGCGCGCGAGAAAATCTTGCAGCCAGTGGATATGATAATCGCCGTCGACGATGTCCTGCTCGCGTACCAGCGCGCGGAACAACGGCAAGGTGGTGTCGATGCCGTCGATGACGAACTCGTCGAGCGCACGCTTGAGTCGCATCAGGCACTCGGTCCGGGTCTTGCCGTGCACGATCAGCTTGCCGACCAGCGAGTCGTAATAGGGTGGGATCTCGTAGCCCTGATAAGCCGCGGAATCCACCCTGATGCCGAGCCCCCCGGGCGTATGATAGTGCAGGATCCTGCCCGGCGAAGGCCGGAACGAGACCGTGTTCTCGGCATTGATGCGGCACTCGATCGCGTCGCCGTGAAACCGCACGTCCTTCTGCTCCAGCAAGAGCTCGGCGCCCGCCGCAACCCGGATCTGCTCGAGAACGTTCGATGAAATAGAACTGCCCGTCCTGGTGCAGGAACTCGACGGTGCCGGCGCCGAGATAATGCAGCGACCGCATCGCATCCGCGACTTTCTCGCCGATGTCGTCGCGCTCCGCCGCATTGAGCGCCGGCGAGGGGCCTTCCTCGAGCAGCTTCTGATGCCGTCGCTGCAATGAGCAGTCGCGCTCGCCCAGATGAATGGCGCGGCCGTTGCCGTCGCCGAGCACCTGGATCTCGATATGACGCGGCGCCTCGAGATATTTCTCGAGATAGAGCGCGTCGTAGCCGAACGCCGCCTTGGCTTCGGCGCGCGCGGTCGCCAAGGCCGAAGCCAGTTCCGGTTGCGAGCGCGCCACCTTCATGCCCCGCCCGCCGCCGCCGGCCGCCGCCTTGATCAGCAGCGGAAACCCGAAGTCCGCCGCCAGCCTGGATGCCTCCTCCTCGGAAGCGATGGCCGCTTCCGAGCCCGGCACCACCGCAAGCCCGAGCCGTTTGGCGGTGCGCTTGGCCTCGATCTTGTCGCCCATCAGCCGGATGTGCTCGGGCTTGGGCCCGATGAAATGCACATTGTGCTCGGCGAGAATCTCGGCGAACCGGGCGTTCTCGGACAAAAAGCCGTAGCCCGGGTGCACCGCATCCGCGCCGGTGATCTCGCAGGCGGCGAGCAGCGCGGGAATGTTCAGGTAGGAATCCTTGGCCGGCGGCGGACCGATGCAGACGCTCTCGTCGGCGAGCCGCACGTGCATGGCGTCGTCGTCGGCGGTCGAATGCACCGCCACGGTGGCGATGCCGAGCTCCTTGCAAGCGCGCAGAACCCTGAGCGCGATCTCGCCGCGGTTGGCGATGAGGATCTTATCGAACATGATCTCGCAGCAATTTTCGGCGTTCCCCGGACAAGGTGCGTCGCACCGGAACTCGGGTGTTCCCGAGTTCCGGCAGGATATGACTTCGCAAGTCGGAAACATCCGACTTGCGTGCGGTGCACCGCAGATCCGGGGCCCATGGTGAGTCGATCTGGGTCCCGGGTTCGCAGCGCATCACACCGCAAGCCGCGTGCGTCCCTGGTGGTTTCCCGAGGTCCGGTGTGCTGCGCTGCGCCCGGGACACGGACGCGGGCTGGCGGCCGCTCATTCGATGATCATCAGCGGCTGGCCGTATTCGACCGGCTGGGCATCTTCGAACAGAATCTGCGTGACCGTTCCGGCTTTTGGCGCCGGAATCTGATTCATGGTCTTCATCGCCTCGACGATCAGCAGGGTATCGCCGATCTTGACTTGGGTGCCGACGTCGACGAACGGTTTCGCCCCGGGTTCCGCGGCCCGGTAGGCGGTTCCGACCATCGGCGAGGTCACGGCGCCGGGGTGCTTGGCCGGATCTGCGGGCGAGGGGACCGGCATCGGTACCGGCGTCGGCACCGTCACGGCGGCAGGTGGGGCGGCCGAATCCGGTCCGGTCGAAAGGTGCATGACGGGCGAGTGCCGCGCCACCCGCACCCGCATGCCGTTCTGCTCGATCTCGATCTCGTCGAGACCCGTTTCCTCGAGCAGGTCGGCAAGCTCGTGGATCAGCTCCCGATCGATTGCAACTCTGCCCTTTTGCATCGGCCTCTTCGGAAGCTGCATGGCGCGGTCAGCTCTTGGCGGTCGCGCCGACCATGGCGGCAAGCCCGACGATCGCCAGCGCGTAGCCCTCGATGCCGAAGCCGCAGATCACGGCGCGCGCCGCGCGCGAGACGTAGGAGTGCTGGCGGAAGCTCTCGCGTGCGTGGATATTGCTGATGTGCACCTCGATGACCGGGATCTTCACGGCCAGAATCGCATCGAGAATCGCCACCGAGGTCGTGGTGTAGCCGGCGGGATTGATCACGATCCCCAGCGCCTTGTCGCGAGCCGCCTCCTGAATCCAGTCGACGATCGCGCCTTCGTGGTTGGATTGCCGGAACTCGACCGCAAGCTCGAAGCGCTTGCCCGCCTCGCGGCACAGCTGTTCCACGTCGGCCAACGTCGTATGGCCGTAGGTTTCCGGCTGGCGGGTGCCGAGCAGGTTGAGGTTCGGGCCATTGAGGACATAGATGGTGTCGGCCATGACGTGCCTTGGCTACGAGCTTCTTGAGGAGAGATGGTCGCCGCCGCTCCGGCTCCCGGGTCGTTATAGGAGGGCACGGCTGCCGGGGGAAGCCCGGAGCAGGCAACCGCGGCTATTGTCGCGCGGTGCCGACCTTTTCCCTGAGTGCCGCCAAGCCGACCGCGCCGACGACGACCTCGGTGCCGATGACATAGCTCGGAGTGCCGTTGAGCCCCAGTGCCTCGGCGATGTGCATGTTCTCCTCGAGCGTGGCCTTGGCCTCGTCGCCGGCCATATCCTTTTCGATGCGCGCCATGTCGAGGCCGATCTCTTTGGCGACGGCGAGCGCGTGGGCCCGGTCGGCCGGACCCCGGCCGCCGAGCAGCTTCTGATGGAACTCGAGGTACTTTTTCCCGGTCGGGTCCTGCATGCGCACTGCGACCGCGACCTGCGCCGCCTCCACCGAGCCCGGTCCCAACACCGGAAATTCCTTGAGCACGACGCGAAGCTTCGCATCCTCCCTCATCAGGTTGAGCATGTCGGCCAGCGCCCGTTTGCAATAGCCGCAGTTGTAATCGAAGAACTCGACCAGCGTCACGTCGCCCTGGCGATTTCCGATCGTGACTTGGCGCGGCGAGTAGAACAGCGCCTGACTGTATTGCTTGACGCCGTCCCGGTGCTTGACTGCATCGGCGTCGCTCTGGCGCTTTTCGAGCTCGTTGAGGACTTCCTGAAGCACCTCGGGATGGGCGACGAGATAGTCCTTGACGACGCGTTCGATCTCGCCGCGCTGGGTATCGGAGAACGATTGAGCGCGCGCCGGAGGCGCGGCGATCGCCAGCACGATTGCCGCGACTGCGATCAGGAGTGGACGGAGCAAGCGTTGCATCGAAAGCTTCCTTTCAGTTGCGGCTGGCTCGCGCCGGCGGCTTGTAGGTTACGATATCGTCGGCCCGGACCCAACCGGGAGATCCGGTGGGAAACCGGGTCTTGGCCCGGGCCGCGAGATCGCGCGCGGTCTTGAACTCGCCGCGCGCAAACGCCGCCTGGGCCGCGGCAAGATCCGCTTCGGCGAGATCTCCCTTCTGGCCGTAGGCCATGGCCAGTTGACTATAGCCGTCGGGCATATCGGGTTCGCGGGTCACCGCGACGCGCAGCAGCGGGATGGCTTCGGCGGCGTTCTTCGGCTCGTTGGTGGCGACCAGCGCCTGGGCGAGTAGAATCTCGATCAAAGTGGCGCTGGGCGCGAGCGCCGTGGCCCGGCGCAGCGGCGCGATCGCCTCGGCAGGTCGGCCGTTTTCCATCAGCGCCTGTCCCTTGAGCTCGAGGAAATACGGATTGTTCGGCTGGGCCTGGACGAGGGTCTCGATCTGGGCGAGGGCGGAATGCAGGTCGGAGTGCCTGTAGGCGACGATGGCGCGAGCGTAGCGGGCGGCAAGGCTGGTATCGCTCATCGGGTAGCGGCGCAGCACCGTGTCCGGCCGCTCGATGAAGCCCGACAGCTTGGCCCGCATCATGTCGTGGCGCAGCTGCAGCTCCGGCGGGTCCTTCTTGTCCCAATACGGGCTCGTCCTCGCCACCCCCTCGAGCGCGGCCACGCGTTCCTTCGGCAGCGGGTGCGACTGCAAATAGGGATCGATGTAACGCGAACTGACCAGCATCTGGTCGGCGAGCCGCTTGAAGGTGTCGTACATGCCCTTGGCCGACTGGCCGGTGGCGGTCAGGAATTTCACCCCGGCGCGGTCCGCTTGCTCCTCCTGGGCGCGCACATAGGAGAGCAGCGATCGCATCGCGATCGATTGCGGCGCGGAAAGCGCCGCGGCCCCGACCTGACCGATGCCGGAACCGGCGCCGGCGCGCGCGCCGGCGACCATGGCGCCGACCCCGAGCAGCATGGCGATGATGGCCGAAGTCTCCGCCCGCGCGATTTCCTCGCGCATGCGCGCCAGGTGCCCGCCGGCGATGTGGCCGGTTTCGTGGGCGAACACCCCGATGATCTCGTTCGGGGTCTTTGCCTCCATCAGCGCGCCGACGTTGACGAAGATGCGCCTGCCGTCGGCCACGAAGGCGTTGAAGGCGCGGTCATTGATGATGACGACCCGGATGTTCTGCTGCGTCAGCCCGGCAACGCGCAGGATGGGTTGGGTATAATCGCGCAGCAGCTGCTCGATCTCCGCATCGCGGATGATCGGCAGGCCCTTTTGCGGATCTTGCGAGCTTGCCGGGCCGACGGAAGCGACCATTGCGGCCGCGGTGATGAGCGCGATGGCGCGCGAGGCTGGCGTCCCGCGCCGCTCCCTGTTAAGCCCTCGACCGTTCGTCATGACAGGATCGGATTCCTGAGCAATTCCGGCGCAAACTAGAAAGACGCCGGGATAGGGTCAACGCGGCGGCGATCACGACTTGGGAATGTGCGGAAAAGCCTGCGGAATGCGGCAATACCGAGGCGGTAGGGTAAGGACGACATCGGATCGATCGCGATCATGCTGGATGCGGCGAAACGGCTGATCACGGCCTCGGCCCGCAGCGATGTGGCGCCGTTCATGGTCATGGACGTGATGGCGGCGGCGGCCCGGCTCGAGGCCCAGGGACGGCGCGTCGTGCACATGGAAGTCGGCCAGCCGGCGGCGCCGGCGCCGTCGAGCGCCATTGCGGCGGCGCGCGCCGCACTCGAGACTGCGCGGATCGCCTATACCGAGGCGCTGGGCATTCCCTCGTTGCGTGCCCGCATCGCCCGCCATTATGCCGAGTCTTACGGCCTCAACCTCGATCCCGCCCGGGTCGTGGTCACCACCGGCTCGTCCGCGGGGTTCCTCCTGGCGTTCCTTGCCCTGTTCGAGCCGGGAGAACGGGTGGCGATGGCGCGGCCCGGCTACCCGCCTTATCGCCACATCCTGACCGTGCTCGGCTGCGAGCCGGTACCGATCGAGATTTCTGAAGATACCCGCTGGTCGATCACGGTCGAGAGCCTGCTCGCCGCGCATCGCCGCGCGCCGCTCCGAGGCGTGCTGGTCGCGAGCCCAGCCAATCCGACCGGCACGATGATGACGGGGCAAGCGCTCGCCGATCTCGTCGCGGCCGCGGAGGCGGAGGGAATTCGGGTGATCTCGGACGAGATCTACCACGGGCTCGATTACGCCTTTGCGGTCGAAACCGCGGCGCGGCTCTCCGAGCGCGCTGTCGTGATCAATTCGTTCTCGAAATATTTCTGCATGACCGGATGGCGGGTAGGGTGGATGGTGGTTCCGCCGCCGCTGGTGCGGCCGATCGAGCGATTGCAGCAGAATCTGGCGATCTCGGTGCCGACGCTCTCCCAGATCGCCGCGGAGGCGGCGTTCGACGCGCGGGCGGAAATGGAGGAGGTTAAACACGGGTACGAGCGGAACCGGCGCATCCTGCTGGACGGCCTCCCCAAGGCGGGGCTCGACAAATTCCTGCCGGTCGACGGCGCGTTCTATCTCTATGCGGACGTATCGCGGTTCTCGAACGACAGCTTCGATTTCGCCAGCAGGATGCTGCAAGAGGCAGGCGTCGCCGCAACGCCGGGCATCGATTTCGATCCCGTCAACGGCAAACATTTCGTGCGCTTCTGCTACGCGGGATCGGCGGAGGAGATGCGCGAGGCCGTGAGCCGGATCGGGGATTGGCTGAGGTAGTCCGGGCTTTCAAGCCGCCCTAGCGCGATCATTTCTCAAATGAAGGCTGAACGCGGCTGCTCGCCTCAGAATTCGGGAATTTCGAAATCGATGCCGTGACCCGCAAAGCGCCGGGCAATGCGGGTGCCCAATCCATTATTGCGGCGCCCCTTCTTCGTGACCGCGTTGCGGAGAATGTCGCGAACTTCCTCTTCCATGGTGCGGCCGTGGCGGAGAGCGCGTTGCTGCAGGCGCCGCTTCAGGTCAGGTTCCACATTGCGTACGATCAGCTGGGCCATGCGTTCCCTACTTCCGTGCGCAGGATTGGTGCCAGAGTGAGTGGGGGCACGGACGATCATTCCTCAATCAAGGCGGGGCCGCAACAGGAGCCGTCGTCCCGGCCGAGCGAGCCTGGCGAGCGAGAGCCGGGATCCATGCACACGGAGCTATGCCCATTGCGCTATTCCCTCGAACAGGTCCCGCCAATCCGGGTTTTCGGCCTCGATTAGCGCAATTTTCCAATCGCGCCGCCATTTCTTCACTTGCTTTTCACGGGTGATAGCAGCCACTGGATCGTCGAAGATTTCGAAATAGACAAGCCGATCAACGCTGTATTTTTTCGTAAAGCCCGGGACCGCCTTGATGCGATGTTCATACACTCTTCGAATCAAATCATTGGTGACGCCGATGTACAGTGTCCCGTGACGGCGGCTCGCGAGAATGTAGAGATAGAATGGCCGGTTGGTGCTCACGTCAATTTGGTGTTCATGGGTTCCGGCTCTCGCGCTGTCGCGCTCGGCCGGAACGACCACTCGGTATCATGCGGCTCCTTTTATTTACGGTGAGCGATGAACAATCCCTCGCTCAAATGGAAAGTGAGGTTGCCCTCGCTTCCCTCCGGCCGTAGGAACGCCTTCACCTCGGGCGTGGTCTCGGCCAGCATGGCTTTGAGCAGCGCCTGCATGTTGGCGTCGTGGCGGCTCGCCCAGCTGGAAAACTCGATCGATTTCGCCGCGGATTCCTCGTGCCGGACGGCAAAGCCGTGGCCGGCGAGCACCGCGCGCCATTCCTCCATGGTCCAGGCGCGCAGATGGCTGGGGTCGCGGAAGCGCTCGAAGGCGTTGACGTAATCGCCGACCGAGCCGGGCGGCACGATATTGTCGGCGATCGCCAGCGTCGCGCCGGATTTGAGCACGCGCCGCGCCTCGTCGAGGAACGCCGCGATGCTGTCGAAATGATGCGGCGCGATCCGGCAGGTCACGAGGTCGAAGCTTTGATCCTCGAACGGCAGCGCCTCCGCCTTGGCGTAGGCGACGCGCACATTGGCGAGCTTGCGCTTGGCGATCTCGTCGCGAACCAGCGCGAGCATCTCCTCGGTAATGTCGGTCGCCCACACCCGCGCGACATGCGGCGCAAACGCATAAGCCGTGTGCCCCGCGCCGGTAGCGACGTCGAGCGCGCGCCACGCCGGCTGCGGCTGCACCAATTCGACCAGCCGCTCCAGGCTCTTGCCTTTCGCATGCGGCTTGCTGGTCAGATAATGCGCCGCGGTTGCGCCGAATTGCTCCTGCACCAGAGATTTCGTCATCTATTTGGCTCCCTCGCGTTAGCTTCCCTCTCGCGCTCGACGGCCTGTTCACGCGTGCGCCAACGCAGCAAGCCGCGGCCGCGCTTCGACAAGATCATCGTGCAGCTGCGCCCGTCCTTACGCCCATGGATGGTCCAGGCTTGATTGCCGGCAAGCTCGCCGCCCTTGGCGGCGAGCTTGCCGGAGTAGCGCGCCTCATAGGAATAGAGGCCGCCCCGGCCCTTCCACGCACCCACGAGGGTAACTTTGCCGTCCTTGCCGATCGTTCCCTCGCCGGTTTCCATTCCCACGCCCGCCGTGCCGTCCTCGTTGAGCACGGTGTGGCGGTAGCGGGCAACATTGCCGGCGATCTCGATCGTGACCGGCTCGCGCCGCGCCGGCTTGGCCAACGTCGATTTCGCACAGCTCAGCGTTCCGACGAATCGATCCGGCACTTGCGCGAGCGCCGAGTTTGCCACCGGTTCCGCAGCTAACCCCGCCGCGAGCAGAGCCGCTGCCGTTGTTCCGGCCGCACGCATCGGTTCTCCTCGAACTTTAGGCTTCGTCTCGATCCCCCTAGCGCAGCGCCGCGGCGATGTTGCCGCCGTCGACCGTGGTCACATCCGCGGTCGTCTTGAGCGCCGTCGCATGATAGAGGAACGCCCGGGCCACATCCTCGGCCGTGACTTCCCGTCCGAGCAGATTGCCGGCCATATATTCGCGCTCGCTCAAGCCCCGCGCCGCGGCACGCGCGGCGATCAGCTCCGGCGTGAGCAGGCCGGAGCGGATGCGGTCGGCGTTCACCGCATTGGCGCGGATCCCGTGCTTGCCGTATTCCAGCGCATATTGCCGTGCCAGCAACAGGGTTGCCGCTTTCGGCAATCCGTACGGCCCGAAATCCACCCCCGGATTGACCGCCTGCTTGGAGACGTTGAACAGCAGCGCGCCGCCCGTACCCTGCGCCAGCATCACCCGCACCGCATTCTGCGCGACGAATTGGTGGGCGAAGAAATTGAGCTCGAAGCTGCGGCGCAGCACGGCTTCCTCGACCTCGCCGATGCGGCCCTGCCAGGCGGCGCCGGCGTTGGAAACGACGATGTCGACCCCGCCGAACCCTGCCACGGCGGCATCGAACGCCGCGCGCACGCGACGGCTGTCCGTCGCGTCGCACGGGAGTGCAAGCGCGGCGCCGCCGATGTCCGCGGCGAGTGCGCGCACCCGCTCCTCGTCGAGGTCGAGCAAGGCAATCTCGGCGCCCGCGCAGGCGAGCGCTCGCGCCGTTGCGTCCCCGATGGCGCCGGCGGCGCCGGTGACGAGCGCGACTTGTCCGGCCAGCGGCTGTTCCGGTTCCTTGCCGAGCTTGGCCTGTTCGAGCGACCAATATTCGACATCGAACATCTCGGCCTCACCGATCGGCTCGAACCGGCCGATCGCTTCCGCATCCGTGATGGTCGCAACCGCGCTCTCGGCGAGATCCGCGGCGATGCGCGCGTCCTTCTTGCTGCGCCCGAGGCCGAACAAGCCGAGTCCCGGAACGAGCACGACGCGGGGCATCGGGTCCAACATGCGTTTGTCGTGATTGCAACGGAGGTTATTGCGGGCGAAATAGGCCTGGTAATTCTCGACGAAAGACTTCACCGCAGCCTCGATCGCCAGCTTGAATTCGCCGCCTTTGCCGGCTTCGGGGGGCGCGACGATCAACGGTGAATTCTTGGTGCGGATGGTGTGATCGGGCGTGACCACGCCGGCCCGGGCGTAGCGCGCGGCATCGGCACCGTTGACGTAATTGAGAATGCCGGGGCCGGTGCGGAACTCGAGGACCGGCCGCCGGTAGGCGCCTTCGATCTTCTCGTCCTTGCGGCTGCACGCGCCGCGCACGATCGGGGCGACCTCGGCGACCGAGGCGGCGCGTTGGGGCAATTGCGCCGTGGCGAACACCGCCTTGCGGCCGCGGCGAAGCCTGGCTTCGGCGAGCGACACCATTTCGATCATGCGCTCGTAAGCTTCCCGGACGGTGTGTCCGAAGGTGAAGATCCCGTGCTTGAGCAGGATCAAGCCTTCGACGCTCGGATCGACATCGTGGATCGCCGCGGCTTTCTTGGCGAGCCGGAATCCGGGCATCAGGTAGGGCACGACACCAAGCCGCCCGTCATAGACTTCGCGGCAAACCGCGGCGCCGTCCGGTTGATCGGTGAGGCTGAGCACCGCTGTCGAATGGGTGTGATCGACGAATTTCTGCGGCAGGAAGGCATGCAGCAGGGTCTCGACCGACGGATTCGGCGCCATCGGATCGATGAGCAGGGCGCGCTGGATGCGCACCATGTCCTCGTCCGAAAGAGCCTCACGTGACCGCAATGTTTTGAGCGGATCGAGGCGCACCGCCGGCAGGCCGGCGGGCTCGATCCGGGCCATGTCCCAGCCGCTGCCTTTGACGCAGAGCACCTCGACATCCTCGCCGAGGAGATCGCGCACGCGGGTCTTCACCGAGGTATTGCCGCCGCCGTGCAGCACGAGCTTCGGATCGCTGCCGAGCAGGCGCGTCGTGTAGACGCGCAAGGCAAGCTCGGCCGGAACACCGTCTTTGGCGTAGCGGTCGATCAGCGCCGCGGCGTCGCGATCGACCCAGGCGCTTTCCATCATCCTCTCCGCACCGCGCCGAACCTGCGCGCGCGCATGTCAACTCTTGCCGGCGACGCGCCGCGCCCACCAGCCGGTGCGGCGGGGCCGGTCGGTGCCTTCGGTTTCGGCCGGCCGATCCGGGCCTGGCGCTGCGGGTTCCGGCTCGGGAGCTCGCGTTTCGCCGGCCGGTGCGGATGACGGCTGGACCGGTGCTTGGCCGGCGAAGAACGGCGCCGGTTCGCGCACGGTAGAGCGCCGCCGCGGCTGGTCGACCTGCGCAGGCGGCTCGTTCGGGGGAGGGGGTTCCGGTGCCGGCTCGTCGGCACGCTGCGGCTCGACGCTTGCCGCAGCCCGCTCCGGCTCGGTTCCGGGGGGCCTGTCGAAATCGGCCACCGCGACGTGGAGCTCAGGCTCGATCGTCGGCTGCGGCTCGAATATTTCGGGTTCCCGCGCCTCGCCCTCCCGGCCACGCCGCCGCCGGCCGCCGCGTCGACCCCGCCGTCGGCGGCGGCGCTCGCTCTCGGCCTGGGCTTCGGCCGCCGTCTGCGGCAATCCGGCATCCGGCTGCTTCGCCTCGAGCTCCGGCTCGGCTTCTTCCGGTTCGGCTTCTTCCGGTTCGGCTTGCGCCGGCGCCACCTGGTGCAGATCCGGTTCCCCGCCGTGTCGCCCCCGCCGGCGTCGCCGCCGCCGCCGCCCGGGCGCTTCGCCGGGTTCGGCAGCTTGCACTTCCTCGACGGTGTCCTCGGAAAGCGGCTCGGCTTCGAGCTCCTCCTCCTCTTCCTCCACCGGCACCGCGGTCGGCTGCGCGGCAATGGCTTTTGCCGCTTCGAGGCTGTGCACCTGCTCGCCGCGCTCGATCACGAACGGCTGCTGCCCGCCGATGCTCGGGTCGGCGTTGACCGTGATGGCGATGTGGAAGCGCTGCTCGAGCTCGCGCAGGTGCGCGCGCTTGTGATTGAGCACGTAGAGCGCCACGTCCGCGCGGGTGCGCACGATCAGATTGTGGGTGCCGGCCTTGATCAGCATCTCGTCGAGCGTGCGCAGCAGCTGCAGCGTCACCGAGGAGACCGAGCGCACATGGCCGGTTCCGCCGCAATGCGGGCATTTCTCGGTCGAGCTTTCGAGTACGCTGGTACGGATGCGCTGGCGCGACATCTCCAGCAGTCCGAAATGGGAGACGCGGCCCACCTGAATGCGGGCGCGATCGTATTTCAGGCAATCCTTCAATCGGCGCTCGACGGCGCGGTTGTTGCGCTTCTCGTCCATGTCGATGAAGTCGATGACGATCAGGCCCGCCAGATCGCGCAGCCGCAATTGTCGGGCGATCTCCTCCGACGCCTCGAGGTTGGTCTTGAGCGCGGTGTCCTCGATGTGGTGCTCGCGCGTGGCGCGCCCGGAGTTGACGTCGATCGAGACCAGCGCCTCGGTCTGGTTGAGGACGATGTAGCCCCCGGAACGCAGCTGCACGGTCGGCGAGAACATCGCATCGAGCTGGCTCTCCACGCCGTAGCGGGTGAAGACCGGCTGACCGTCCTTGTACGGCTTTACGTTCTTCGCATGGCTCGGCATGAGCATGCGCATGAAGTCCTTGGCCTCGCGATAAGCCTCCTCGCCGGCGACGAGGACTTCGTCGATGTCCTTGTTGTAGAGATCCCGGATCGAGCGCTTGATCAGCGATCCTTCCTCATAGACCAGGGTGGGCGCGGTCGACTTGAGGGTGAGGTCCCGCACCGTTTCCCACAACCGCAGCAGATACTCGAAGTCGCGTTTGATCTCCGCCTTGGTGCGGTTGGCGCCGGCGGTGCGCAGGATCACGCCCATTCCTTCCGGCACTTCGAGATCCTGGGCGAGTTCCTTGAGGCGCTTGCGGTCCTGGGCGTCGGTGATCTTGCGACTGACGCCGCCACCGCGGGCGGTGTTCGGCATCAGCACGGAATAGCGTCCGGCGAGCGACAGGTAGGTGGTGAGCGCCGCACCCTTGGTGCCGCGCTCTTCCTTGACCACCTGCACCAGCATGACCTGCCGGCGCTTGATCACCTCCTGGATCTTGTATTGACGCCGCCCGCGCGGCATGCGCTCGGGCACTTCCTCCATCGCGTCGCCAGCGCCCACGGATTCCACCGCCTCGTCGTCCTCGGTCTCGATCTCGTCGAGCGCCCCGCCGTTGGCGCCGTTGCCGCCATTGCTGCGTTCGGCACTTTCCGCGGCGGGTTGCGCGGGCGCGGATTGCTCGCTTGCGACCGCCCGCTCGATCTCGAGCGCGGGCTCGCTGGCCTCCTCGAGGGCTTCGAGTTCGTCGGCGTCGCGCTCGCCTTCGTCGGCCTGCGTCGGCTCGGCCGCCGGCTCGGCCTCCGACTCCGAACCGTGCCCGGTCGCGGATTCCTCGGCCGGCCGCGGCTCGCCCGACGCGGTTTCGGTCTCCTCGGGTGCCGCCGGGGCAGTCCTGACTTCGTCCAACCGAGCGCCGGCCGCGCGGGCGGGCCGACGCGACCGGCCCGCCCGCCGGTCGATCTCGGCGTCCGCGGCGCGCTGTGCCCGTTCTTCTTCGGCGATGAGCGCCTGCCGATCGGCGACCGGGATCTGATAATAGTCCGGATGGATTTCGCTGAACGCGAGGAACCCGTGGCGGTTGCCGCCGTAATCGACGAAAGCCGCCTGGAGCGACGGCTCGACCCGGGTTACTTTGGCAAGATAGATGTTGCCTTTCAGCTGCCGGCGGTTTGCCGACTCGAAATCGAATTCCTCCACGCGATTGCCGCGTACGACGACCACGCGAGTTTCCTCCGGGTGCGTCGCGTCGATGAGCATCTTGTTGGCCATTGATCGATCTTTCTGGGGCGGGCCGTCTTGACCGGGACCGGTGCCGCGATGATCGCGGCACCTGGCGCCACGTGCGGCGCGCCCAAACGAGGTTGGAACGGATGGTCGAAGCCGTCTCGGCCGCAGCAAGGACGGGCAAGTGCCGCCATGCCGCGCGAGCGGGCGAAATCAAGCCGCAAGAGGGACGTATCCTGGAGGGACGTATCCTGGCGGTGCGACGAGCATGCGTGCGCGAAGTCGGAGAAACGAATATTGCGCAAAGCCCGTTCTGGTGCGCCCCGGCGAAGCGAATTCGTATCTCGCGCCTCGAGCATGTCTTCGACCTGTAGCGGGCGGCAGCTTGCGGCCACCGCCAGTTCTCGACGCTGGCGGCCGGGCGCCCCGGCGCCGGCACGTGGCTCAACCGTGGCCACGCGCGTTCCGGCTGTCCCTGGAAGGGGCACCGACCGGCGCTCCCGCGCTCTCGACCAAAGCGTCACATGCAGGGAGCTTGCCGCCAGCGGCTTTCCGGAATGCGCCGGAAGCGGGCCCTGGCGAGTCGATGCCCAAACGTGGCAAAACCGGACTAGGATCAACCGTCAGCGCGCCCTTCTTACGGCCCCTGTTCCGCATTGGCAAGCTAAGGCTCCCCGCCCGGGCGGTAACGGGTTCCTCGATGCAGGACGAGCACCTCCTTGGCCGACGGTGGAAAACCCGAAACGTCACGCAACGGCCACACTGTGCCGGATCGTAGGGCCTGCTTAAGCGGCGATTAACTATGGCTGCCTATTGGAGTAACTAGTGCGCGGAGGTGAAGCAACCGTGCGGTCCATCGGGAAAGGCTCGGCACTCGGCCTGCTCTGCGGACTGCTCGTTGCCGGATTCGGCGCGGCTACGGCCTGCACGGCATTGGCGGCAGACCTTCCGGTCGCCACCGATGCGAGGCTCGGGGGCGACGAGGCTCGCACCCGCTTCGTGCTCGACCTGACCAAGCGGGTCGAGGTCTCGGCCTTTACGCTGGCCGACCCCTATCGGGTCGTGCTCGACCTGCCCCAGGTGATGTTTCAGCTGCCGGCCAAGGTCGGCGAGACCGGACGGGGTCTCGTCAAGGCTTTCCGCTTCGGTCTGGTCATGCCGGGCGGATCCCGCGTTGTGCTCGACGCGACGGCCCCGGTCCGCGTCGAAAAGGCGTTCGTGATCGATCCGGTGGACAGCCAGCCGGCCCGCCTCGTCCTCGATCTGGTTGCAATCGACCGCGACGGCTTTTTGCGCAATATCGCGCTCGAGAACCGGCCCGGACGTTCCCAGCCGCCGGCAAAAATCGACCGTGACGCCAAGGACGCCGATCCGCGGCCGCTCATCGTGCTCGATCCGGGCCACGGCGGTCTCGACAGCGGCACCATCGCGCCGACCGGGGATACCGAAAAAGCCATCGTGCTGGAGTTCGCCCAGCAGCTTCGGGACAAGCTGGAGAAATCCGGCAAATATCGGGTGGCAATGACGCGCACCGACGACCGCTTCGTGCCGCTGGCGGATCGCGTGCAGCTGGCGAGGTCGCGACAGGCCGCGCTGTTTCTCTCCATCCATGCCGATGCGCTGCCGCATCGGGATTCCGAAGCGCGGGGCGCCAGCATCTACACGCTCTCCGAGACCGCCTCGGACGCCGAAGCCGCCCGGCTCGCCGAGGCGGAAAACCGCGCCGATGTCATCGCCGGCGTCGACTTGAGCGCCGAGCCGAACGACGTCGCCGATATCCTGATCGACTTGGCGCAACGCGAAACCAAGGCGTTCTCCGCCAACTTTGCCCACGCGCTCGCCAAGGAGCTCAAGGTGACCTCGCGGCTGCACAAGCATCCGCTGAAATCCGCCGGGTTCCGCGTGCTCAAGGCGCCCGACGTTCCCTCGGCGCTGATCGAGCTCGGTTACGTGTCCAGCAGCCAGGATCTCAAGTACCTGTTGTCGGATGCCTGGCGGTCGCGGGCCACCGATTCGATCGCCCAGGCGATCACCACGTTCTTCGCCACCCGGCTTGCGGGATCCGGTCCGGCGGGGGGATCGAATTAGGGTGACGGTCCAGCCTCAGTTTGACCACAAAACGGCGCGACGAAACGCCGGGCTCGACGCGTTGCATTGTCCGAGACGATCAAGCCCCGCGTTGCGAGGCACCGTGTATACTCGGCGTCGAGTCTTGAAAGAACGGCTGCGATGGACCTGATTCGCGTTGCGGCGGGACGGCGGCGATGAGGCTTCTGGTGCGCTTCTTCGGATTCCTGTTCGCCGCGGGAACTGTCGTGTTCCTCGTCGGCATTGCCGCGGCGGCCGGCCTGTTCTGGCATTTCTCCAAGGACCTCCCGGATTACTCGCAGCTGCAGGATTACGAGCCGCCGGTCATGACCCGGATCCATGCGAGCGACGGCGCCTTGCTGGCCGAATACGCCCGCGAGCGGCGGCTCTACCTGCCGATCCAAGCGGTGCCCAAGCTGGTGACGAACGCGTTCGTGGCTGCCGAGGACAAGAATTTCTACGAGCATGGCGGGCTGGATTTCGGCGGTATCATCCGCGCCGGCTGGGTCTACATCCAGAACTACGGCAGCAACCGCCGGCCCCAGGGCGCCTCGACCATCACCCAGCAGGTCGCCAAGAATTTCCTGCTGTCGAACGAGGTCTCCCTCAATCGCAAGATCAAGGAGATCCTGCTCGCGTTGCGGATCGAGCGGGCCTATTCCAAGGACAGGATCCTCGAGCTTTACCTCAACGAGATCTATCTCGGGCTCGGCGCCTATGGGATCGCCGCCGCCTCGCTGCTGTATTTCGACAAGTCCGTGCATGAGCTGACGGTCGCGGAGGCGGCGTATCTTGCCGGGCTGCCCAAGGGGCCGAACAATTACAATCCGTTCCGCCAGCGCGACCGCGCCGTCGAGCGGCGCAACTACGTCATCGACCGCATGGTCGAGGACCAATACATCACGCCGCAGGAAGGCGAGAAGGCCAAGAAGGAGCCGCTGAACGTGACGCCGCATCCGACCGGCGCTCACATGTTCGCGGCGGAATATTTCGCCGAGGAAGTCCGCCGGGAGATCTACGAGCGATACGGCGAGAAGAAGCTCTACGAAGGCGGCCTCTCGATCCGGACCACGCTCGATCCGAAATTCCAGGTGATGGCCCGCAAGGCGTTGACCGACGGTCTCGTGCGCTTCGACGAGGCGCAAGGCTGGCGCGGGCCGCTGGCCAAGATCGATATCGGCGGCGATTGGGGCGCCAAGCTCGCGGAGATCAAGTCGCTCGCCGATGTCGCCCCTTGGCGGCTCGCCGTGGTGCTGGAGACGTCCGACCAGGCGGCGCGCATCGGCTTGCAGCCGTTGCGGGATCCTGCCGGCACGGTCTCCCGGGAGCGCCAAGTCGGAATTTTCGCCCTCGACGGCGTGAAATGGGCAAAGTCGGCTTCCGAGCGTTCCAAGGGCGGTCCGAAGGTCAGCCAAATCCTCCAGCCGGGAGACGTGGTCTACGCCGAGCCGATCGGCAAGGATTCCGGCCAATACCGCCTGCGGCAAGTTCCCGAGGTGAGCGGCGCCATGGTGGCCATGGACCCGTGGACCGGACGCGTGCTCGCGCTGGTCGGCGGCTTCTCCTACGACCAGAGCCAGTTCAACCGCGCCACCCAGGCGCTGCGCCAGCCCGGCTCGGCGTTCAAGCCGTTCGTCTACGCGGCCGCGCTCGACAACGGCTATACGCCCTCCACCGTGGTGCTGGACGCGCCGATCGAGATCGATCAAGGCCCGGGCATGGCCGCATGGCGTCCGGAGAACTACGAGGGCAAGTACTACGGTCCGCAGACGCTGCGGTTCGGGCTGGAGCATTCCCGCAACGTCATGACGGTGCGGCTCGCCCAGGACGTCGGCATGCCGCTGGTTGCGGAATACGCCAAGCGCTTCGGGGTCTACGACGATCTGCCGCCCTATCTGTCGTTCGCGCTGGGCGCGGGCGAGACCACGGTGCTGCGCATGACGGCGGCCTATTCCATGTTCGCCAACGGCGGCAAGCGCATCAAGCCGACCCTCATCGATCGCATCCAGGATCGCTACGGCCACACCATCTATCGCCACGACGAGCGCGAATGCCGCGGCTGCGATGCCGATCAATGGAAGAAGCAACCGGAGCCCATTCTGGTCGACCGGCGCGAGCAGGTACTCGATCCGATGACCGCCTTCCAGGTCACCTGGATGCTCAAGGGCGTGGTCGAGCGTGGCACCGCGACGGTGGTCCAGGAGGTCGGGAAGCCGGTTGCCGGCAAGACCGGCACCACCAATGACGAGAAGGATGCGTGGTTCATCGGCTACACCCCGGACCTGACCGTCGGCGTGTACATCGGATATGACAAGCCGCGGCATCTCGCGCGCGGCGCGACGGGCGGTCATCTTGCCGCGCCCATCGTCAAGGACTTCCTGAAGGTGGCGCTGATCGACAAGCCGGGCGTGGATTTCTCGCCGCCGGCCGGCATCAAGCTGATCCGCATCGATCCGAAGACCGGGCTGCGCCCCGGCCCCGGCGGGAGCGGAAAAGTCATCATCGAGGCGTTCAAGCCGGGCACCGCTCCGCCGGACAGCTATTCCATCGTCGGCTTCACCGATGCCGACGGCCGGCCGATCCGCTCCGACTATCCGGGCGGGGTGTCGCCGGAATCCGACCGGGCGATCCGCTCGGGAACCGGCGGGCTTTACTGAGCCATCGACATTGCCTTGCGCCGGTCCGGTCGCTACATGCGGCCCGATAGTTTCGCCGGCGCATCGTCCGGCAAATTCCCGAGAACTTCGACCATGCGCGCAGAAGTGCAAGCCACAACCGAGGCCATCAAGCAGTCCGTCGGGCTGCTGAGGAGGCATCTTTGACTTCGACAGATCCAAAGCCCGGCTCGCCGAGCTCAACCGGCAGGCCGAGGACCCCGATCTGTGGAAGGACCAGGACCGCGCCCAAAAGGTGATGCAGGAGCGCACCGTGCTCGAGGAAAGCTTAGGCGCGATCTCGCGCATCGAGCAGGAACTCGAGGACCACCTGACCATGATCGAGCTCGGCGAGGCCGAGCACGACGCCAGGGTGGTGGCGGAGGCCGAAGCGGCGCTCAACGCGTTGAAGGCGCAAGCCGAGCGCCGGCAGGCCGAGGCGCTGTTGTCCGGCGAGGCGGATGCCAACGACAGCTTCCTCGAGGTCCACGCCGGCGCGGGGGGAACCGAGAGCCAGGACTGGGCCCTGATGTTGTTGCGCATGTATACGCGCTGGGCCGAGCAGCATCGCTACAAGGTCGAATATCTCGAGGAGACGCCGGGCGAGGAGGCAGGGCTGAAATCCGCGACCGTGCGCATCAAGGGCCGCAACGCTTATGGCTGGCTCAAGACCGAAGGCGGCGTGCACCGGCTGGTGCGCATTTCGCCCTTCGACGCCAATGCGCGGCGGCATACCTCGTTCGCGAGCGTGAACGTCTATCCGGTGGTCGACGACCGCATCGTGGTCGACATCAAGGAATCCGACGTGCGGATCGACACCATGCGGGCCGGAGGCGCGGGCGGCCAGCACGTCAACAAGACCGAATCCGCCATCCGCCTGACCCACATTCCGAGCAATATCGTCGTGGTGTGCCAGAACGACCGCTCCCAGCACCGCAACCGCGCCCAGGCCTGGCAGATGCTGCGCGCGCGGCTCTATGAGCTCGAGCTCAAGCGACGCGAAGCGAAGGCGGCGGCCGAGCAGGCGGCCAAGACCGACATCGGCTGGGGCCACCAGATCCGTTCCTACGTGCTGCAGCCCTACCAGATGGTCAAGGACCTGCGCACCGGCGTGACCTCGCCCAATCCCATGAGCGTGCTCGACGGCAATCTCGACCAATTCATGGAGGCGGCGCTGGCGCAAAAGGCGTTCGGCGACGCGCCGGAAACGGTCGAGGACGTGGAGTAGGGTTGATTGCGCGGGGAATCGGCCCATCTGTCCCTGGCATCCAAAATTGCTCGGCGGGCCCGCAGCATTCACACCCGGGCTGGCCCTACCCGCGACCGCCGATCTATCATCGACCTGCCGTCTCCTGGAAATACCGTCGTCCCATGAACCTTGACTCCATCTTTCACCCTGCCGTTGCCGCGTGGTTTGCCCAGAGCTTCGCGGCGCCCACGGCCGCGCAGGCGCAGGCGTGGCCGGCCATCCACGCCGGCCGGCACGTGCTGGTCGCCGCGCCGACCGGATCCGGCAAGACGCTCGCCGCGTTTCTGGCCGCGATCGACGGGCTGGTGCGGCAAGGCCTGGAGGGCCCGCTCGCCGACGAGACGCAGGTCGTCTACGTCTCGCCCCTCAAAGCGCTGTCGAACGACATTCGGCGCAACCTGGAAGCGCCGCTCGCCGGCATCCGCGACGCCTTGCGCGCCCAAAACCTGCCGGACGTCGAGATCCGAACCTGGGTGCGCACCGGCGACACGCCGGCTTCCGAGCGCGATCGCATGCGGCGCCGGCCGCCGCACATCGTCGTGACCACGCCGGAGTCGCTCTACATCCTGCTCGGCTCCGAATCCGGCCGGGCCATGCTGGCGACCACCCGCACGATCATCGTCGACGAGATCCACGCCATCGCGCCGAACAAGCGCGGCAGCCATCTGGCGCTTTCGCTCGAGCGCTTGGCGGCGCTGTGCGGCGATCGATTGCTGCGCATCGGCCTCTCCGCCACGCAAAAGCCGGTGGAAGCGGTGGCGCGCTTTCTGGTCGGGGCCGGACAGAATGGCGCGGCTCAGGCCGCCGACGCAGCCGCAAACGCCGAGTGCGCGATCATCGACGTCGGCCACCGGCGGGCCCGCGATCTCGCCCTGGAGATTCCCGATTCGCCGCTCGAAGCCGTGATGTCGGCCGAAGTCTGGGAGCAGGTATTTCGGCGCTTGGCCGAGCTGATCGAGGCGCACCGCACCACGCTGGTCTTCGTCAACACCCGCCGCATGGCCGAGCGGGTGACGCGGCAGCTTTCCGAGCGCATCGGCGAGCATCTCCTCGCCGCGCATCACGGCAGTCTCGCCAAGGAGCAGCGGCTCGCCGCCGAGCAGCGTCTCAAGCGCGGCGAGCTCAAAGCGCTGGTCGCAACCGCCTCGCTCGAGCTCGGCATCGACATCGGCGAGGTCGATCTCGTCTGCCAGATCGGCTCGCCGCGCTCGATCGCGAGTTTTTTGCAACGGGTCGGCCGCTCCGGCCACGCGGTCGACGGCCTGCCCAAGGGGCGGCTGTTTCCGCTCTCGCGCGACGATCTCGTCGAATCCGCGGCGCTCATCGACAGCGTGCGCCGCGGCGAGCTCGATCGCTTGATCATTCCCGAAGCGCCGCTCGACGTGCTCGCCCAGCAGATCGTCGCCGAAGTCGCCGCGCGCGAATGGGAAGAGGAGGCGCTGTTTGCGCGCCTGCGCCGGGCCTGGCCCTATCGGGCGCTTGCGCGCGAGGATTTTTCCGCGGTGGTGGGCATGCTGGCCGAGGGCTTCTCCACCCGCCGCGGCCGGCGCGGCGCGCTGATCCATTACGACGCGGTCAATCACGTGCTGCGCGGCCGGCGCGGCGCACGGCTGACCGCGCTGACCTCCGGCGGCACCATCCCGGACAACGCCGATTATTCCGTGCTGCTCGAGCCCGAGGACCACATCATCGGCACCGTCAACGAGGATTTCGCGGTCGAGAGCCTGGCCGGCGACATTTTTCAGCTCGGCAACAAGTCCTACCGCATCCTGCGCGTCGAGCGCGGCATCGTCCGCGTCGAGGATGCCCACGGCATGGCTCCGACCATTCCGTTCTGGCTGGGCGAGGCGCCGGGCCGCAGCGACGAATTGTCTTTCGCGGTGTCGCGCCTGCGGGCCGAGATCGCCGCGCACTTCGGGACGGACCCGGCCGGAGAGAGCGCGCTGCGCTGGCTCGTCGAGCAGATCGGCATCGCCGAGCCCGCGGCCAAGCAATTGGTCGAATATCTGGCATCGGGGTTTGCCGCGCTCGGCTGCCTGCCGACCCAGGATACCTTGGTGCTGGAGCGCTTCTTCGACGAAGCCGGCGGCATGCAGCTGGTGGTCCACTCGCCCAACGGCAGCCGCATCAATCGCGCCTGGGGGCTGGCGCTGCGCAAGCGCTTTTGCCGCAAATTCAATTTCGAGCTTCAGGCCGCGGCGACCGAGGACAACATCGTGCTCTCGCTCACCACGGCGCACAGCTTCGAGCTTGCCGACGTGGCGCGCTACCTCAACTCGGCGAGCGTCAGGCCGTTGCTCATCCAGGCGATGCTCGATGCACCGATGTTCATCACGCGCTGGCGCTGGGTCGGCGGGGTATCGCTGGCGCTGCGGCGTTTCCGCGGCGGCCGCAAGGTCGCGCCGCAGCTCGCGCGCATGGCCGCCGAAGACCTGATCGGGACGGTGTTTCCCGATCAAATCGCCTGCGCCGAGAATCTGGTCGGCGAGCGCGAGGTGCCCGACCACCCATTGGTTCGGCAGACGATTTCCGACTGCTTGCACGAGGCAATGGATATCGAGGGCCTCGAACGATTGCTTGCGGATCTGGAGTCCGGTGCGATCCGTGTGATTGCCCGGGATCTGACCGAGCCTTCGCCGCTTGCCCACGAAGTGCTCTCGGCCCGGCCGTACGCGTATCTCGACGACGCGCCGCTCGAGGAGCGCCGGACCCAGGCGGTGATGAGCCGGCGCTGGCTTGCGCCGGAGACCGCATCCGACCTCGGCCGGCTCGATCCCGAGGCGATCGCGCGCGTCCGCGTCGAAGCCTGGCCCGACCCTGCCAATCCCGATGAACTGCATGATGCGCTGCTTTGGCTCTCATTCCTCACGGCGGAGGAAGTGCAGGCGGGCGGCTGGAGCGCAGGGCTGGAGGAACTCGCACGCCAAAGACGCGTGGCGCTTCTACACCTGCCGGGAGCAGCGTTGTGGATCGCGGCCGAGCGCTTGCCGCAGTTCCGGACGCTCTGGCCGCAAGCGAGGCTCGATTGCGCCGTGGTCGCGCCCGCTGCCTATGCCGAGCGCGATTGGTCGCGCGAGGACGCGCTGATCGAGATCGTGCGCGGGCGTTTGGAAGGGCAGGGGCCCGTGAGCGAAGCCGCGCTCGCGGCTCCGCTCGGCCTGGAGCCGAAGGACATCGCGGCGGCGCTCGCCTCGCTCCAGACCGAGGGTTTCGCGCTACGCGGACGCTTCAACCCGGAAGCGCGCGTCGATGAATGGTGCGAACGCGGGCTGCTCGCCCGGATTCACCATTATACGGTCAAGCGTCTTCGCGCCGAGATCGAGCCGGTCGCTCCGCGCGATTTCCTGCGCTTCCTGTTCGCCTGGCAGGGCGTCACGGCGGACGCACGCAGGGAAGGCCCCGAGTCGCTCGATGCCGTTGTCGCGCAGCTCGAAGGTTTTGCGGCGCCGGCCGGCGCCTGGGAGACCGAGATTCTGCCGGCTCGCCTGCGCGGCTACGAACCCGCGTGGCTCGACGATCGATGCTTGGCGGGACGCATCGCCTGGGCGCGGCCGGGACCTCGCAACGGACGGGCAAATGGCGCCGAGCGCCGGGCGGCGCCGGTGCGCACCACGCCGATCATGCTGCTTCCCCGCCGCAATGCGCCGCTGTGGGCATCGCTCTCCAGGGCGCAAGATGCCGCCCAGCCGGGTCCTCGGGCGCAAGCAATTGCCGAGCATATCCGGCACCATGGCGCGTCCTTCTTCGACGAGCTGGCGCAAGGCACCGGTTTGCTGCGTGCCCAAGTCGAGGAGGCGCTCGCCGAGCTGGTCGCGCTGGGGCTGGTGAATTCCGACAGTTTCGCCGGCTTGCGGGCACTGCTCGTGCCGTCTGAGCAGCGCAAGCCCGCTGCCGGCGCGCGTCGCCGCCGGCGCACGGTGTTGTTCGGCATCGAGGATGCGGGTCGATGGACCCTGGCTCCCCGCCTTGGGCAGGATGGTCCGCGCGGCGAGACCAACCCCGAGGCGATCGAGCACGCGGCGCGCACGCTGCTGCGGCGCTACGGAGTGGTGTTCTGGCGCTTGCTCGAGCGCGAAGCCGATTGGCTGCCGCCGTGGCGCGACTTGCTTCGCGTTTTTCGTAAGTTGGAGGCGCGCGGGGAGATTCGCGGCGGCCGTTTCGTGTCCGGCTTCTCCGGAGAGCAGTTCGCCCTGCCGGAAGCGGTCGGCATGCTGCGCGAGGTCCGGCGCGGCAAGGATTCCGGCGCCTGGATTTCGCTGTCCGGCGCCGATCCGCTCAACCTTGCGGGTATCCTCACGCCCGGGCCGAAGCTCGCCGCGCTCACCGGCAATCGCGTGCTATACCGCGACGGCGTGCCGGTCGCGCTGTTCGCAGGCGGCGAAGCACAGTTCCTGCAAACGCTGGACGCGGTGAGCGAATGGGAGGCGCACAAGGCGCTGCTGCGATCTGCGGATCGTTCCTCGATCCGCCCCGACGCCGATCAAGACGCTGCGGTGGATGCCGCCTGAACCCAGGGAGGAATTTTGGCATGTTGACGCTCTATTTCACGCCCGGCGCGTGCTCGATGGCCGCGCATATCGTTCTGGAGGAGAGCGGCGAGCGCTACGAGCCGCGGCCGGTCGATCTTGCCAAGGGCGAGCAGCGCTCCGAGGCCTATCTGAAAATCAACCCGCAGGGACGCGTGCCGGCGCTGCGCCTCGACGATGGCGAGCCTTTGGCCGAGAACACCGCGATTCTGCCGTATCTGGGCAAACGCTTCGGGCTGTGGCCGAACGATCTGGTCGCGGAGGCCAAGGCGCTCTCGCTGATCGGCTTCTTTGCGGGGAGCGTGCATCCGGCGCACGCCCATGTCGGCCGGCCCGAGCGCTATGCGGCCGATCCATCCGCCTTTCCGACGCTGAAAGAGACCGGCCTCAAGGCTTTCCACGGCTATCTGCAGCAGGTCGACCGCATGCTGGCGGGCCGGGAATGGTTTTCGGAAAAATATTCCGTGCTCGATCCGTACGGCTTCGTCTTCTACACCTGGGGGGTGCGCCGCGAGCTGCCGGTGCGGGAGCTCAAGAACTACACGGCGTTGAAGGACCGGATGCTCGAGCGCCCCGCGGTCCAGCGCGTGGTGGAGCAGGAGAAGATCAAGGTGTGATGCACCTCACGCGCGCTCGACCCGTGCGGCATAGCACCCGGCCGCGGCGAAATGCACGTGCAGGTAAGCGGCGCGAGGCTCGGCCAAAAGCCGCTCGATCGCCGCTTCGAGATCACGTCCGTCCACGAGCTCGCAACCGACCATCATCGCGTCGGCGTCGAACGCGCGCACCGCCAGCGAACGGATGCGCAGCTGTTCCGGTATCTCACCCACCTCGTCATAGGTCTCCTCGCCCTTGCGCACGTAGATGGCAAAACGCATGCGATAGGGGGATGCGACGGAATGATGCTCGTAGTTCACGAGCAGCAGCTCATCGCCGGGTCGGGAATCCGTGAGGCTCACGCGGCATGGGTAACCGGGGGTGCGCCCGTCGGCTTTTCGGCGCACGGCGTCCTGCGCGGCCAGCTCCGCGTCCGAGAGTGCGAACAGATGGGCGAAGCGCTCCGCCGGCAAGCCGGTAATTCGGAAGTTCATGATGTGGCTCCCTATGTTGGCTCACGCCCAATATGGAGAACCAGCGATTTCGAACCACCCGATTCCTGACAGCTTGCGGGAGCACTACTTGGGAGGCCGAGAGCATGTTGCGATCAAACATTTCTTCCTGAGACAATATCTAGGGGCCCTTTCCTTCAAGACTCTGCAAAGCCAACGTGGAGCCCAGCCTTCGTTTGCGTATATCGATGGCTTCACAGGGCCATGGGGGGCGAAGGATGAAAACTATCTAGATACGTCCTTCGGCGTCGCCCTAGATGTTCTCAAGAGAGTTAAAGCGCGACTGGGAAATGTGCAAATTCGTTGCGTGTTCTGCGAAACTCGGAGAAAGGCGTTTCACGATTTAGAACAATATGTGGAGACAAATGCGGATGGTATTGAAGTCAGGTGCGTATATGGAAAGTTCGAGGAAAATATAGGTGACATAACGAATTTCATCGGAAAAGAGGGGTTCTTGTTTGCTTTCATTGATCCGAAAGGGTGGAATGTGGATGCGACGGCGATAACGCCGCTGCTAAAGGGTAGGTGGTCAGAAGTACTCTTCAACTTTATGGCAGAATTTATTGGCCGATTTCCCGATTATGGCAAAGTAAATCAGGCTTACGCGGCGCTTCTGGGGGATGTTGATTGGCGTTCGCGCTTTGAGGCCACACCCGAGCACATGTCGAACGACGATCGGGTACTTCTTCTCTTTCGAGACTTGATCAAAGACCGGTGGGGATTTTCGCATGTACTCGAATTGCCAATTCGGAAACCGAAACGAACCCGTATTTTCTACAAGCTGGTATACGGAACGCGTTCTCCGTATGGCGTATTGGCCTTCCGCGAAGCCCAGGCAAGGGCGGAAAAAGAAGGCTTTGCGGTGGCCGCTCAAGCAGCGGAAGGGACGCAGATGGGACTCTTTACCTTCGATGAACAGGCACAACAAATCGCTGCCGCAGTGGGCGTAGGATCGCCGCACAATCGGGCTCGGCTCCACAGTGCGATCATTGCTAAACTGCAAGAAGCCAAACACATTTCGTTCCTCAGATTGGCTGCTGATGTTTTGGAGACGATCCCGGCACGTGAGCGAGATGTGAGAGCCGCAGTAGAAGCTATGAGAAGCGCGGGTTTGATCGCCTGCTCAAGCCCAAATGAAAGGCAAGCCGTGAAGCCGCAAACAATAATAACATTGATCGATGGCGCAGCGTGAGACTTGGTTGAGATCTGTTCCCGGGACGGGTCCGGGACTTTCGATGGGCACCGGTGCGTGCTTCCGGATCGGAGACAGACTAAAGCGCGCGATCTGCCCATTCAGCTTGGATGGGCCTAGTGTCCCTATAGCGCGCTGCCCAATCTTAGCCCAGCGCGCAGGAATTTCTGCGGGTCGACCGCTTCGCCGTCGACCCGCGTCTCGTAATGCAGGTGCGGGCCGGTCGAGCGTCCGGTCGATCCGAGCAGGCCTACGGTCTGCATCGATCTCGACCATCTTGCCGTAGCCGCCGTTCCAGCCGGCATGGGTCACGGTCCCGGCGGCGGTCGCGCGCACCGGCTCGCCTTCCTCCCCGCGCAGATCGATGCCGGTGTGCATGGCCGCGCCGTGCAGGAACGGGTCGACGCGGACCCCAAATCCCGAGGTCATGTCGACCTCCCCGGGGATCGGCTTGCGGACCGGCACGGCAACGAGCGTGCGCGCGAGCGCGTCGACCTGGGTTCGGGCCAGCTGCACGCGATAGAACTGGCGCTCGAACGCGCTCGCCTCGGCAAGCTTCGCCGGCACGAACGGGCCCCCCACGGCCGGAGGTTTCGGTTGACCGCCGGCGTCGATGCCGAGGTCGGTGAGCACGCCGCGCATGCGCCGCGCCTTGGCATCATAGCTTTCCTCGATGGCATTGAGGGTGGCGCTCTGGCGCGTTTCGACGCGATTGAGCGAAATCTCCAGTCGCGCCAGGGCCGCTTCGATCCCCGCCGCTTTCGCCTTGGCGCCGAGGCCGCTTCCGATGGCGGGCGCGGGCAGTGTTTCGAGTTGCGCCTCGCGCTCGACGGGCGGTAGCAGGATCAACGTGTTGCTGATCGGGGCCGGCTTGGGCGCAACCGCAGGAAAGCGCTCTGCGGCGAGGCCCGCGCGCTGCGGCTTGATCGATCCGGTCGCGATCGGGTCCGGCAGCGAGGACAGCGTTGCGGCCCGCGATTCGAGCACCGACTGGCGGCGGACCAGGCTTTCGAGCTTCTGCTCGAACTGCTCCTGGTCGAGCAGCTGGCGGCTCGCGAGCCGATCGACCTGCGTTCTCAGGTCGGCGATGCGGTCCTCATAGGCGTATTGCACGTGCGCTTGGCGGGCGATCAGTCGCGCCAGCACGTCCTCGCGAAAGGCGAAATAGGTCGCGGTCACGAGCGACCAGCCCGCCATGATCACCAGGCTGCCGAGGATGCCCCAGAACGCGATGGGGCCGAATCGGATCTGGCGTCCGGCGTGACCGAAGGTGTATGCGCCGGGCGCAAGGCGACGCGCCGGCGGCGCTGCGCCGGGGTGCCGATGGGTGTGGCCATAGTAATTCCCGTAACCGGGATGCGAGGATCGGGACATCGGCGCTCCCGCGCCGGTCCGCGGACCGACGCCAACAGCGCAATTTCAGCGCGGCGTAGTTAATTTTCCGCAAATTCAAAGCAATGGAGTAAGCACCCACCATACGAACGGCGGGGCGAGATCGGCGGGAGCACGGGCCTTCCTGCCGATCGCAGCCGTGAAGGCTTTGCCGACCCCGTCGGCAATGCCTTCCTTTCGTCGTTTTCACGGGATCAATCTGGGAGCACAATATTACTTAGGGCCGCATCGGCATACTTGGGGCCGCATCGGCAGGACGAAGCCGTGATCAAAGGCGGCGATCCCGGCCCAGGGAAGAACCTTGCGGCTCGGACGGGGGCCGCGGCTGCGGCGAGGGGACGCCCGATCGGGGCATGGCAAACGCGCATCTCAACGCAGGGCTTGCGGCGCTCTACCGGGTGTGGGCGGGGCTGCATCTGCATTGGCGCGCGATGGGCGCGCGCGCCGCGCGCCGTGGCCGCCTGAAAGGCAAGCACGGGCGGAAAGCCGCCGCATTCGCCCCCCGTGCCCGCCGCCGGCCGCGCATACGCAGGCTTGCGATCGGCGCCGGGGTGGTGACGGGCCTGGTTGGAATTGCCGCCGGGGCCTTGTGGTGGCGGCTCGGCAGCGGTCCTCTCTCGGTCGACATCGTCACGCCCTGGCTGACCGCGGCGGTCGAGGAGCGGCTGGGCGGAGGTCATCGCATCGAGGTCGGCGGCACGCAGCTCGAGCGCACCGAGGATGGCCGTGCCGCGCTGCGACTGCGCGACATCGTCGTGCGCGATCCCGACGGCACGGTGGTGGCGTCCGCCCCCAAGGCCGAGGTCGGTATTTCGAGTCTCGGTTTGCTGACCGGGCATTTGCAAGCCAAGCGGCTCAGCCTGATCGGCGCCGCGATGGCGGTGCGAGTCGAGCGCGACGGCCAGCTCACGATTTTTGCCGGTGCGGACAAGCGCCCGATCGCGAGGACGCCGCTCCTCGCGGCGGCGGGCGACCCTCCGAAGGGCCCTGCCGCGCCTCCTGCCGCTGCGGCAAGAGCCAAGCCCAAAACTGCCACCGGCGCGCCGCCGAAAACGCCGGCGCTCGCCGGGACCGGTGCGGCGGCGGCACAAAATGCTCCCGACGTTTGGACGACGCTGCTCGGCTGGCTCGACGCGCTCGATGTGCTGGGGCCCGACGGCGGCGACTTGACCGAGATCGGCGTGAAGAACGGCAGCCTCGTCGTCGACGATACGCGGACCGGGAAGCGGTGGTCCTTTGCCGACATCAACTTGAGCCTCACGCGGCCCAAGGAGGGGGGCGTGTCCTTCGCCGTCAACTCGCGCGGCACCGACGGTCCGTGGTCGATGACCGCTACCGTGACGCCGCGCGGACAGGGACGCCGCGCGATCGAAGCGGTTCTGCGCGACCTCTCGCCTAAGGATCTCCTGCTGGCGCTGCGCGTCGACGCCGGTGCGGCCGAGGCAGATATGCCCATCTCGGCGATCCTGCGCGCCGAGATCGCCGAAGACGGCGTGCCGCAGTCGATGGACGGCCGGATTCTGCTCGGGGCCGGCTACGTCGGCAATCCGGATGATCCCGACGATCGCATTCTCGTCGACGAAGGGCGTATCGAGCTGCGCTGGGATGCCGCAAAGCGCCAACTCAGCGTTCCGATCGAGCTGCTCGCCGGCGCCAATCGCATCACCCTCTTTGGCCTGCTCAGCGCGCCGCGGCAGAGCGGCGAGAGCTGGGGATTTGCGGTCACGCGGGGCTTGGTCATGTTGGCTTCGGCCGACCGCTCGCGCGAGCCCCCGCTCGTGCTCGATCGCGTTCTCCTGCGTGGCCGGCTCGATACGGCGAGACGGCGTCTGGAGCTCGACCAGGGCGACCTCAGCGGAATGGCCGCAGGCGTGGCGTTCTCGGGTGCGCTCGATTATTCCGGAGCCGAGCCTCGCCTGACCGCCGGCATGGCGGGCACGCGGATGTCGGCGTCGGCCGCCAAGCGAATCTGGCCGGTGTTCGTCGCCTCCAAGGTGCGCGCCTGGGTCATCGACCACATCCAGAGCGGGACGGTCGAGCGCTTCACCATTGCCGTCAACGCCCCCTTGCCGACGCTGAAGGCCAGCGGGCCACCGGTGCCGGACGATGGGTTGTCGGTCGAGCTCGTCTCGACCGGGGTCGCATTGCGGCCGGTCGAAACCCTGCCGGTCATTCGCGATGCCGATCTCGCCCTCAACATCATCGGCCGCAATGCCAAGGTGAACATCGGCCGGGGCGTAGCCGACCTGCCTTCCGGGAGGAAGCTCAATGTCGCCGGCGTCCTGTTCGAGGTGCCGGATACTTTTCCCAAGGCGCCGCCCGCCCGTTTGCGCTTCCACGTCGATGCGCCGGTCGATGCCGCCGCCGAGCTTGTCGGCTTGGACCCGTTGCGCGAGGCCTGCGACCTGCAACTCGATCCGGCCACGAGCCGCGGCTCGCTGGTCGCCAACGTGACGGTCGGGCTTCCGGTCACGAAGAATATCACTAGAGCCGCCGTCAGCTACGGGGTCGAAGCGGATTTCTCCAATTTTTCCGCCGAGCGGCTGGTCCGGAACCAGAAGGTGGAGGCCGCCGCCCTTCACCTCAGCGCCAATCCGCAAGCCATTCAGATCAAAGGCGATATGCGGATCGGCGGTACGCCCGCGAGCGTCGATTACCGCACCTCGGGCGGCACCGCGGACGTGCGGGCCCAGGCCACGCTCGACGATGCCGCGCGCGGCCGTCTCGGATTCGAGTCGAACGGTGCCATCTCGGGGCCGATCGCGGTCAAGCTCAGCGGCAAGATCGGTTCCGGCGACCACGACACCCGCTTGAACATCGAAGCGGATCTCACGCAGGCGAAGATCGCCGAGCTCCTGCCGGGCTGGACCAAGCCCAACGGCAAGCCGGGCCGCGCGAGCTTCGTGCTGCTGGAGAAGCCTCGCGCGACCCGGCTGGAGGACCTCGTCATCGATGCACCCGGAACCTCGGTGAAGGGGACGGTCGAACTCGACAGCGAGGGAGGGGTCACGCTGGCCAGTTTCCCGGTCTATGCCCCCTCCGATGGCGACAAGGCCTCGCTCCGGGTCGAGCGCACGCCCGATGGCGTGCTCAAGGTGGTGATGCGCGGCGACGTCTACGACGGACGCGGGCTCGTCAAGGGCGCCATGTCGGGGCCGAGCTCCGAGCAGCCCAAGAGCGCCGCGCACGATCTCGATCTCGACGTGAAAGTCGGGGCGATGGCCGGATTCAACGGCGAAGCCCTGCGCGGTCTCGACTTGCGCCTCTCCCGGCGCGCCGGCCAGATCCGCAGCTTCGCGCTCAACGCCAAGCTCGGCCAGGATGCGACGCTGATCGGCGACCTGCGCGGCTATGCCAACGGCCGCAACGTAGTTTATTTCGAAACCAATGACGCCGGCGCGCTATTCCGATTCACCGACACCTATCCGCGGATCTCCGGCGGGCAGATGTGGGTTGCGATGGACCCGCCCGCCGCCGACCAGGAGCCTCGCGACGGCATCTTGAACGTGCGGGACTTCGTCGTTCGCGGCGAGCCGGCGCTGGAGCGGATGGCCGCCGCCGAACCGATGAACGATGCGCGCGTTCCCGTCACTCACGGCGTGGCCTTCTCACGGTTTCGCGTCGATTTCACCCGTGCGCCGGGCAAGCTTACGCTGCGCGATGGCGTGGTCTGGGGGCCGACGATCGGGGCGACCATGGAGGGGCAGCTCGATTACGGGCGCGACGACGTCAGGGTGCGCGGCACCTTCATTCCGGCCTATGGGCTCAACAACATGTTCGGCCGGCTGCCGTTCGTGGGTCCATTGCTGGGCGGGCAGAACGAGGGGCTTTTGGGCGTGACCTACGAGGTCGTGGGCCCGCCGCATGCGCCCATTCTGCGGGTCAACCCGATGTCGGCGGTCGCGCCCGGCTTCCTGCGCAAGCTGTTCGAGTTCCGTGGCGCCCCGGCCGAAACCGCCGGCCCGCAGGACTTCCCGACGCGGTGAACCTAGGTCGCCCGCAAGGGAGCAGGGCGGAATGCGGGTCCCCGGATTGCGCACCCGCTCCGCGGCGCTCCATCCCGGCTATGGCCCGCTCCTTACACCGGCTTCAGCAGCGCGTGCCGCTTCCTGCCGAGCGAGAGCTTGATCACGCCCTCGGCGGTGAGGTCGCGGCTCGTCAGTACGGCAGCCACGTCCTCGACGGCGACATCGTTGATCCTCAGCCCTTTGATGTGGCTGCGTGCCTCGCTGGTCGACCGCGCAAGGCCGGCCCTCACGAAGGCGGCCGGAACGGGGATACCGGCCGCCAGTTCCGCAGCCGGAACCTCGACGCTCGGCAGCGTGGTGGCGATTCCCCTTTCTTCGAACGTGGTCCGCGCGGTTTTGGCCGCCGCCTCGGCCGCAGTGCGCCCGTGGACCATGGCGGTCGCTTCGCTCGCCAGCACCTTCTTGGCTTCGTTGATCTCCTGGCCTTTCAGCGAGGCGAGCCGCTCGGCCTCGTCGAGCGGAAGAATCGTGAAGAGCTTCAGGAAACGGCCGACGTCGGCGTCCTCGGTGTTGCGCCAGAATTGCCAGTAATCGTAGGGGCTGACCAAGTCGGGGTTGAGCCAGACCGCGCCGGTGGCAGTCTTGCCCATCTTGGCGCCCGAGTTCGTGGTGATGAGCGGCGAGGTGAGCGCGAACAGCTGCGCGTTGAGCATGCGCCGGCCGAGGTCGATGCCGTTGACGATGTTGCCCCATTGATCGGAACCGCCCATCTGCAGCACGCAGCCGTGACGCCGGTAGAGTTCGACGAAGTCGTAGGCCTGGAGGATCATGTAGTTGAATTCCAGGAACGACAGCTCCTGCTGGCGCTCGAGCCGCAGCTTGATCGATTCGAAGCTGAGCATGCGGTTGACCGAGAAATGCCGGCCGATTTCGCGCAGGAAATCGATGTAATTCAGCGTGTTGAGCCAGTCGGCATTGTTGGCCATGACGGCGTCGCCCGGGCCGCCGCCGAACTTCAGGAACTTGTCGAACACCGCGCGGATGCCGCGCAGGTTTCGGGCGATCATCGCCTCGTCGAGCAGTTTGCGGCTTTCGTCCTTGCCGGAGGGATCGCCGACCCGCGTGGTGCCGCCGCCCATCAGCGCGATCGGCCGGTGCCCGGTCTGCTGCATCCAGTACAGCATCATGATCGACACCAGGTTGCCGACGTGGAGCGAAGGGGCGGTGCAATCGAATCCGATATAGCCGGTGATGCGCGAAGATTGCGCCAGGGCGTCGAGCGCCTCGGGTTCCGAGACCTGGTGGATGAAGCCCCGCGCCGCGAGCACGCGCAGGAATTCGGATTTATGGGCGCTCATCGGCGTGCCTTGTCGCGCAAAAGCCCGGCGCGGCAACTCCACGCGGGCGGGCCGGTGGTGTAACAGGTCTCCCGTCGGATTCAATCGAGGAACGCCGCATGGGGCACGTCCGTGCCATCGGCCTGATGAGCGGGACCTCGCTCGACGGCGTGGACGTCGCGCTGATCGAGACCGACGGGGAGAACATTGCGAGCTTCGGGCCGACCGCCTGCCGGCCCTATACGCCGCCGGAGCGCGAGCTGCTGCGTCGCGCGCTTGCCGATGCCGCAGGTCTCGCCGACCGCAACGCGCGGCCGGGCGCGCTCGAAGAAGCCGAAGCGCTGGTGACCCAAGCCCATGCCCAGGCGGCCGGACGCTTCCTTCGCGACGACGGGCTCGGAAAGGACATCGCGGTCGTCGGGTTCCATGGGCAGACCGTGCTGCATCGGCCGGATGCCGGTCTCAGTGTGCAGCTTGGCGACGGCAGAGAGCTGGCGCGGCGGCTGCGTCTTCCCGTCGCGTTCGATTTCCGCGCCGCCGACGTGGCCGCGGGCGGGCAGGGCGCGCCGCTCGTCCCGGTGTTCCACCGGGCGCTGGTCGAGAACCTCGACCGGCCGGGTCCGACGGCAGTGCTCAATGTGGGAGGCGTCGCCAATTTGACGTACCTCGACGGCGCCGAGGCGATGATTGCCTTCGACACCGGGCCTGGCAACGCGCTGATCGACGATTTCATGCTGGCGCGCACCGGCAAGGCTCACGATGAAGGCGGGGTTTTGGCCGCCGGCGGCCGGGTGGACGAGAAGCTCGTCGGGGGCTTTCTAGCCCGTCGCTTCTTCCGCTTGCCGCTCACCGCGGCCGCGGTTGCGCGAGCCGTCGATCTGCTGCCGCAACCGCCGCGCACCTGGATCGTGGCCGGAGGCTGCGCCCGCAATGCGACCTTGATGCGAATGCTCGCCGCGCGGCTCGCCCCCGCGACCGTGCTGACGGCGGATGCCGTGGGTTGGTCCGCCGACGCGCTCGAAGCGCAGGCCTTCGCCTATCTGGCGGTGCGGACTTTACGGGGTCTGCCGATCACGTTTCCGACCACGACGGGGGTGCCGGAGCCGATGGCGGGCGGGGTCTTGGTGAGGCCGTGACTCGCCGTGCTCGCCGCGTTTCCCGGGCGCGGCGCACCACGAAGTGGTGCGCCGCTGACCCGGGATCCATCTTAGCGGGCTAGACTAGCGTCATCAAAAGATGGGCCCCGGCTCTGCGGTGCGGCATTCCACGCCGCACCGCGTCCGGGGCACGAGCCCGGAGCTACGCCGCGCTGATCTTGCGGTCGCCCTTGAGCCGCTTGTCGAGATAGAGGTTGACCGCCTGCATCAGGGCTTCGACCTTGCCGTCGAAAAAATGGTTCGCCCCCGGAACGATTTTTTGGTCGATGATGATGCCTTTCTGGGTCTTCAGCTTTTCGACCAGGCCGGTCACGTCCTTGGCCGGGACCACCGCATCCTTGTCGCCATGGATGATGAGGCCGGAGGAGGGGCAGGGAGCCAGGAAGGAGAAATCGTAGAGGTTGGCCGGCGGGCAAATGGAGATGAAGCCCTCGATCTCCGGCCGCCGCATCAGTAATTGCATGCCGATCCAGGAGCCGAACGAAAAGCCGGCGATCCAGCAGCTGCGCGCTTCCGGATTGAGCGATTGCGCCCAGTCGAGCGCCGAGGCGGCATCGGACAATTCGCCCTGGCCGTGGTCGAATGCCCCTTGGCTGCGGCCGACGCCGCGGAAATTGAACCGCAGCACGGCAAAATTTCGATGCGCGAACGCATAATAGAGCTGATAGACGATCTGGTGGTTCATCGTGCCGCCGAATTGGGGATGCGGATGGAGCACGATGGCGATCGGCGCATTCCTCTGCCGGGCCGGGTGATACCTGCCCTCGATCCGTCCTGCGGGGCCGGTGAAGATGACCTCTGGCATGGGCAGGGACCTCGACAATCGCGGAAAATGGGTATTCCTGCGCGCTTGACGCAAGCGACGCGCGCACGCTACGAGCTGCAAGCCTTCTAAGTTTTTGGGCCGCCTGGCGTTTTATCGGCTCGCGCCAAGGGCGGCGGCACGGGCGGCCCAGCGGCCCGCTTTTAGCACGATCCCGAAGGCAAAAAGCAAGCTCCGCGTGAGATAAAGGGTGCAAGGATCGACATGGCAAGGGTGTATCTCGACTGGAATGCGACGGCGCCGCTGCGCCCCCAGGCCCGTGCCGCGATGATTGCCGCCTGCGAGCTCAGCGGCAATCCGTCTTCCGTGCATGCGGAGGGTCGGGCCGCCCGGGCCTTGATTGAACGCGCGCGCGCAGAGGTCGCGGCACTCGTGGGCGCCGAGGCGCGCCGAGTGATTTTCACCTCGGGTGCGACCGAGGCCAACATGCTGGCCTTGACCCCGCGCATCGAACTCGGCACCGACCGGCGTCCCCGGGATCTTTTGCTGGTCTCGGCCATCGAGCATCCGTCCGTGCGGTGCGGCGGCCGTTTTCCGCCGGGCGGCCTCGAGGAGATCCCGGTCACGGCCCGGGGCGCGGTCGATCTTGCGGCACTGGAATCGCGGCTCGCTGCGCTTTCTCGCGCAGGAAGCCGCGTGCTGGTCTCCATCATGCTCGCAAACAACGAGAGCGGAGTCGTCCAGCCGATTCAAAACGCTGCCGAAATGATCCACGCGGCGGGCGGGCTGCTGCACGTCGACGCGGTCCAGGCCGCCGGCCGGATTCCCTGTGCGATGGATGCCCTCGGCGCCGACCTTCTCAGCCTCTCGAGCCACAAGCTGGGCGGCCCCAAGGGTGCCGGGGCCCTGATCGTCCGCACCGAGGCGCTGCATCTGGCCGATCCGTTGATCCGCGGCGGCGGACAGGAACGGGGATCGCGGGCGGGCACCGAGGCCGTTGCGGCACTCGCCGGCTTCGGCGCTGCCGCCGCGGCGGCATGCGGGGCGCTCGCAGAGGAGCACCGGCAGGTGTCGCTGCTGCGGGATCGTTTCGAGAGCGAATTGAGGCGGGTTTCCCCGGATGCCGTCGTCTTCGGAGCCGATGCCGAGCGGCTGCCCAATACCACCTTGTTCGCGGTGCCGGGGGTGAAGGCCGATACCGCCGTGATTGCGCTGGACCTGGAAGGGGTCGCGGTCTCCTCGGGAGCGGCCTGCTCCTCGGGCAAGGTTCAGCCTTCGCACGTGCTGGCGGCCATGGGATTCGGCCCGGCGCAGGGGTCAGAGGGCATCGCCGCCTGAAGGCAGAGCGAGGTTGAAGCGCAGCTGCAACGACCATAACCCGAGCAATCCGACCCGCGGCCCTTGAAGCCGCAGTGGAGGGAATAATGCCGGCCGTGCAAGAGACCGTCGAGCAGGTCCGCCGCATCGACGTCGATCAGTACAAGTACGGGTTCGTCACCGACATCGAATCCGACAAGGCTCCCAAGGGGCTTTCCGAAGACACCGTCCGCTTCATTTCGGCCAAGAAGGACGAGCCGGAATGGATGCTGGCCTGGCGGCTCGATGCCTATCGGCGCTGGCTGACCATGCGCGAGCCGCGCTGGGCGCGGGTCAATTACCCGCAGATCGATTACCAGGACCTGTATTATTACTCGGCGCCCAAGCGCAAAGCCGGGCCGAAATCGCTCGACGAGATCGACCCGGAGATCCTCAAGACCTACGCGAAGCTCGGGATCCCGCTGCGCGAGCAGGAGATCCTCGCCGGCGTCGAGCGCCAAGGCACCTATTCGCGGGTCGCCGTCGACGCCGTGTTCGATTCGGTCTCGGTCGCGACCACCTTCAAGGAGGAGCTCAAGAAGGCGGGCGTGATCTTTCTGCCGATCTCCGAGGCGATCAGGCAGCACCCGGACCTGGTGCGCAAATATCTCGGCTCGGTGGTGCCCGTCACCGACAATTTCTTCGCCACGCTGAACTCGGCGGTGTTCTCCGACGGGTCGTTCGTCTACGTGCCCGAAGGGGTGCGCTGCCCGATGGAGCTTTCGACCTATTTCCGCATCAACGAGAAGAACACCGGGCAGTTCGAGCGCACGCTCATCATCGCCGACAAGGGCTCCTACGTGAGCTACCTCGAGGGCTGCACCGCGCCGATGCGCGACGAGAACCAGCTGCACGCCGCGGTGGTCGAGCTGGTCGCGCTCGATGACGCCGAGATCAAGTACTCGACGGTGCAGAACTGGTATCCGGGCGACGCCGAGGGCCGCGGCGGGATCTACAATTTCGTGACCAAGCGCGGCGATTGCCGCGGCCGGAACTCGAAGATTTCCTGGACCCAGGTCGAGACCGGCTCCGCCATCACCTGGAAATACCCCAGCTGCATTCTGCGCGGCGACAATTCGCGCGGCGAGTTCTACTCGATCGCGATCTCGAACGGGCGCCAGCAGGTCGATTCCGGCACCAAGATGCTCCACCTCGGCAAGAACTCCTCGAGCCGGATCATCTCCAAGGGCATCGCGGCCGGCAAATCCAACAACACCTATCGCGGCCTGGTGAGCGCCCACCGCAAGGCGACCGGGGCCCGCAATTTCACCAATTGCGACTCGCTCCTGATCGGGGATCACTGCGGTGCGCACACCGTGCCCTATATCGAGGCCAAGAACGCATCCGCCGTGTTCGAGCACGAGGCGACCACCTCGAAGATCTCCGACGCCCAGCTGTTCTATTGCCGGCAGCGGGGACTTTCCGCCGAAGAGGCGGTGGCGCTGATCGTCAACGGCTTCGTCAAGGACGTGCTGCAGCAGCTCCCCATGGAGTTCGCGGTCGAGGCGCAGAAGCTGATCTCCATCAGCCTGGAGGGAAGCGTCGGCTAGTCCTTCATCCTGAGGTGCTCGCGCAGCGAGCCTCGAAGGATGACGGGCCTGAGATCGCGGCCATCCTTCGAGGCTCGCCGCTGATGCGGCTCGCGCCTCAGGATGACGCTCTAAACCGAAGGATTGTCCGAATGCCTATGCTGGAAGTCGAGAATCTGCACGTCGAGATCGAGGGCAGAAAAATCCTCGAAGGGTTGAGCCTTGCGGTGAACGCCGGCGAGGTCCACGCCATCATGGGGCCGAACGGATCGGGCAAATCGACGCTGGCCTACGTGCTGGCCGGCAAGGAGGAATACGAGGTCACCCAAGGCCGCGTGCTGTTCGAAGGCGAGGACATGCTGGCGATGGAGCCCGACGAGCGCGCTGCCAAGGGCCTGTTCCTGGCGTTCCAATATCCCCTGGAAATCCCGGGCGTGACCGGCATGAACTTCCTACGCACCGCGATCAACGCGCAGCGCAAAAAGCGCGGCGAGCCGGAACTCGCCATTCCGGATTTCATGAAGAGGCTGAGGGAAGTCGCGAAGAGGCTCGGGATCGAGCCGGAGATGCTGCGCCGGGCGGTCAACGTCGGCTTTTCCGGCGGCGAGAAGAAACGCAACGAGATCCTGCAGATGGCGCTGCTCGAGCCCAAGCTCTGCGTGCTCGACGAGACCGATTCCGGGCTCGACATCGACGCGCTGAAGATCGTGGCGGACGGCGTCAACCGGCTGCGCTCGCCCGACCGCGCGTCGATCGTGATCACGCACTACCAGCGCCTGCTGAACTACATCGTGCCCGACGTGGTGCACGTGCTCTCCAAGGGCCGGATCGTGAAGACCGGCGGCAAGGATCTGGCGCTGGAGTTGGAGGCGCGCGGCTACACCGAATACCAGACCGAGGCGGCCTGAACCCGCAAATATTGTGATGCGCCCCGAGATCAAACCGATGAAGACCGCGGCCGAGACGGCGCTGGCCGAGGCGTTTGCCGCGGTGCGCGCGAAGCTGCCGGGCGACCGCCGCATCGCCGAGCGCCGCGCGGCGGCATTCCAGAGCTTCGATGCGCTCGGTCTGCCGCATCGGCGCGTCGAGGAATGGAAATACACCGATCTGCGGGCGCTGATCCGTGAGGCAAAGCCGCTCGCCGCGGCGCCGGACGCGCAAGCGAAGCGGCGGGCGAAGGGCGCCGGAGCGCTGCTGGCCGGCATCGGGGCGCGCCGGATCACCTTCGTCGACGGCGCCTTCGTGGCCGAGCTTTCCGACCTCGTGGCGCTCGAGCCCGGCCTGTCCATCGCGCCGATGGCGAAGGCGTTGGCCGAGAGCGATCCGCTGGTCGCGAGCCGGCTCGGCGCCATCGTGCCGACCGACGACGTCGCGGTCGCGCTCAATACCGCGTTCATGGGCGACGGCGCCCTGGTGCGCATCGACCGGGACGCCAAGCTCGAGCGGCCGATCCATCTCGTCTTCGTGTTCGGGTCGGATAGTGCGTCCGCGATGTTCACCCGCTCGCTCGTCGTGGCCGAGGAGGGCGCGCAGGCGACCCTGATCGAGAGCCACGAAGGCCCGGACGGCATCGACTACCAGGTCAACACCGCGCTCGAGCTCTTCGTCGGGGACCGCGCCCATGTCGATCACGTGAAGATCGGGACCGAAGGCGCTCGGGCGATTCATGTTTCGACCTTGATGGCCTCGATCGGCGCGCACGCCCGTTTGCGCGACCTGGTCTTCACGACCGGCGGCGCTTTGGTTCGCAACCAGCTGTTCGTGCGCTTTGCCGGCGAGGGCGCCACCCTGGCTCTCAACGGCGCGAATCTGATCAAGGGCCGCCAGCATGTCGACAACACGCTGGTCGTCGACCACGCCGTTCCGGGCGGGTTCAGCCGCGAGCTCAACAAGTCGGTGCTCGACGGCGAGAGCCGCAGCGTATTCCAGGGCAAGATCATCGTGCGGCCGGGCGCGCAGAAGACCGACGGCAAGATGATGGCGCAGGCGCTGCTGCTCTCGGAGAACGCCGAAGCCGACAACAAGCCGGAGCTCGAGATTTTCGCCGACGATGTGCAATGCGGCCACGGCGCAACGGCCGGGGCGCTGGACCAGAACCTGCTGTTCTATTTGAAGGCGCGCGGCATTCCGCAGGCCGAAGCCGAGGCGCTCCTCATCCAGGCCTTCGTCGGCGAGGCAATCGAGACACTCGAGCACGAGGGCGTGAAGGACGCGCTGATGGGCGCGGCGGCCGAATGGCTCGCCGTCCGTGGTTAAGGTTCGTGTCCCGGGCGCAGCGCAGCACGCAGTGGTGCGCTGCAGACCCGGGACCCAGGAACTGTGAGAGATGGGCCCCGGATCTGCGGTGCAGCGTCGATACGCTGCACCGCGTCCGGGGCACGAGGCGGAGATGATGCACCCGGCGGTCATGAACGGCGGCTACGACGCGAACCGGATCCGCGAGGATTTCCCGGCGCTGGCGCTCGAGGTCTACGGCAAGCCGCTGGTGTACCTCGACAATGCCGCCTCGGCGCAGAAGCCCCGCGCGGTGCTCGATCGCCTCGAGCACGCCTACACCGCCGAATATTCCAACGTGCATCGCGGCCTGCACTATCTCGCCAATGCCGCGACCGAGGCTTACGA
>WNFD01000422.1_pt1 | contig 42422 bp, 38 predicted proteins | sample 5400491 | NCBI WGS metagenome assembly WNFD01 (sample SAMN13153343, study PRJNA577476) | soil metagenome | isolation source: 120 cm saprolite under Douglas fir tree site 2 hole 2 replicate 2 | place: USA:California | collected 2015-04-18
GCTTGACTCCGATCGAGGAGGAGTTGGGGAAGCGGATCTTCTTGACCCCCATCTCGTTCTGGAGGAAGTCGATGACCTTCTTGGCCTCGGGGGTGCCGGTCATCCACTCGATGCCCGCGTAGATGTCTTCCGTGTTCTCCCGGAAGATCACCATGTCGATCTTCTCCGGGCGCTTCACCGGCGAGGGCACTCCCTTGAACCAGCGCACCGGCCGGAGGCAGACGTAGAGATCCAGCTCCTGGCGGAGGCTGACGTTCAGCGAGCGGAAGCCCTCGCCCACCGGCGTGGTGAGCGGGCCCTTGATGGCCACCAGGTACTCGCGGATGACGTCGAGGGTCTCGGGGGGCAGCAGGTTCGGCGGGCAGTCCTTGCCGTACACCGCCGCCGCCTTCTCACCCGCGTAGACCTCGGCCCACGCGATCTTCCGGCGTCCCTTGTAGGACTGGGCCACCGCGGCGTCCAGCACGCGGACGGAGGCGGCCCAGATGTCGGGGCCGGTGCCGTCGCCCTCGATGAACGCGACGATCGGGTGCTCGGGCACCTGCAGCTTGCCGTGGCTGATCGTGATCTTCTCGCCCGCCGGAATCTTGACTCTCGCTGCCGCCATTGGAGCGTCTCCTTGCTCGGAGTTATGTGAGGGCGTTCAAGGCTGAGCCCGCCTTGAACCACCCGATCTGCTCGTCGGTCATCGTCTGCAGGCACTGGATGGGAACCATCTTGCCGTCCGGCTTGTGGATCACCACCTCCACCGGCTTGCCGGGCGCGAGCGCGGCCAGCCCGCGCACGCTCACGCGGTCCGGCTGCTCGAAGAGATCGTAGTCCGACGTCTTGGCGAAGGTCAGGGGCAGGATCCCCTGCTTCTTGAGGTTCGTCTCGTGGATGCGCGACATGGCGGCGTGCTCGCGGCTACTGCCCTCGCCGTAGTTCTCGTCGCCGATCACGACCCAGCCGATCCCCTTGGCCTTCAGATCCCGCGCGTTCTGGGTGAAGGTCTTGACCTCAGCGGTGATCGGGTTGACGCCCTTGCCCGCCTGGCCGGTGAAGGCATTGACCGCGCCCAGGAACATGTTGTCGCTGATGCGGTCGAGGTGGCCACGGTAGCGCAGCCACGCGCCCGCCGGCGAGATGTGGTCGGTGGTGGTCTTGCCCTTCGTCTTCACCAGGATCGGCAGCTCCCCGAAGTCGTGCCCATCCCAGCGCGGGAACGGTTGCAGGAGCTGCAGGCGCTCGCTGTTCGGCGCGATCGCGACCTGCACGCTATCGCCGTCGGCGGCGGGCGCCTCGAAGCCCGCGTCGCCGCCCGCGAAGCCCTGGGCCGGCAGCTCCTCGCCTTCCGGGGCGGTGAAGCGGAACGGCTTGCCGTCCGGCCCGGGAATCGTCCCGTGCACCGGGTCGAACTCGAGCGTGCCCCCGAAGGCCAGCGCGGTGACGATCTCCGGGCTGGTCAGGAACGAGAGCGTGGAGGCGCTGCCGTCATTGCGCCCCGGGAAGTTGCGGTTGAACGAGGAGACGATGGTATTGGTCTCCTCCTTGCCCACGTCGCTGCGCTTCCACTGCCCGATGCAGGGGCCGCACGCGTTGGCGAGGACGGTGCCCCCGATCTTCTGGAAGGTGTCCACCATGCCGTCGCGCTTGATCGTCTGGTAGATGCGCTCCGAGCCCGGCGTCACCAGGAACGGGGTCTTGGCCTTGACCCCCGCCTTCAGCGCCTGCATCGCGATGTGGGAAGCCCGCCGCATGTCCTCGTACGAGGAGTTGGTGCAGGAGCCGATGAGGGCCTGGCGGATGCCCGCGGGCCAGCCCTCCTTCTTCACCTCGGCGGCGAGCTTCGAGATGGGTCGCGCCCGGTCCGGCGAGTGCGGGCCCACGATGTGCGGCTCCAGCTCCGAGAGGTTGATCTCCACGACCTCGTCGTAGACCTTCCGCGGGTCGCGGATGACGTCCGGATCGGCGACCAGGTGCTGGCGGTGCTGCTCGGCCAGCCGCGCGATGTCCGCGCGCTCGGTGGCGCGCAGGTAGGCGGCCATGCGGTCGTCGAAGTGAAACAGCGAGGTGGTCGCACCCAGCTCCGCGCCCATATTGCAGATCGTGCCCTTGCCGGTGGCGCTGATGGACTCCGCCCCCGGCCCGAAGTACTCGATGATCTTGTTGGTGCCGCCCTTGACGGTCAGCAGCCCGCAGAGATAGGTGATGACGTCCTTGGGTGAGCTCCAGCCGGTGAGCTTGCCGGTGAGATGCACGCCGATCAGCTTGGGATCGAGCACCTCCCACGCGAGCCCCGCCATGGCCTCGCCGCAGTCCGCGCCGCCCACCCCGATGGCGGCCATGCCGAGGCCGCCCGCGTTGGGGGTGTGGGAGTCCGCGCCGATCATGAGGCCGCCCGGGAAGGCGTAGTTCTCGAGCACCACCTGGTGGATGATGCCGGCCCCGGGCTTCCAGAAGCCGATGCCGTACTTCTTCGAGGTCGAGTGCAGGAAGTCGTAGACCTCCCGGTTCTCGTCGATCGCGCGCTGCATGTCCTCGGCCGCGCCGCTCTCCGCGCGGATCAGGTGGTCGCAGTGCACCGTGCTGGGCACCGCCACCTGCTTCTTGCCCGCCTGCATGAACTGCAGGAGGGCCATCTGGCCGGTGGCGTCCTGGAGCGCCACCCGGTCCACCCGCAGCCGGAGCTGGGCCTTGCCCCGGCTCCATTCCTGCTTGGCGAAGTCATCGGCGTGCGCGACCAGGATCTTCTCGGCCAGGGTGAGGGGGCGGCCGAAGCGCCGGCGCGCCTGATCGAGCTTGGCGGGCATGGATTCGTACAGCCGCTTGACCTGGTCAACCGACATGGTGGGCCTCCTCGACCGGGCGCCGCCGGCTCCTCACGAGCGTAGGCGAACCGCACACATACGTATCGCCTCCCACCTGGTGAGAGGCAGAAGGCGACTAGATAAAATCCGTAGTTACGCTAACATGACGCCCCTGAGAGGTCAAGGAAGGGCCCCTACGCACCCATGTCCGACCCCATCGAAGACTACGCGCTCATCGGGGACGGCGAGACCGCCGCCCTGGTCTCGCGCGGGGGATCCATCGACTGGCTCTGCGTCCCCCGCTTCGACTCCCCGGCCTGCTTCGCCGCCCTGCTGGGCGGGCCCGAGCACGGGCGCTGGGCGCTCGCGCCACGCGACGGGGCACGCGCGGTGCACCGTCGCTACCGGGACGACACGCTCGTGCTGGAGACCAGCTTCGAGACGGACACCGGTGCCGTCACCATCGTGGACTGTATGCCGCAGCGCGACGGGCCGCCGGTGGTCATCCGCCAGGTCGTCGGCCTCCGGGGCACGGTCGCCATGCGCATGGAGCTGGTGATTCGTATGGACTATGGCTCGGTGGTGCCCTGGGTGCGCCGCTCCGCCCGTGGAATCCGCGCGGTGGCCGGCCCCGACGCCCTCCTGCTCACCACCGACGTGCCGCTCCGCGGCGAAGAGCTCACCACCGTCGCCGACTTCCCCGTCTCCGCCGGTGAGCATCGCTCGCTCGCGCTGGCCTGGCACCCGTCGCACCTTCCCTCGCCGGAGCCGGTCGACGCCGACGCCGCCGTCGCGGAGACCGAGGCGTGGTGGCGACGATGGGCCGGGCGCTGCACCTACGAGGGCCCCGATCGCGACGCGGTGCTGCGCTCCCTCATCACGATCAAGGCCATGATCTACGAGCCCACCGGCGGAATCGTCGCCGCGCCGACCACCTCCCTGCCCGAGCGGCTGGGCGGCGTACGCAACTGGGACTACCGGCTGTGCTGGGTGCGGGACGCGACGTTTGCTCTCTACGCCCTGATCCTGGGCGGCTATCTCGACGAGGCGCGTGCCTGGCGACAGTGGCTGCTTCGCGCCCTCGCGGGCACCCCCGCCCAGCTCCAGATCATGTACGGCCTCGGAGGCGAGCGGCGGCTGACCGAGCTCGAGCTGCCGTGGCTCCCCGGCTACGAGCGATCCGCGCCGGTGCGCATCGGCAACGCCGCTCATGCTCAGTTTCAATTGGACGTCTGGGGCGAGATGCTCGACGCGACCTACGCGGGCACGCGGGCCGGGCTCGCGCCGGACGCGGACGACTGGCGCGTGATCAACACCCTCATGCAGCATCTCGAATCCGTGTGGACGGAGCCGGACGAAGGCATCTGGGAGGTGCGGGGGCCGCCCCGGCACTTCACTCACTCCAAGGTAATGGCGTGGGTGGCCGCCGACCGGATGGTGAAGATGAGCGAGGCGGCCGGCCGAGAGGCGCCGACCGATCGGTGGCGCGTGCTGCGGGACACGATCCACGAGGACGTCTGCCGGCGCGGCTTCGATTCCGCCCGCAACGCGTTCGTGCAGTCCTACGGCGCCACCGAGCTCGACGCGAGCCTCCTCATGATCCCGCTCGTGGGCTTCCTGCCCGCCGAGGATCCGCGGGTGCGTGGGACGGTGGCGGCGATCGAGCGGGAGCTACTCGTGGACGGACTCGTCCAGCGCTATCCCACCGAGTCCGGCGTGGATGGCCTCCCGCCGGGCGAAGGACTCTTCCTCGCCTGCTCGTTCTGGCTGGTGGACAACCTGGTCTTGCTCGGGCGGCGCGACGAGGCGCGCCGGCTCTACGACCGGCTGCTCGCGCTGCGCAACGACGTGGGGCTGCTCGCCGAACAATACGATCCCCGCGGCCGCCGCCAGCTCGGCAACTTCCCCCAGGCGCTGTCCCACATCGCGCTCGTCAACAGCGCCTGCAACCTGTCCCAGGCGGGGCGTCCCGCCCGCCTCCGCGCGGACGCGTGAGCCCTCACCCGCCGAGTCGGGGTCTCAGTGAGACGGCTGTGGAGCGGCGACGGCCTCCCGGATCACGCGCACCGCGGACAGTCCAAACAGCGCGGCGATCCCCAGCCCGACGAGAATGTCCGGCCAGGCCGAGCCGGTCAGGCCCACGCCCAGCGCGGCCAGGAGGACCCCACCGTTGGCGATCACGTCGTTCCGGGAACACAGCCACGCCGACCGCATGTTGATGTCGTCGGCCCGGTGGCGCCAGAGGAGCACGAGCACGACGGCGTTCGCGACCAGGGCGGCGAGGGCCACGGCCCACATGATCTGCGCTTCCGGCGTCAGGCCCCGGGCGAGCTTGGAGCAGACCTCGACCACGATCACGATCCCGAAGGCGGCCATGATGATGCCCTTGAGCAGGGCCGCGCGGCTTTGCCATGCGGGCGCACGGGCGATCACGTACAGGCTGAAGCCGTACACGATCGCGTCGCCCAGCATGTCCACGGAGTCGGCCAGCAGCGCGGTCGAGTGGGCGATGACCCCGGCCACGAGCTCGGCCAGGAACATGCCGAGATTGATCCACAGGACCGCGTGGAGCACCCGCCGCTGCTGGGCGTGCACCGGGCGGATCTCGCAGCAGTCGTCCATGCCGTCAGTCTACCCGACCGGCCCGGCCCCGTCCGCGGCCGCCGCGATCCGCCGGCGCACGTCTTCCATCTCGGCGGGGCCGGCGTATCGCCCTCGCGGCCAGAAGAAGCCGCGCAGGCCGTCGCCCCGTCGCCGCGGCACCACGTGCACGTGCAGGTGCGGCACGCTCTGGCTCACCCGGTTGTTGACCGCCACGAAGGAGCCGTCGGCGCCGAGCGCCGCCTCCACCGCCCGCGCGAGCACGCGTACCGCGTCCCAGAGCGGCGCGGTCAGCCCGGCGGGCAGATCGCCCAGCGTCTCCACGTGCTCGCGGGGGATCACGAGGCAGTGGCCGGGGAAGAGCGGGCGGTGATCGAGGAACGCCACCACCGCGCGAGTCTCAAGCACGAGGGCGCCCGGTTCTTCTGAGCGCGCGATCCGGCAGAAGAGGCAGCCCGCGGCCGGGTCCGGGCTCACGGGCCGCGGTCAGCCGAGCAGGCCGCGCACCGCGCGGCGCCGCAGCGCCAGGATGGACTCGGTCGGCGAGATCTCCATCGGGCAGACGTCGGTGCAGTTGGCCTGGCTGTGGCAGCGCATGAGCGTGTCCTCCGACAACAGCACCGCCGCGCGGTCGGCCTGGCCGGCGTCGCGGCTGTCCGCGGCCACCGTGAAGAGGCGGTTGAGCGCGGCCGGGCCCGGGAAGCGCTCGTCGTTCGCCACCATGGTGCACGCCGACACGCACATGCCGCAGCCGATGCACTCGATCGCGGGGTCGATGCGCTTCCGCTCCGGCGCGTCCGCGCCGACGCGGGCGAAGGCCGCCGGCTCCTCCTTCGGCACGAAGGTGGCGCCCACGCGCGCGGTCTGCTCGGCGAGCGGCGCCAGGTCCACCACCAGGTCGCGGATGAGCGGAAAGTGATAGAGGGGCCGCACGGTCACGATGTTGGTCTTGAGGCTCTTGAGCAGGGTGCGGCAGGCCCAGCGCTCGCGCCCGTTGATGACCATGCCGCACGAGCCGCACATGCCCACGCGGCAGGCGTAGCGGAAGGCCAGGGTCGGATCGAGGCGGTGCTGAGCGTCCACCAGCGCGTCGAGCACGGTCATGCCGTCCTTGGCGGGCACCCAGAAACGCTGGATCCGCTCGCGGAAGCCCGGAGACCAGCGGAAGACCTTCAGGACCATCGCCACCCCCAGACCGCGGCGAAGATGACCACGGCCAGCGCCACCGCCAGGACCAGCAAAAGCCGGTGCCAGCGCACCGGCAGCCCGAAGTCGAGCAGGATCACCCGCGCGCCGAGCAGGCCGTGCACGAGCACGAGGGCCAGCAGCAGCGCCTGCACGGTGCGCCAGTAGGGGGTGCGCACGTGCAGCGCGATCACCGCGAGAAGGGCGATCGCGGCGGCGCGCTGGACCAGCCAGGCCCACATCCCGGCCCGGGTGCCGCGCCATCCTTCGGTGGTGGCCCACCGGCGCCGCAGGATCCGCCGGGGCCGCTTCGGCATCAGTCGCCGATGTCCACCGTCGTGGGCCGGCGCGCCGCGTCCGGCTTGAGGCGCGTGTAGCGCACCGGCTCGGTCCAGACCTTGGGGCCCGCGCCGTCCGCGAAGCCGGCGAGCACCGCCACCGGCTCGCCCGCCGGCGCCGGGAAGTCGCGGCGGTAGTGCGAGCCGCGGCTCTCGGTGCGCTCGAGCGCGCTGCGGGCGATGAGCCAGGCCGCGGTGGCCTGGTTCTGGAGGTTGATCCAGTCCTGCCACGCGAGGTTGTAGGCCCCGCCGCCCCGCACCGCCACGCTCTCGAGCCGGCGCGCGACGTCCTCGATCTCGGTCAGCGCCAGCTTGAGCCCCTCGCCGGCGCGGATCAGCCCCACGTGCTCCCACATGACCTGGCGGAGCCGGGCCTGCAGGGCGTAGAGGCTCTCGGCGCCCTCGCTGCGCGCGAGCGGCGCGGTGGCGGCGGCGACGGCCGCGTCCACGTGCGCGCGGGAGATCTGGGGCAGCGGGCGCCCGACCACCCAGTCCGCCATCACGTCGCCCGCGATGCCACCGAACACGGTCGACTCCGCGACCCCGTTGCCACCGAGCCGGTTGGCGCCGTGCACGCCGCCGGCGTCCTCGCCGGCCGCGAAGAGGCCCTCCACGTCGGTGCGGCAGGCGCGGTCGATCACGATGCCGCCCATCATGAAGTGGGCGGTCGGCCCCACCTCGACCGGTTCGCGCGCGAGGTCGCGGTCGAAGTCGCGGCAGCGCCGCACCATGCCGCGGAAGCTCTTCTCCACCACGTCGGCGCCCAGGTGCGAGACGTCGATCCACACGCCACCGTTGGCGGTGCCGCGGCCTTCCTGCACCTCGGTGTAGCAGGCGCGCGCCACCAGGTCGCGGGTGGACCGCTCGAGGCGCGCGCCATCGTAGCGCTGCATGAACCGCTCGCCCCGGCCGTTGAGGAGCCGGCCGCCCGCCCCGCGCAGCCCCTCCTCGAGCAGCGCGCCGGTCATGAGCGAGTTGGGCACGATGAGCCCGGTCGGGTGGAACTGCACCATCTCCATGTCGCGCAGGCGCACCCCGGCGCGCAGGCCGAGCGCGATGCCGTCGGAGGATTTGTCGGCCGAGCAGGCGATGACCTTGTACATCGTGGGCCCGCCGCCCATCGCGAGCAGGATGGCGCGGCTGCGCACCGCCACGAAGGTGCCGCGGCGGACGTCGAGCAGCAGCACGCCGCCCACGTGACCGCCGTCCGCGCGGAGCAGCTCCACCGCCCGGTGCTCCTCGAGCGGCCGGATGGACGGGCGCCGCCAGACCTGCTCGGTCAGGCGGTTCATGATCTCGATGCCGGTGAGGTCGCCCTTGTGGATGGTGCGGTCGTGGCTCTGCCCCGCGAAGGGCTTCTGGTGGATGCGCCCGTCCGGGTGGCGGTCGAAGAAGCAGCCGTAGCGCGCCTCCAGCTCGAGCACGCGGCCGGGCGCCTCGTGGACCAGGGTCCACGCCAGCTCCTGATCGTTGATCCACGCGCCCCCTTGCAGCGTGTCGAGCAGGTGCGCCTCGATCGAGTCGGGGGCCTCGAGCACCGCGTTGAAGCCGCCCTGCACCATGCGCGTGCAGCCGGCGCGGCCGAGCAGCCCCTTCACCGCCACCGTCACGGTGAGGCGGGGGGAGCGGTCCGCGGCGTGGAGCGCGGCGCAGAGCCCCGCGCCGCCCGCGCCGAGCACGAGGATGTCAGTATCGAGGCTGTCCAGGACGAGATCGGCGGCCATCGGTCGGTGGCCCCGAGGTTACTTCGCCGGCGCGGCCACCAGGGCATCGAGCAAGGCGCGGCCGGCCTTGCCGTCCCACTCGCGGGTGCCCGCGGCCCGGGCTACCAGGCGCCCGTCGCGGCCGATCACGATGGTGGTCGGGGTGGCCCGCACCCGGTACTCGCGCGCGACCGCGCCGTCGCCGTCGAGGAGCACGGACGAGGTCACGCCCGCGCCCTTCACGTAGCCGGCCACCACGTCCCGGGGCTCCTCGATGCTCACCGCGAGCACCGTGAACGGCTGGCCTCGGCGCGCGCGGACGATCTTCTCGATGGCGACGGGCAGCTCCTTCCGGCAGTAGCCGCACCAGGTCGCCCAGAAATAGACGAGCACCACCTTGCCCTGCTGCTCGGCCAGCGACGCCTTCCCGCCCTCCACCTTCGGCAGCGTGAACCCGGGCGCCTGCTCGCCGGACAGCGCGTTGAGCCGGAGCTCGCGCAGGTACTGGTCGATGCCGTCGGCCGAGGCGGGCGCGGCCCACGCGAGGCTTCCCGCCAGGAGCGCGCCGAGCAACACCAGCCTCACGTGACCTTGACCTCCGCGGTGCCCTCGAACTTCACGCCGTGCGAATCGACGAACGTCACCTTGAGCGGCCCCGCCTCCGTGACCCGGAACGGAATCGTGAATGTCGGGTTCTCGCTGACCGCCGTGGACGGCTCGATCAGGGCGATCTCGCGGCCGAGGTACGTTACCACGATGCGGTTGACGAAGCGGTAGTTGCGATCCACCGACCGCCCGCCCTGCCGCTCCACCCGCTCCTGGGGATGGATGACCAGGGCCCGGACCCGCGCCACGCTGCCCCGGCGGACGCTGCCCGGCACCGCCAGCTTCACCGTCCCGATGTCGGCCATGGCTCAGGCCGCGCAGCCGGCCACCGTGACGCGGACGTCACGACTGGCGATCCAGAGCGACCCGTCGCTGGCTTCGGCCACCGCGCGCACCGGCCCGGTGTCGGCCAGGCGCAGGTTGGTCGCCACGTAAGCCTGGCCGGCGGCCGGGGTCAGGGTGATCTTCACGTTGAGCGGCCGCGGATTCTTCTCGGCGAGGATGTAGATCGCCTTGACGTGGTTCTCCGGCGTCATCGGCGACTTCACCTCCACCGCGATCGGCACCGCGGCGCCGTCCTCCGCGATGAGCGGCATGTCGATCGTGATGAGCGACGCGCCGTCCTTGATCGGCCGGCTGCCGAAGAGCCGCTTCAGGGTCTCGGCGATCGGCTCTTCCGGCGCCAGGTTGGCGAGGTAGCCCTGCGCGCGAGCGGGCCGCGGGCGCCACGCCGCGACGGCGGCGCCGAGCGCGGCCAGGCCCAGCCACGCACGCCGCGTGAGAGTGGAGGTCATGGCTCCCAGCATGCCTTCGATCGCGTCCTTGTCAACGGCTTCACTCGATCCGGTAGGCCGAAGCATCCGGCTTGAACGCGCGCGGCAGCCAGAGCGGCCGGCGCAGCCCGCCGGGGCCGGGCGCGGGCCGGGCCATGGCCAGCCACTTGCGATAGACCTCGAAGGACTTATTGGTGTCCACCACCACGTCGCCGTAGCGGTCGTTCGGCCCGGGCCGGCTCACCGTCACCTTCTGGTGCCAGCAGTGCTGGCCGCTCACCGGGTCCGGATGCACCGGGAAGGTCAGGTTCTGGTGCACGCCCGCGTCCTCCCACCAGACGCGCTGCGAATCGGGATCGGCGCTCTCGAAGGGCCGCACCCCGTGCACGTGCCGCAGGCGCCACTCTCCGGGCCGCGGGTTCTCGAGCGTCACCAGCGCGGTGGACCAGCGCTCGCCGCCGGTCTGCTCGGCGAGGCGCCAGCGGCCCAGGTGATGCGAGCACGCCAGCACGCCCGGCCGGATCGCCTCCGTCACCCAGACCCGGTCGACGAAGTGTCCGATCTCGGTCGTGACCTTCAGAAGATCGCCGGTCTTGACGTCCCAGCGCGCGGCGTCCTCGGGATGGAGCCAGAGGGGATTATTGTGGGAGATCTCGTAGAGCCACTTCGAATTTCCAGAGCGCGAGTGGATCAGCGTCGGCAGCCGGAAGGTGGGCAGGAGCGCCATCTCGCCGGCCGCCCGGTCCATCTCCCGCCAGTGCACGTGGCTGCGCGCGTAGGTGGGCACCGCGTGCTCCGGCCACTTCCAGTCCTTGAGCGTCTTCGAGTAGAACTCGAGCTTGCGCGACGGCGTCGGGAAGCCGCCCATCCACTGCCCGTCCACCTCCACGCCCTCCCCCGCGGGGACCGGCGTCTCGTGGGTGCCGTAGATGTTCTCCTCGATCAGGAAGGCGCCGTACTTGCGCATGTACGCGAGCGGGGCCAGGCCCTCGCGGGCGGCCGCCTCCGGGAGTCCCGGCACGCTGTGCTCGAAGATCCAGCGGTAGAACTCCTCGATGCGCAGCTTCTCCCCCGGCCGGTACGGCGACTCGAAGTACTTGCGGATGCCGAGCGCGCCGTCCGGGTCGATGCGCCACGACAGCTCGATCCAGAACTCGTCCTCCTCCCACACCTGCCCGATCCCCGCCGTCTCGTGGGCCTGCCACGTGAGATCGAAGCGCTTCCCCTGCTTCTCGAGCGCCACCCGCAGCACCGGCTGGCGGAAGCCGATCCAGCGCGCGGCGTGCGTCTCCTGGCTCATGAGGTCGTGGCGCTCCGAGGCGTGCCCCATCGGCAGCACGTAGTCGGCGAACCACGCGGTCTCGCTCCAGGTGGGGGTGAGGCAGGCGTGGCGCTCCACCTTGGCCTCGTCGGTCAGCATCTCGATCCACGACATGCCGTCCGGATTGGTCCACACCGGGTTGTAGACCCGGGTGAAGTACATCGCGAGCTTGCCGCGGCCTTCCTTCAGGAAGTGCGGCAGGAGAAAGCTCATCTCGAAGAAAGCGAGCGGGTACTCCAGCGGCATCAGGAGCTCGCTCCAGATCTTGGCGGGCGGCGGCATCATCGGCGGGGTCGGCACCGCCTTGTGCCAGCCGGAGGGGGCGGTGCCGCCCGGCGTGGCCACCGCGCCCGCCAGCACCACCACCAGCTCGAGCGCGCGCGCGACTTCCCAGCCGTGGAGGTTGCCCGCGGCGGCATTGCGCCAGACGTGGGTGGAGAGCGCGCTGCCCGCGCGGCCGACCTCGCGCGCCACCTCCTCGATGCGTGCGGCGGGTACCCCCGACTCGCTCTCCGCGAACTCGGGGGTGTACTCGGCGTAGAGCGCCTTCAGCGCCTCCTCGAAGGCGGCCATGGTGACCGGCAGGTCCGGCCGCTCCTCGCGCAGGTACTGCTCCCAGTTCACCCAGCGCCGGACGAACTCGCGATCCCACGTCCGGTCGCGCAGCATGCAGTGCGCGATCGCCAGGAGCAGCGCGGCCTCGGTGCCCGGCCAGGGCGAGAGCCAGTAGTCGGCCATGGACGCGGTATTGCTCAAGCGCGTGTCCACCACGCAGATCTTCGCCCCCGCCATCTTGCCGTCGATGATCCGCTGCGCGTGCGGGTTGAAGTAGTGGCCGGCCTCGAGATGGGAGGAGAGCAGCAGGATGAAGCGCGCCTTGCTGTGATCGGGCGAGGGTCGGTCGAGCCCGTGCCAGAACGCGTAGCCCGCGCGCGCGGAGGCCGAGCAGACATTGGTGTGGCTGTTGTGGCCGTCGATGCCCCAGGCGTGGAAGACGCGCTGCAGATAGATCAGCTCGTGGCCCGGCCGCCCGAGGTGGTACATGACTTCCTTCTGCCGGCCCTCGACCAGCGCCTTCCGGATGCGCCCGCCGATGTCGTCGAGGACCTCGTCCCAGGTCACGCGCTCCCACTTGCCCTCGCCCCGCTTTCCCGCCCGCCGGAGCGGGTAGAGGATGCGCTCGGGATCCGTGACCTGGTTGAGCGTCGCGGGGCCCTTGGCGCAGTTGCGCCCGCGGCTGCCCGGATGCACCGGGTTGCCCTCGAACTTCTGGATCTGCAGCGTCTGGGGGTCCACGTAGGCGAGGAGCCCGCAGGCCGCCTCGCAATTGAAGCAGATGGTGGGGATGAGCTGGAAGCGCCGCTTGACCTTCCGGGGCCACGCCTTGGCGTCGAGCTCCTCCCAGTCGTCCCAGCGCGCGACGGGCGGAAAGCGCTCGAGGCCGGAGGCGGGCGGGGCGAGCTGCCGCGCCACCGGATGGAGCGGCTCTTGCTCCTGCAGTCGATCGGTCATGGAAGCGTTGCGCCCTCTTTCTTACGCGCTCGAGTGCGGTTTGAGGTTAGAACCCACGCGCTGGCAATGTCGTAATGCAAGACCTGACCCCGGGTTAGCTGAGCGGGAGCATCTGGCCCGCGCGGATCCAGAGCTCCTCCCATAGCCAGAGTCCGGCCAGCGCCAGCACCGCGGCCAGCTCGGATGCGAAGGGCACCGACGTGCTCAGCAGCAGCACGAGCGGCAGCGCGATGCCCGCGGCCGCCACGCCGCCCCAGAGCGGCGCGCGCAGGGACCCGTGGGTGAGCAGCCGCGCCGCCCGCCGCGCGTCCTCCGCACCGTGGGGGCCGAAGAGCTCGGCCGCCAGCACGAGTGCGCTCACCAGCAGCGAGGCCCAGAGCACGAGCCCCAGGCTGCCCACGATGAACGACGCGCTGCCGACCGCGCGCGCGGCGAGCAGCAGGCTGGCCGAGCCGCCGACGAGCGCGGCCACCAGCAGATGGGGCAGGACCAGCGGGCTCTGCCAGAAGTCGCGCCCCTCGGCCTGGCCGAAGAGGAAGGCGCTGTAGCCGGCGGTCGCCGCCGCCACCGCGGCCGTGGGCCAGGCCAGGAGATGCAGCGCGACGAGACTGCCGACGAGGCCGGCCAGCAGCCACAATGTCCCCAGCACCCCGGCCGCGAAGAGGATGACGCCGCCCAGCACGAGCCACGAGCGCGGATTGGGCTTAAAGACGAGGTAGAGGAAGCGGTCCGGACGCTTGAGATCGAAGACGAGGAGCAGCGTGGTCAGCAGCAGGAAGGCCAGGCCGATCGCGGGCACCGCGAGACCGGTCAGCGCGTCCGCGGTCAAGAAGCCGGCGCCGATGCCGAGCGCGGCGACCAGGAAGGCGCCCGCCGCGATGGACTTGGTCCAGAGGTACGCGGCCACCTTCCACCCCCACGGCCGCTCGGGATGCGCGACATCGTAGACGGTACGCGCCAGAGCCAGCAAATCCATTCCGTCGGTCGCGCCCGTGACCGCGGCCGGCTGCGCGAGGACGCGGTTGGGCTGGCCCGGGTTAGGGATGCGGCCGATCTGCGAGAATTGGTAGCCCCCGCGCCGCTCCTGCAGCTCGGGGGTGAGCGCGGCGGCCTCCGCGCCCACGTAGAAGAGCTTCGGCCGCGTCCCCTGCTCCGGCTTGCGGACCTGGGTCGGCTGGGAGGCGACGAGCCGCGCGATGGTGCTGCCGGGGTCGTCGAGGTCGCCGGGTACGATGGCCTGGACCGGGCAGACCACGACGCAGGCCGGCTCGAGGCCGGACTCCACGCGATGGGCACAGTAGTGGCACTTGGCCGCGGTGTTCGTCTCGGGATCGATGTAGAGCGCGTCGTAGGGGCAGGCCTGCATGCACGCCTTGCAGCCGATGCACCGCGCGCCGTCGAAGTCCACGATGCCGTCCGGCCGGCGGTAGAGCGCCACCGTCGGACAGATCGTCACGCAGGGCGCGTTGTCGCAGTGATTGCAGCGCATCACCGTGAAGTAACGCCGCGTGTCCGGGAACACGCCCTTCTCGATGTACTTCACCCAGGTGCGGTTGACGCCCAGCGGGACCTGGTTCTCCTCCTTGCAGGCCACCGTGCAGGCGTGGCAGCCGATGCACTTCCGCTGGTCGATCACGAAGCCGTAGCGCACCGAAGTCTCCGTTCCCTTTCCTCTATCGCCCTCATCTGTTCGAATCGCTCGTCTCGTGCCGGAGGCCGGCCCTCACCTCGCCAAGCTATTGCGTGCTCACGTCGTACCAGACGCGGAGCATGACCAGCATGATGATCCCCGCGAGCACGCCGCGCAGGACCGGCACCGGCACCCGCCGGCTCACCCGCCCGCCCAGCGGCGCGCCGGTGAGCGAGCCCAGCACCACGGTCAGCGCGGGCCAGAGCGGGACCTGGCCGGTGAGCGCCTTGCCCAGGAAGCCGGCCACCGCGGAGATGCCCACCATGGCGAGCGAGGTGCCGATGCTGAGCCGCATGGGGACGCGCAGCACGCCCACCAGCACCGGCACCAGGAGAAACGCGCCGCCCGCCCCGATGAGGCCCGCCACGACGCCGATGGACCCGCAGAGGGCGATCACGGTCGCGCGGTTGAAGGCGACGGTGGACCGGTCCTCGCCGCCCGGCGGGTCGGCGGACGAGATGAACATGAGCGGCAGGGCGATCGTGGTCATGAGGGCGAAGATGGCGAGGAGCGCGCGCCCGGACACGCGGGAGGAGAGGAGCGCGCCCAGCAGGGACCCCACCGCCATCGCGGGGCCGCCGGTCAGGGCGAGGCCGCGGTGCACCAGCGCGTGCCGCCCGTGACTCCACGTGCCCACCACCGCGGCCGCGAGCACCTGGGTCATGCTGAGCCCCGCCACCACCTTGATCGGCAGCTCGCCCGCGCCCAGGAGCGGCGGCACGTAGTAGAGGAGCGGGATCATCACGATGGCGCCGCCCACCCCGACGAGACCGGAGACGAAGGCGCCGCAGAAGGCGAGGACGAAGAGTGCGATCTCCAGCGTCGGCGTCACGCGCGCGCCTGCCGCAGGGCATGGTGGCTCATGAAGGGCCCCATGATAGCGCGACTGCCGTCGTTCGAGCGCCGGCTTAGCGGAGGCTCGAGTAGTACGCGGCCAAGTCCCCGAAGGTCTCGTCCGGGATGGTCTTCATCAGCGCTTTGACCGCGGTCAGCACCGGGTCACCCGGACTGCGCCGATCCTGCTTGAACAGTAGCATCTGCTCGCGCAGGTAGCCGGGGGCCTGACCGGCCAGGCTCGGAATCAGCTTGGCCACGTCGCCCTGTCCCTGCGGGCCGTGACAGGCCGCGCACTGGGCCGCCGCGCTGCGCCCACGGGCCACCGCGTCGGCGGGTGCCTGGATCGGCGTGGGCTCGCGCCGGCGGGAGGCGAAGTAGGCCGCGACGTCGTCCACGCCCAGGTTCAGCACCTGCTTGGCGTAGGGCTCCATCTCGGCCGAGAGCCGCTTGCCCGCCGCGTAGTCCGCGATCTGCTTCTTCAGGTAGGCCGCGTCCTGGCCGGCGATGATCGGCATCGCGCCCGAGCGGCTATTGCCCGCCTGCCCGTGGCAGGCCGTGCAGGTGACGGACTGGAGCGCGCCGCGCTCGTCGAGCGGGCCCGCGGCGTGGGCGGCGCTCCCGGTCAGCGCGCCCAGGGCGAGCGCGGCGGCGAGGGCGATCCCAGGTGGCGTGAGACGCATAGCCAGACGCATGATCAGACGCATAGCCAGACGCATGGCGCTCATGCCAGGATGTCCGCCCAGATGGACTGGGTCCAGCCGACGGCCCGCTCGGCCACCAGCGGGCTCTGGGCCGGCGTGAGCTTCTGCTCGATCTGCACGACCTTGCCGTTCTCGATCCGGTAGGCGTTCACCACCGCGATGGCCTCGCGGTCGCTCACCCAGCTATAGCAGGTATTGCCGGGCGCGAGCGAGGGCGGCTGCTTGCCGTTGATCAGGCTGACCACGGAGGCGGCGGTGATCTTGCCCATCGCGTTGGCCACGTTGCCCGACTTGGGCACGGGCAGGCCGATGGTGGCGTCGCCGATCACGTGGATGCCCGGCTGCTTCACCGACTCGTACGTCACGTGGTTGACCTCGCACCAGCGCTTGTCGCCGCCGACCAGGTCCGCCTGCACCGCGATGGCGCCCGCGCGCTGGGGCGGGATCACGTTGACCACGTCGTAGCGGATCTTGTCGAACTCGGTGCGGACTTCCTTGCTCCCGGGATCGACCGCGATCACGCGGCTCGCGGGCCGGTAGTCGATGTTCGGATAGGCCTGCCACGCCGCGCGGAAGAGCGCGGCCTTCGAGATGATGTTCTGGTTGGCGTCCAGCACGATCAGCTTGGACTTGGGCTTGTTGGTCTTGAGGTACCAGGCCACCAACGAGGTCCGCTCGTAGGGGCCGGGCGGGCACCGGTAGGCCGCGAGCGGGATGCTCAGCACGAAGACACCGCCGTCGGGCATCGATGCTAACTGCTGGGCGAGCTGCACGGTCTGCGGCCCCGCCTTCCACGCGTGCAGAACCTTATCCTGGTTCTGCGCGAGGCCCTCCACCTGCTCCCACTGGAAGTCCACGCCGGGGGAGACCACGAGGCGGTCGTACTGCAGATACCCCTCGCCGAGCCGCACCCGCTTCTGATCGGGCTCGATGGCGGTGGCGGTCTCGTGGATGATCCGCACCCCGTGCTTGCGCAGGCCGCCGTAGCCCATGGTGAGCGAGTCGATCGTGCGCACGCCGGCCAGGACCAGGTTGCTGAACGGGCAGGAGATGAACTTCCGGTTGGGCTCGATCAGGACCACCTCGATGTTCGGGTCGAGCAGGCGCACGTACTTGGCCGCCGTCGCCCCGCCCCAGCCGCCGCCGATGACGACGACCCGCGGGCCCTTCTTGGGGGCGAAGTCGCCCTTGATCGCGGTGGCGCATCCGGCGAGGCCGGCGCCGGCCAGCACGCCGAGGCCGAGCCCGGAGGACCGGAGGAATGCCCTTCGCGTGACCACGCTCATCGTTCTTGCGCCTCCCTGTTGCCGCCTGAAATGCTCGATTCTCGACCGGGATCGACGTGAATCTACCGATTCGACGGCAGCCCTGTCAAGAGAATTGGGGCCTTCCGGGCGCTAGTGCTGCTTCTCTTTCTCGGCCCGGTGGGCGGCGACGACCTTCTCGGCCTGCTGGTTCGGCACTTCCTCGTAGTGGGAGAACTCCATCGAGTAGCCCCCGCGCCCGCCGGTCATCGAGCGCAGGCTCGACTCGTACGTGAGCATCTCGGACATCGGCACCTGGGCGCGCACCGCCACCACGTCGCCGTCCGGCTCCATGCCCACGATGCGGCCGCGGCGGCCGTTGAGGTCGCCGATGACGTCGCCCGCGCCCTCCGCGGGCGCGGTGACCTCCACGTTCATGACCGGCTCGAGCAGGCAGGGCTTGGCCTCCAAGAAACCCTTTTGCAGGCCCATCGAGGCCGCGATCTGGAAGGCCATGTCCGAGGAGTCGACGTCGTGATAGGAGCCGTCGTAGAGCGTGACCTTGAGGTCCACCACCGGGTAACCCGCGAGGATGCCGCGCTTCATGCACTCGCGGACGCCCTTCTCCACCGAGGGGATGAAGTTGCGCGGGATGGCGCCGCCGAAGATGTCGTCCACGAACTCGAACCCGCCGCCGCGGGCGAGCGGCTCGACGCGGATCCAGGTGTCGCCGTACTGGCCGCGCCCGCCCGTCTGCTTCTTGTACTTGCCCTGCACCTCCGCGCGGCCCTTGACCGTCTCCCGGTAGGGAATGCGCGGCGGGAGCAATGAAACATCCACGTTGTACTTCCGCTTCATCCGCTCGACCACGACCTCGACGTGGAGCTGTCCCATCCCCGAGACGAGGAGCTGCTTGGTCTCCGGGTCGTAGTGGTGGTGCAGCGTGGGGTCCTCCTCGGCCATGCGATGGAGCGCGATCGAGATCTTGTCCTCGTCGCCCCGGCTCTTGGGCTGGACCGCAAAGGAGATCGCGGGCTCCGGGAAGGAGATGCCGGGCAGCACGATCGGATGCGCCTCGTCGGAGAGCGTGTCGCCGGTGAGGGTGTCCTTGAGCTTGGCGATCACCCCGATCTCGCCCGGCCCAAGCGCCTCCACCGGCTTCTGGGTCTTGCCGGAGAGCCACCCCAGGTGGCCGATCCGCTCGCGGCTGTCGCGACTCGCGTTGAAGACCTGGCTGTCGGACCGCAGCGTCCCCGAGTAGACCCGGAAGACGGAGAGCTTGCCCACGTGCGGGTCCGAGATCGTCTTGAACACCACCGCGCTGAGCGGCGCCTTGGGATCGGCGGCCCGCTTGGCCACCGCCTTGGTGCGCGGGTCCGTCCCCTCCACCTCCGCCGCGTCGGCGGGCGACGGGAACTCCTTCACGATGAGGTCGAGCAGCGGCCCGATCCCGATGGCGCGCGTCGCCGAGCTGGCCAGGATCGGCACGAGATCGCCGGACGTGATCGCCTTGCGCAGGGCGGCCAGCATCTCCGGCTCCCCGATCGAGCCTTCCTCCAGGTACTTGGCGAGGAGGTCGTCGTCGGTCTCGGCGGCGGCCTCGGTCAGCTTCTCGCGGTAGGACGTGGCGGTCTCCACGAGCTCGGCCGGGATGTCGGCCTCCTTGATCTTGCCGTCGGCGAGCACGAGGGCCCGCATCGCGATCAGGTCCACCACCCCGCGGAAGCCGCTCTCGCTCCCGATCGGGAGCTGCAGCGGGACGAGCCGGCCCTTCAGCCGCTTCTGCAGCGACTCGAGCGTCCGCTGGAAGTCGGCCCGCTCGCGGTCGAGCCGGTTCACCACGATCGCCCGCGGCAGCGCGTAGTCGTTGGCGAACTTCCAGACCTTCTCGGTCTGCACCTGCACGCCCGCCACCGCGTCCACCACCACCACCGCGGCCCCCGCCACGCGCAGGCCCGCGCGCGCGTCGGCCACGAAGTCGCCGTAGCCGGGGGTGTCGATGAGGTTGAGCCGGTGGCCCTGGTGATCGGCGAAGCCGACCGCGGTGTTGAGCGAGATCTTGCGCTTGATCTCGTCGGGATCGAAGTCGGTGGTGGTGGTCCCGTCGTCGACACGGCCGAGCCGGGTGCTCGCTCCGCATGCGAACAGGATCGCCTCGACCAGGGAGGTCTTGCCCACGCCGCCGTGGCCGACGAATGCGACATTGCGAATCTTGGCGATGTCCATGCCTACCTCCTGGGGAGGAAGAAGGACGGTGCGGTCAGTGTGGCGGGGATGCTACCACAGCGTTACGGGGCCTTCCAGCCCTTACGATGCCGCGCTGTGCCGTACCGCTTGGCCGACGGCGTGGAGCAGCCGTTCCGGCGTGTCCGGATTGATCGAGCAATCGGGCCCGAGTAGGAAACCGCCCCCGCCCATCTCGCGGGTGGCCGCGCGCGCCCGCTCGACGAGCGCGGCCTCCGCCATGCCCGCGATCTCGGGCTTGGCGGGCAGCCCGCCCACCACCGCGCGGCCGGTGCGCGCCCGCACCTCCGCGAGGGTCGGGTTGCCGGGCACCGTGGCGAAGCTCCACGCGGTGACCGGATAGTCCGCGAACTCCGCGACCTGAATGCCCGTGCCGCAGACGTGGAGCAGGTTGAACGGGGCGCGCTCCACCGCGGCCAGGATGCGCAGGTCCCACGGGCGCTGCCAGCGCCGGCATTCCTCCGCGCTCATCAGCGCCCGCGTCGCCACGTTGGTGGCGTAGAAGAGCCCGTCGGCCCCCGCGGCCAGACAGAGCCGCGCGTACTCGGCGAGCGTCTCCGCCATCACGTCGAAGGCCCGCGCGGTCTCGCGGGGGGCATCACGAAGGAAGCGCATCGCCTGGTCGCGGCCACCGCGGGCCAGCATCGGCAGGATCATCGGCGGGGCGAACACCGTCCAGATGATCGGCACGTCGGGGCCGACCGCGGCGCGGATGAGCCGGAGGGCCTCGAGCTGCTCGCCGAGCGCGCCCTCCCGGGGATCGCCCGCGGGCAGCCGCGCGAGGTCATCGGCGGTGGCCACCGGGGCGTGCGTGACGGTGTATGGCGTGGCCTTCTCCCCCGACGGCGCGTAGGTGAGCCCCCACATCTCGGCGAAGCACTGGGCGCGCGACTGGGGCTTGAGGAAGTCCCAGTCGAAGGTGCGCGCGAGCCGGATCGTCTCGTCGGCCAGTCCCTTCGCCGAGTTCTCGGATGTGAAGTCGTGGAGCCAGAACGCGAGCGGGACCCGGTCCACCGCCTGGCCGCGGAGCGCCGCGGTCACCCGCTGCCGCTTGGTCATCGTGCCGGTGGGGCTCATCGCGCGCGGATCCTCACTCATGCGCGCCCCGCCCGGTGGATGGGAAAGGCGGGCGGGATGATCTGGTCCACGCCGGCGCCGTCCCAGCGCCACGCGGGCACCCGGCTCCAGTAGTGCTGGGTGGCCTCGCGCGCCTTCGCGTGGACCGCGTCCTCGTCCACGCGCGTGGCTCGCCCGCCCTGCACCAGCACCTGGCCGTCCACGATGGCGGTGTCCACGTCGCGGCCGGAGGCCCCGTCCACCAGCGCCCTGATCGGGTCCGCGTAGACCAGCCCGCCGACGTGATCCAGGTTGATCAGCAGGATGTCGGCCTTGGCGCCCGGGGCCAGGCGCCCCAGGTCCTCGCGCCCCAGGAAGCGGCAGCCGCCGACGGTGGCCGCGTTGAAGACGTCGCGGGCGAGACCGGCCTGGTAGTTGGCGTCGGTGACCTTGGCCAGGATGGACGCCCAGCGGAGCTCCGACACGATGTCGAGCGGATAGGTGTCGGTGCCGAGCGCCAGCGTCACGCCCGCGTCCACGTAGCGCTGGAAGGAGTGGAGCGTCATCGCCATCTTCGCGTACTTGTACGGGCAGTGGCCCACCGTCGAGCCCCGCTCGGCCAGCACGCGCAGGTCGTCGCCGAACGGATAGCGGGTCCACTCGTGCGCGGTGGTGAAGACGGCGTGCCCGAGCAGGGTGCGCTCGTCGAGGAAGCCGATGTCGGCCAGGAACCGGATCGGCGTCTTGCGGTACTCGTCCATGATGCGCTGGAACTCGACGAGGTTGCCGCCCGCGTGGGTGTGGATGGGCGCGCCCTGCGCGCGCGCCGCGTCCTTGCCGGCCCGGAGCAGCGGCTCGCTGCACGTCTCGACCTGGGCCGCGTTGAAGAGGGCGCGCAGGCGGCCCCCGGCGGCGCCGTCGAACTTGCGCGCGAAGTCCACCGCCTCCTGCAGGCGCGACCGGCCAACCGCCGCGTCCTCGTCGTAGTAGAGGCGGCCCTGCGCGTCCGTGTAGGTGTCGCGGTCGCGGAACGGAGGGCCCCCGTAGACCCGGACCCCGAGATCGTCCACCAGGCGCGCGTAGCCCTCCCAGTCGCCGCGCAGGCCGCCCACGTCGATGACGGTGGTGGTCCCGTTCTTCAACGCGTGCAGGAAGGTGAAGGCGCGGAGCGCCGCGGTGGGCTCCGCGGGAGGCGGCGTCATCTTGCCCTTGAGCGGCGCCGCGAAGGCCATGTAGTTCGCGGTCCGGTAGTCGTTCTTGGCCATGTCGAGCAGGAGGTAGTCGCCGCCACCGCCCGCGGTGTGCACGTGGGTATTGATGAACCCGGGGGAGACCAGCTTGCCGCGCGCCGAGAGGCGCGCGTCCGCCGGGCCCGTCCACGCCGGCCCCGCGTGCACGACCCGGTCGCCTTCGAACACCACGCTGCCCTGCTCGTGGACCTCGTGGCTCCGCCCGTTCCACGCCACCACCCACCCGCCCTCGATCACCGTTCGCATGGCCGCGCGCCCTCCCGGGCCAGCATGCTAGCCCGGCGGAGGGTCAACCCGCAATCAGGGCCGAACTTTCGGAATGAGGCGGAAGCCGTCCGCGCCGTCCTGCAGTTCCCAGCCGAGCTGCTCGATCTCGGCCCGAAGGCGATCGGCCTCGGCGTAGTCCCGGCGGGCCCGGGCCGCCCGACGCGCCTCGACGAGGCGGAGCGCGGCGGGGGGGGCGACGGCACCCGCCGTGTCGATCGCGAGCCCGAACACGCCCAGGCCGCGCGCGAGAAGATCGAGCTGACCGGCGGCGCGCCAGCCGTGGAGAACCGCGAGGGCCCGGGGCGTGTCGAAGTCGTCGTCGAGCGCGTCGGCGAAGCGGTTCCAGGTGAGATCGCTCGGCCGCGCCGCGGCCACGCGGAAGGCCTGGCGGAAGTCGTCGGCCTGGGCGCGCGCCGCCTGCATGGTGACGTCGGAGTACTGAAGCGCGCTCCGGTAGTGCCCGCCGAGGAAGAAGACGAGGACGGCCTCGCGCCCCCATCGGTCGAGCGCCTCGCGGAGCGAGACGATATTGCCGATGGACTTCGACATCTTCTCGGCGCCGAGCTCGATCATGCCGTTGTGCATCCAGGTGCGGGCGAACGGGCGCCCGGCGCCGCGCGACTGGGCGAGCTCGTTTTCGTGATGGGGGAAGCGCAGATCGAGCCCGCCGCCGTGGATGTCGAACCCCACGCCCAGGTGCTTTTCCGCCATCGCCGAGCACTCGATGTGCCATCCCGGCCGCCCGCGCCCCCAGGGCGAATCCCACCCGGTGTCCTCGTGCGGCTTCCCGCCCTTCCACAGCGCGAAGTCCCGCGGATCCTCCTTGAGCGGTCCGGGCTCTTGCGCCGCCATGTCCTCCGGGCGCGCGCCCGAGAGCCGACCGTAGTCGCCGAAGCGCGCCACGCGGAAGTACACGTCGCCCCCCGATTCGTAGGCGAGCCCGCGGGAGATGAGCTCCCGGGTGAGCGCGACGATGTCCCCGACGGCCTCGGAGGCGAGCGGCTCGACATCGGGACGGCCGAGGCCGAGGCGGTCGGTGTCCTCGACGTACCAGCCGGTGGCCTGGCGGGCGAGCTCGGCGCTGCCGATCCCGAGCTGCCTCGCGGCTTCGTAGATCTTGTCGTTGATGTCAGTGACGTTCTCCGCGAGCGTCACGGTGTAGCCGCGGAGCTCGAGCCACCGCCGGAGCCACATCGACAGGACGAAGGGGCGGGCATTGCCGATGTGGATGCGCTGGTACACGGTCGGGCCGCAGAAGTACATGCCGATCGGGCCCGGCGGGGGCGGGAGATCGTCCTTCCGGCGCGCGTACGAGTCGTACAGCTTGATCAGGGCTCGGCTAGGGCCGGACGACCTTGCTCGGCAGGATGCCGATGTGCTCGATCTCGGCCTCGATGCGGTCGCCCGCCTTGAGGAAGGTGCCGCTGGCCGCGCCGACACCCTCGGGGGTCCCGGTGGCGATGATGTCCCCGGGCAGGAGCGTCATGCCCTGCGAGAGCACCTCGATGCACTGGGCCACCGGGAAGATCATCTTGGAGGTGTGGCTCGACTGCCGCAGCTGACCATTCACCCTCAAAGATATCGCGAGGGCCTGTGGGTCCGGCAGCTCGTCGGCGGTGACCAGCACCGGGCCCATCGGGCAGAAGGTGTCGAGCGACTTGCCCTTGAACCACTGCTGGTGGCGCTTCTGGAGGTCCCGCGCGGTCACGTCGTTGATGATGGTGTAGCCGAAGACGTGCTTGAGCGCGTCGGCGCGCGCGATGTCGCGCCCGCCGGTGCCGATCACCGCGGTCAGCTCGACCTCGTAGTCGAGCTCCTTGGTGATGGCGTGGTGCACCACGTCGTCGCCCGGCCCCACCACCGCGGTCGCGGGCTTGGTGAAGTACACCGGATGCTCGGGGGCGGCGGCGCCCCGCTCGGCGGCGTGGTCGGCGTAGTTGCGGCCGAGGCAGAAGACATTGCGGGCGGGCGATGGGATCGGGGCGAGCAGCCGCACCCGCTTGACCGGGTAGGCCAGCCGCCGCTGGGCCAGGTCCTCCGCGGCGGTCTGCCCCACGAGCCGCTGGCCGTGCTCCCACGCCTCGCGGGTGAGCGCCATGATCGCCTCGCCGCCCTGGACGATCTCGAGGATTGTGCGGGGAAATCCGCCACGTCCCCGGCGCACGGTACCCCGCTGGGTCGCGAGATCCTTGGCGAGGCCGGTCAGGTCGAGCACGTGCTCCTGCCAGAGCGCGCCCGGCTTGGGCTCGCCGCGCCCGCGCCGGAAGGTGACGAGCCGCATGGCCTAGCCGCTCACCGCCACCGCGCCGCTGCGCGGCGGGAGGGGCTTGCCCGCGGCCTTGGCGATGTCCTCCAGCTCGCGGGGCAGGCCGAAGCGCACGTCCTCCTCGACCACGTGGACTTCTCTCACGTCCGAGCGGTGGACGCGCCGCAGCTCCTCCACCACTTCTGTCACCAGGAACTCGGGCGTGGACGCGCCCGCGGTGACCCCGACGCGGTCGGCCCCCTCGAGCCACTCCGGCCGGATGTCGTTCTTGTCGTTGATGAGATACGACGGCGTGCCCATCACGGTGGAGACCTCGACGAGCCGGTTGGCGTTCGAGCTGTTGGCCGCGCCGATGACCAGCAGCACGTCCACCGCGCCCGCCACCGTCTTCACCGCCGCCTGGCGATTCTGGGTCGCGTAGCAGATGTCGTCCTTGGCGGGCCCGACGATCTTGGGGAAGCGTCGCCGCAACGCCTCGATGCAGTCTCGGGTGTCATCCACCGACAGCGTGGTCTGGGTGAGATAGGCCACCTTGTCGGGATCGGGCACGTCGAGCTTGTCCACGTCTTCCGGATGGGCGATCAGGAACATGCGGTCCGGCGCCTCGCCCATGGTGCCCACCACCTCGTCGTGATCGGCGTGGCCGACCAGGATGATGGAGTAGCCCTCGCGCGCGTAGCGGACGGCTTCCAGATGCACCTTGGTGACGAGGGGGCACGTGGCGTCGATCACCCGCAGCCCGCGCCGGTGGGCCTCCGTGCGCACCGCCGGCGAGATGCCGTGGGCGCTGAAGATCACGGTGGCGTCGTCGGGCACCTCGTCCAGCTCGTCCACGAAGTGGGCGCCCTTGGCCCGGAGGGCCTCCACCACGTGACGGTTGTGCACGATCTCCTTGCGCACGTACACGGGAGGCGGGCAGACCTGGAGCGCGAGCTCGACGATGTCGATGGCGCGGTCCACCCCGGCGCAGAAACCCCGGGGCCCGGCCAGCACGATCTGGTGTAGCGGCAGCGGCGTGGTCATGATGCCCTCACTTGAAGTAGAACGAAACGCCGCCTGTTCCCGAGTCGGAGTTGAAGCCCCGGTTCGGGTGCGAGGTGGGTCCGTTCGAGATGTGCTGGAAGCGATAGCCCGTATTCAGCGCGACCGTGTCCGTGACGAAGTACGACACCCCCGCCCCGGCCTCGAGCACGGAGGCGAACGTCGAGTTGATCTCCCTGACCCGAAGGCTCGTGCCCCCTACCCCCGCGGTGCCCTCGAGATACGGAACGAGCCGGCCGAAGCCGATCAGATGATAGCGCATCGCGAGCTTGACGCCCTGGGCGGTGGCCTCCTTCGGGGAGAGGTAGTACTGGAACCACCCCTCGATGCCCGGCTCGACCGCGCTCCGGAGGAGCCCGCTCCCGAACGGGGAGAAGAACAGGTGGGACGCCCGGGGGGTCGCGGTCAGGAACGAGATGTCGGTGACCGTCCGGTGGCCTTCGACATTGTTGGCCGCGCCGCCCCCGAACTGCAGGCCGACGACCGTGGTTCCCTTGGCGAACGCGGCCTCCGGATCATAGGCCGGCGCCGGGCGCACCAGGGCCAGCCCGGCCAGCGCGGCCGCGGCGACCATCAGCATTCGTCTCCGGTTGGGCGTGCTCATTGCCAGGGATCCACCAGCACCTTCATGGTCTCACCACGCTCCATCAGGGCCAGTGCTTCTTTCACCTGCCCGAGCCCCATGCGATGAGTCAGGAGCCCCGCGGGCTCGATCGCCTTTGATTCAAGGAGTTCCACCGCGCGTCGGATCATGGCCGGCGTGTGGTGGAAGGCCCCGACCAGCGTGAGCTCCTCGTAGTGGGCCCGGCGTGTGTCTACCCTCACCGAGGTGCCCGGGGCGCAGCCCCCAAACAATATCACGGTGCCTCCCCGGCCCACGCCCTCTATGGCCTGTTCCCATACCTCCGGGCGGCCGGTCGCGTCCACGGTCACGTCGGGCCCCCGCCCTCCGGTCAAGCCCCGCAGGTGGCCCACCATGTCCGGAACAGACGGGGCGTCCACACAGGTCCCGAGCCCCAGCTCCCGGATCCGGTCCAGGCGCCATCCCGCCTTGCCCACGATCACCACCCGGGCCCCGCGCTGCCCGGCGGCCAGGGCCAGCAGGCAGCCCAGCGGGCCGTGGCCCCAGATCACCACGGTCATGCCGGCCTCCACGCGGCCCCGCTCGACCCCCAGCAGGGCGCAGGCCAGCGGCTCGGCGAAGGCGGCGCTCGAGGCGGCCAGCCGAGGGCCGATCCCCACCACGTTCCGGGCGACCAGGCGCGGGGGCAGCGCGATGTACTCGCCGTAGGCCCCGTTGACGAAGAGCAGGTCCTCGCAGAGATTTGGTCGGTTTGCCGCGCAGAGGGGGCACCGCCCGCACGGTGCCGAGTTGGCCGCGACGATCCGGTCGCCTTCCTTCACCCCGGGAGCGCCGCGCCCCACCGCAGTGACCACGCCGGCCAGCTCGTGCCCGAACACGGTGGGCACGTGCGGGATCATGACGGGATGGCCGCGGCGCAGGGTCTTGACGTCGGTGCCACAGGTGAGCGCCGCTTCCACCCGCACCACGAGGCCGCCCGGCTCGGGCTCGGGCACCGGGATGTCCTCGAAGCGCAGGTCACCCGGGCCGTAGAACACCTGGGCCCGCATGGCTAGGGAATCACGCAGACCGCGGTGTTCACGAGCCTGACAGGCGGGCGCCGAGCCAGCAGCGGAGCGCGATGGCGAGGCGACGGGGCGTCGACACGGTCACGCGACGGGCGAAGACGTCGAAGCGGCGCGCCTCGATGGCCTGCAGCAGCGCGAAGTAGGTGCGGCCCATGATCTCGGCGGCGAAGAGCCGGCGGGCGTCGGCCGCGGGCAGCGCCGCCCACGCACTCTGGTAGTACTCGCGGGCGCGGGCCGCCTCGAAGGTCATGAGCTGGACGAACCCGGGCGTGTAGCGGCCCTGCGCCAGATCCTCCGCGGTGACGCCGAAGCGGCGCAGGTCCGCCTGCGGGAGGTAGACCCGCCCGATGCGCGCGTCCACCTGGACGTCCCGGAGGATATTGGTGATCTGGAGCGCGACGCCCAGGTTGACCGCGTACTCGCGCGTGCGTGGGTCCGAGTAGCCGAAGATCTCGATGCAGCAGAGCCCCACCGCGGAGGCCACCCGGTAGCAGTAGGGATAGAGCGCGTCGAAGGTCTCGTAGGTGGGATGGTCCATGTCCATCTCCACCCCCGCGATGATCTCCTCGAGCGCGGCGCGCGGGATCGGGAAGCGGCGGACCGCGACCTGGAGCCGCTGGCCGGCCGGGTGCTCGGGCCGCCCCTCGTAGACGCGCGCGATCTCCTCGCGCCAGCGCCCGAGCTCCGCGCGCTGCTGCGCCCGGTCCGTCACCAGGTCCACCGCGTCGTCCACGATGCGGCAGAAGGCGTAGCACGCGTAGATCGCCTCACGCTGGGCCCGGGGCAGGCAGAGGAACGCGTAGAAGAAGTTCGAGCGGCTCTTGCGTGTCAAGCGCGAGACGAACTGGTGCGCGTTCACTTCTTCGCGCCTTTCTGTGCTGTCATCCGTTTAGTTCTTCAAGCTCTTCATCTGCGGGGGCCCGGAAATGGCCCCCGCACTCCCCCAGTTCCGTTTGACGCGTCCGCACCGCGCTCGATCCCCCACGTCACGCCGCACTCCCCCGATTCCGTTTGGTGTTCGCATAACCGCGGTCGGTAAACCAAGCTACCGCGTCCTTGAGGGCGGTCTCGGCCGGGGTCTGGGGCAGGCCTAGTTCTCGAATTGCCTTCTCCGCGCTGAAGTACATGCGCTTTCGGGACATGCGCACCGCGGTGAGGGGCACCGCGGGTGGGCGGCGCGTGATACGGGACACGCCTTCCATTGCCGCGGCCGCCATCCACGCGACCGCGTACGGGACGCGGAAGCGGGGGGCGGGCACGCCGGTCAGCGTCGAGAGCATCTGGAAGATCTCGAGGAGAGACAGATTGCGGTGGCCGAGGATGTAGCGCTCCCCTACCCGGCCTTTCAGGGCGGCCAGGATGTGGCCGCGCGCCACGTCGCGCACGTGGACCACGTTGAGCCCGGTGTCCACCGAGCCGACCATCTTGCCGTTCAAGAAGTCCACGATCATCTGCCCGGTGGGCGTGGGCTTGACGTCCCACGGGCCGATGGGCGTCGACGGGTTGACGATGACGACCGGCGCCCCGCGCGCCGCCCATTCGTCGGCCACGCGCTCGGCCAGGAACTTGGAGGCCTTGTAGGCGCCGACCATGTCGGCCAGGCACACCGGGGTCGTCTCGTCGCCCGGCGTGCCATCCTTGGGGATGCCGACCGCGCCCACCGTGGACGTATAGATGATGCGCTCGGCCCCCGCCTCGGAAGCCGCGGCCAGGAGGTGCCGGGTGCCGTCCACGTTGGCGCGGTAGAGCACCTTCAGGTCCGGCGCCCAGAGCCGGTAGTCGGCGGCCACGTGGTAGACGTGGCGGGCCCCGGCCACCGCGGCGCGGAGGGAGGCGACGTCCAGCAGATCGCCCTCGACGATGTCCACCGCGCAGCTCTCGAGCGCGCGCCGGTCACCCCCGGGCCGCGCCAGCACGCGCACCGCATGGCCGTCCGCGAGGAGCTCGCGCACGAGGTTGGCGCCCACGAAACCGGTGCCGCCGGTGACGAGGACGTTCACGGTCGGGATGAGGCGGCGAGCGCCGCGAGCAGCCGCGCGACCGCGGTGAGGGCCCGCCGGCTGGCCTGGCGCAGGGCCAGGGCGCGCGGCAGCAGCCGCGGCCGCGTGAGCGTTAGCGCGAGGGCCCGCACGGGGCGCAGCTTGCCCGCCGGCGTCATCAGGTCGATGAGCACGAGCGGGACGCTCTCGTTCGCCGCGTCCGACACGCCGCGCACGACGAGCGTCGGGCAGCCCGCGCCCGCCGCGTGCGCCAGGATCAGGGAGGACTCCATGTCCACCGCCACCGCGCCGGTGCTCGCGAAGAGCGCGGCCTTGGCCTCGGCCGTCGCCACGACCTCGCGCGAGGTCACGAGCGTGCCGCCGCGCGCGGAGCGGGCCAGCTCGGTGGCCTGCCGGTGCGGGGTGGGCGTCACGTTGAGCCGCTCGCCGCTGGGCCCGAGCACGCTCTCGGGCAGGACCAGGTCGCCGGTGCTCAGGTCGGGCGCGAGGGCCCCGCAGACGCCGCCCGAGACCACGAGCGGATAATTGAACCCGGCCAGGAGCCGGGGCCAGCGCGCGGCGAGGAGCCCGGCCCGCAGGCCGACGGGAGCTACTCGGAGCGGGCCTCGACCGAACGCGGGAAACGGCAGCACGGTGATCGGGGGGAGCTCGAGCCGGCGGGCCAGGACCCGCGCCTCGAGCTCAACCGCGGTGAGGATCAGGATCCCGGACACTCCCGGCGGCCGCGCCCTTCTCGGCCTTCTCCCGCTCCTTGCGCTCGAGCCACGCCCGCCAGCTATTCCCGGCCGCGGTGTCCTTGCCGGTGAACTTGATGTTGGCGATGTCGGAGTAGCGAAGGGTGAAGGGCCCCTCGCCACTCTCGTCGAAATACTCCAGGAACGGCTCCGGCCCGTAGGTATTGCGGTTGAAGATGTAGCCGAGCACCTCGGTACCGTCGATCTTGACGATGGTGGTGTTGCCCCGGTAGTCGAACGCGAACTCCACCACTTCCGCCACCGTGAGGTACTGCCCGACCTCGGGCACCCAGCCCTCGAGGGTCATGCGGGGCCCCCTACAGCTTGCCGGTCAGCGTGACCCCGACCGTCTCGACGAAGCCCTTCATCGAGCTGAACGTGTAGTCCACCGCGGTGGCCTCGTACCCGCAGTGCACCATGCAGTCGCGGCACTTCTCGTTGCCGCTCTTCTTGCCGTAGTTCTCCCAGGGGGTGGTGTCCATCAGCTCCTGGAAGGTGCCGGTGTAGCCCTCTTGCAGCAGGTAGCACGGGCGCTGCCACCCGAACATGTTATAGGTCGGGTTGCCCCAGGGCGTGCACTCGAAGTCGTGCTTGCCCATCAGGAAGCGGAGGAAGAGCGGCGACTGGTTGAACCGCCAGCGCTTCTTCGGCTTCGAGAGCATCCGCGTGAACAGCTCGTGGGTGCGGGACTGGAGCAGGAAGTGCTCCTGGTCCGGGGCCTTCGCGTAGCTGTAGCCCGGGGAGATCATCATGCCCTCGACACCCAGGTTCATCATCTCGTCGAAGAACTCGCGCATCCGGAGCGGCGAGGCCCCGTCGAAGAGCGTGCTGTTCGTGGTCACCCGGAAGCCCCGCGCCACCGCCTCCTTGATCGCGGAGACCGCCTGGTCGTAGATGCCGTCGCGGCACACCGCCTCGTCGTGCTCCTCGCGGAGGCCGTCCATGTGGACGCTGAACGAGAGGTACTTCGACGGCGTGAACAGGTCGAGCTTCTCCTTCAGCAGGATCGCGTTCGTGCACAGATACACGTACTTTTCCCGCTTCACCAGCTCCGCCACCAGGCGGTCGATGTCCGGGTACATGAGCGGCTCGCCGCCCGGGATGCTCACCATCGGCGCCCCGCACTCCTCCACCGCGGCCAGGCACTTCTCGACGCTCAGGTTCTTGCGGAGGATCTGGGCCGGATACTGGATCTTGCCGCACCCGGCGCAGGCCAGGTTGCAGCGGAAGAGCGGCTCCAGCATCAGAACGAGCGGATAGCGCTTGCGCCCCGCCATCTTCTGGCGCAGCACGTAGGTCGCCACGGTCCACATCTGAGACAACGGAACGCCCATGTTTACAGACCCCTTCGCCTTTCAGGAGGTCGCGGACAGCCGCTCGACCGACCATCGGCCGAGCGTCACCCGACTGACATTGTACAGTAGCAGACCCACGGCCATGTGGACCACTATTCCCGCGCCGGCGATGAGCAATTCCCCGATCCACAGCGTCACGGTCAGGTTGACCGCGAGGACCACGTAGTAGAGCGCGATCCCCGGGCGGGGCGAGCCCAGCCGCGTGTCCCCCGCCGCCCAGACATACCCGCCGACCGTGGCCCAGCCCACCGGGAGCCAGCCGGCGAAATTGGAGAGCGGCACCCCGAAGTAGATCCCCCCCTCCGGGTAGAAGAAGATGTGGCCGAGGAACCAGCGCCCGCCGCGCACCGCCAGCGGATCGATCACGACGTCCAGCAAGGTCATGAGCGCGCCCGACAGGGCCACCAGGCGAAGCCGGCCCGCGCGGCTCCCGGCCCAGCCCGGGCCGAGCGCCCGACGGGCGAGGCAGAAGGATGCATAGGCCAGGAACGGAAACGAGAGCGGCGAGAAGAACGGGACGTTGGAGAGGAACAGCTCCGCGCCCGCGGTTGCGCCGGTGTAGTGATAGACCCCGAAGGGCACCCCCACCCGGGTGGACGACAGCTCGGCTACCAGCGCGACGAGCAGGCCCCAGAGCAGGAACCCGAGGGTGCGCGCGTGCCCGAGGTCGCGCGCACCGGCCACCAGGAAGAAGGCCAGGAAGCCGACCACGTACGGCCTCAGCACGACGGTGCCTGCCAACAGGGTCGCGACCGACCAGACCGCATCCAGCGAGTTCGCCACGAGCTCACGATACGGAACTGGCCGGTTTTTTTCAAGGACGGCGCCGGGTTGGCGGAGCTATTGTGCTAGTATCTAGCGATGTTTTCGTCGCCCGCGCCCGAACTGTGGCCGGCGCCGCTTCGCCCGATCGCGGCGCTAGGTGGCGTGACTCTCAAAGCGGTCTCGGCCCTGGGTCGTTTCGGCCGATTCTTCGCGCAGGCGGTCGGCTACGTCGTGATCCCGCCCTTCAAGATCGGCCGTTTGATCGACCGCATCCACTTCATCGGCTTCCGGTCGCTGATCATCGTCATCCTGACCGGGGCATTCACCGGCATGGTGCTCGGTCTCCAGATCTTCCTCACCCTGTCGCGGTTCGGGTCGGAGGCCTACCTGGGCCCCGCGGTGGCCCTGTCCTTGATCCGCGAGCTCGGCCCGGTGCTCTGCGCGGTGTTCGTCACCGGGCTCGCCGGCTCGGCGCTCACCGCCGAGATCGGCATCATGAAGATCACGGAGCAGATCGACGCGCTCCACGTCATGGCGCTCAACCCCATGCGTTACCTGGTGTCGCCGGCCCTCGTGGCGGGAGTGATCACCTTCCCGCTCCTGACCGCGATCTTCGACGTGGTGGGCATCCTGGGCGGGTACCTGGTCGGGGTCGAGCTCCTCGGGCTCTCCCCCGGCACCTACTTCGGCGAGATGAAGACGTTCGTCACCATGTCCGACCTCATGACCGGGTACTGGAAGGCGATCTCCTTCGGGATCATCGTGCCGTGGGTCTGCACCTACAAGGGCTTCAATTGCGGGCATGGCGCCGAGGGAGTCGCACGCGCCACCACCCAGGCGGTGGTCCTGACCTCCATCCTCATCCTGGTCTGGGATTACTTCCTGGGGTCCGTGCTGTCGTGATCCGGATCCAGCGCCTCCACAAGCGCTTCGGCAGTCAGCCGGTCCTGCGCGGTATCGACCTCGACATCGCCACCGGCGAGGTCATGGTGGTCATCGGCCGGAGCGGCGGCGGCAAATCGGTGCTGCTCAAGCACCTCATCGGGCTGCTCCGGCCCGACGCGGGAACGGTCGCGGTGGACGGCACCGAGATCACCCGCCTGCGCGGCGGCGAGCTGGATCGGGTGCGCGAGCGCTACGGGGTGGTCTTCCAGGGGGGCGCTCTCTTCGACTCCATGTCGGTCGCCGAGAACGTGGCCTTCCCTCTCCGGGAGAAATCCCGCCTTGGACACGCCGAGATCAGGGGCCGGGTGGAGGAAAAGCTCGAGCAGGTCGGGCTGTCCGACATGGGGCACAAGAACCCCGCCGAGATCTCGGGCGGCATGCGCAAGCGGGTGGCGATCGCGCGGGCCCTGGTCACCGAGCCCGAGATCGTCTTCTTCGACGAGCCGACCACCGGCCTCGATCCGATCCTGGTCAACACCATCCACCACCTCATCGTGGAGCTGCACCGCAAGTTTCGCTTCACCGCGGTCATGGTCAGCCACGAGATCCCCGAGATCTTCGAGATCGCGGACCGGGTCGCCATGCTCCACGAGGGCGTGATCGTCGAGGTCGGGTCGCCGGAGGCGGTGCGCGCCTCCGCGAACCCCATCGTCCAGCAGTTCATCCGCGGGGACATCGAGACGGTGCCCGCGGGACAACGGCGCTAGCCGGGAGACAAGAATGAAGCGATCGGCACTGGACCTGGGCGTCGGCATCTTCGTGCTTATCGGGCTCCTCGCGCTCGGGTGGCTGTCCGTGAAGCTCGGGCGCGTCGACCTCCTGGGCAGTCGGGGCTACGTGGTCAGCGCCGATTTCCCGTCGGTGGGAGGCCTCAAGGCGGGGTCCGCCATCGAGATCGCGGGCGTCGAGATCGGGCGGGTGGACCGGATCCTGCTGCAGGACTACCAGGCCCGGGTGGTCATGGTGATCCAGCCCGGCATCAAGCTCCAGGACGACGCGATCGCGTCCATCAAGACCAAGGGGCTGATCGGCGAGCGGTACGTGCGCATCAGCCCGGGCGGATCGGACAAGATCATCGAGCCCAACGGGCGGATCCGCGAGGTCGAGCCGCCGGTCGACATCGAGGAGCTCCTGTCCAAGTACATCTTCGGCAAGGTCTAGACTCACTCGCCAAGGGAGGCATTCGATGAACTGGCTTCGCATGGGGGCAATGGTGCTGGCCGGCGCGCTGGTGGTCGGGGTGAGCTCGGCGCCCGCCGCAGCGGGCGTGCCCACCGACCAGCTCAAGGGGGCGGTGGAGCGGGTCCTCAAGACCCTGGACGACCCAACGCTCAAGGGTGAAGCGCGGCTGGGCGAGCGCCGAGTGGCCGTCCGCAAGATCGCCAACGAGATCTTCGACTTCAGCGAGATCGCCAAGCGGTCGATGGCCCGGCACTGGCAGCCGCTCTCCGAGGCCCAGAAGAACGAGTTCGTGGGCCTGTTCGCCGACCTGCTCGAGCGCTCCTACATCTCCAAGATCGAGACCTACGGCGGCGAGAAGATCCAGTACACCGCCGAGCGCGCGGACGGCGAATTCGCCACCGTATCCACCCGGATCATCACCAAGAACGGCACCGAGGTCCCGGTGGACTACCGCATGATCAAGCGGGCCGACCGCTGGCTCGTCTACGACGTCAGCATAGAGGGCGTCAGCCTCGTGTCGAACTACCGGACCCAGTTCAACAAGATCATCCAGACCACGTCCTACAACGAGCTGATCTCCAAGCTCCGGAACAAGCAGGACGAGCTGCTCGCCGAGGACAAGAAGAAGAAGCCGTGACCGGTGCCGCGCTCGCGGCGCTGCTCGAGGGACAGGGCTACGACTTCTTCACCGGGGCGACCGGATGAAGGCCATCATCCTGGTGGCCGGGGTGGCGCGGCGGCTCGCGCCGCTCACCGATCACACCCAGAAGGCTCTGTTGCCGGTGGGCGGCCGCTCGCTGCTCGATCGCATGCTGGACGCCCTCGCGGCGTGCGGGGTGGAGGAGTCGGTGCTGGTGGTCGGCCACTGCCAGGACCAGGTGCGCCGCGTCGCGGGCTCGGCGCGCGGGGCCATGCGGATCAGCTACGTCGAGAACCCGGACTACCAGAAGGGCTCGATCCTGTCGCTCTGGTGTGCCCGCGAAACCCTGCGGAGCGACTCCACCCTCGTGATGGACGCCGACGTGCTCTTCCCCGAGCGCTTCCTGACCCGGCTCATCGCCGCGCCCGCGCCGAGCGCCCTGCTGCTCGACCGCGGCTTCAAGGACACCGGCGAGGAGGTCAAGCTCTACGCGGTGGGCGATCGGGTCATCGCGCTCGGCAAGAAGTTCGTGCCCGAGGCCTGGGACGTGATCGGCGAGGGCGTCGGGTTCTTCAAATGCAGCGCGACCCATGCCCCGGAATACATCCGTCTCCTCGAGGAGTCCATCCAGGAAACCGGCGGGGCCAACGAGTACGAGGATGCCCTCCACCGCCTCCTCGCGCGGGTGCCGGTGGGCTGGGTGGACGTCACGGGCCTGCCGTGGACCGAGATGGACTTCGCGGACGACCTGCGCCGGGCCGAGACGCAGATCCTCCCCAAAATCGAGAGTCTCGGGCGCTGATGTGGTCCGCGCCCTTCTCTACCTCCCGGACGACGCGGCGCTGCGATTAGCGGCCGCCCCCGTCGCGGGGCGCACCCTCGCCGTCCGCGCCGTGGTCGCGGCGCTCCGCGCCGGCGCCTCCCTGATCGCGGTGCCCTCGACGCTGCGCGACGCGGAGGTCGAGCGCGCGCTCCGCCGCATGCCCGCGCTCGCCGCCGCAGTGCGCTGGCTTACTCCCGACAGCCCCGCGCCCGCGGAGGAGCCGGCCCCGTGGCTGCTCCTCCCCGCCTCCTCGCTGGTCCACGTCGACGCGCTCGCCGGCCTGCTCGCCGCGCCGGCGCCCCGGGGCGCCGTGCTGGCGCCCTCGGCCGCCGGGCCGGCCCCGGTGGCGCTGGCCCCGACGGCGCTCGTCGCCGCCTGGTGGAAGGACCTGGCCGCGGGCCGGCCGGTCGGCGCGGCGCTCGCACGCCAGCTCGCCGAGGCGGGCGCGGAGCTCCGCGAGGTGACGGGCCCGCACGTGACGGTCCGCGAGACCGGGGATCTCGACCGCGCGGAGGAGGCGCTCCAGGCCACCCTGGGCATCGCGGTCGACTCCGGTGTGGACCGCTATCTGCACCGGCGCGGCTCGCGCTGGATCAGCCGGCTCCTGGTGCGCACGCCGGTGACACCGAATCAGGTGAGCCTCGTGAGTCTGGCGATCGGGCTGGTGGCCGTCTGGTGCTTCTGGCATGCGACCGCCGCGAGCGCCCTGCGGGGCGTCCTGGTGTACGCGCTCGCCTGCATCGTGGATCATGCGGACGGCGAGATCGCGCGGCTGACGTTCCAGGAGTCGCGCCTGGGGGCCAACCTCGACTGGACGATCGACACGATCATCCACACCGGCATCGTGCTCGGCATCGGCGTCAGCTCGGGGGGGCGGCTCATGGGCGTGGTCGGGCTCCTGGCCGCGGCCGGGGTGACGTTGAGCGCGATCTTCGCGCGCTATCTGGCCCGGGAGCTCGAGGTCGGCCCCCCCGTGGGCGGGCTGCTCAAGAACATCGCCAACCGGGACCTCTTCTACCTCGTGCTGCTGTCCTTCGCGGCCCTGCGCTGGCTCGTGCCGCCGCTCGTCTTCGTGGTGGCGGTGGTCGTGGCGGTGGGCTCGCAGGTCTACTGGGTGGGCTGCCTCGCGCGCATCCGAAGGCCGCGCCCCTAGTGTCCCGCTGGTTCCGCCCGCTGCTGGTGCTCACCGGCCTGGCGTTGGTGGGCTATCTCGTCGCGCGGATCGGCCCCGCCGCGATCTGGTCCTCCTTCGTCACGCTCGGCTGGCGGCTGCCCATCGTGCTCGCCTTCCCCTACGCGCTGGCCGCGGCGGTGGACACGCTGGCGTGGTGGCTCCTCCTGCCCACGCCGGTGCCCTTTCTCCTCCTCCTCCGCGCGCGGCTCGCGGGCGAGGCGGTGAGCCTGGCCACGCCGACGATGTCGGTGGGCGGCGATCCGCTGAAGGCGTACCTGCTGCGGCCGCGGCTGCCCCTGCTCGACGGCTTCGTCTCCGTGATCGCCGACAAGACCACCGTGGTGGCCGGCCAGGTGCTCTTCCTCGCCCTGGGGCTCCTCGCCGCGTCCCTCGTGGCCCCGCCGTCGGGCCGGCTGCTCCCGATCATGGCCGGCCTGCTGGTGGTGGAGGTGCTCGCGGTCGGCGGCTTCGCGCTCGTGCAGGCCAGCGGCGCGCTGGGCGGTGGCGGCCGGTTGCTCGGCCGGCTCGGCAAGCGCGTGGGCCTGGGCGGCGCCGAGCGCTTCGAGCAGGGCCTGGGCGACCTGGACCGCGCGCTGGCCGCCCTCTACCGGCAGCGCCGGCGGCGGCTCGTCGCCTCCGCGATCGTCCACGCGGTGGCCTGGGCCACCGGAGGCCTCGAGATCTATCTCGTGCTGAGCCTGCTGGGGACGCCGGCGCCCCTCGGCATCGCCCTGATCGTCGAATCCTTCGCGAGCGGCGTGAAGTTCGCCAGCTTCATGGTGCCCGCCTCGCTCGGGGCGCTCGAGGGCGGCTACGTGGTCTTCTTCGAGGCCTTCGGCCTGGGGGCGGCCGCCGGCCTCTCCTACGTGCTGGTGCGGCGGCTGCGCGAGATCACGTGGGCCGTCGTGGGCTTCCTGGCCCTGGGGGTCTCCGGTCGCGCGACCATGCGAGGGCCCGCCGAGCGCCCGCCCGCCTAGTCCGCGGCCGACGCTCTTCGCCTATGCTAGAATCTGTGGGTCTTGTCGCGTCGCCGTATGTCGCGGCGACGAATCGTTGAGGAGGCGACCGTGGGATCTGTTCGCGTTGCGGTGGTCGGTGTGGGTAACTGCGCATCCGCCCTCGTCCAGGGTGTCCACTACTACAAGGGTGTGCCCGACGACGGCTTCATCCCCGGCCTCATGCGCCCGCGGCTGGGCGGCTATCACGTCGGGGATATCGAGTTCGTGGCCGCCTTCGACATCGACACCAACAAGGTGGGCCTGGACCTGGGCGAAGCCATCGCGGCCAAGCCGAACAACACGGTGCGCTTCGCGGAGGTCCCCCGCCTGGGGGTGCCGGTGCAGCGAGGCATGACCCACGACGGGCTCGGGCACTACCTGTCCCAGATCATCACCAAGGCCCCCGGCAGCACTGCCGACATCAAGAGCATCCTGCGGGAGACCCGGACCGACGTGGTGGTCAACTTCCTGCCGGTGGGTAGCGAGATGGCCACCAAGTGGTACGTCGAGCAGGTGCTCGACGCGGGCTGCGGCTTCGTCAACTGCATCCCGGTGTTCATCGCCCGGGAGGAGTACTGGCGCCGCCGCTTCGAGGATCGTGGGCTGCCGGTGGTGGGCGACGACGTGAAGTCGCAGGTGGGCGCCACCATCGTCCACCGCATCCTGACCAAGCTCTTCATGGACCGCGGGGTGCGGCTCGAGCGGACCAGCCAGCTCAACGTGGGCGGCAACACCGACTTCTACAACATGCTGGAGCGCCAGCGCCTGCACTCCAAGAAGATCTCCAAGACGGACGCGGTCCGCTCCCAGCTCGCCCACGACATGGCCGACGACAACATCCACATCGGCCCGAGCGACTACGTGCCGTGGCTGGAAGACCGCAAGTGGGCGCACATCCGCCTCGAGGGCCGCAGCTTCGGGGATCAGCCGATCAACATCGAGCTGAAGCTCGAGGTGTGGGACTCGCCCAACTCGGCGGGCGTGGTCATCGACGCGATCCGCTCCTGCAAGATCGCGATGGACCGCGGCATCAAGGGCGCCCTGCTCGCGCCCTCCGCGTACCTGATGAAGTCTCCGCCCCAGCAGTGGTCCGACGAGGTGGCGCGCACGCGCCTGGAAACGTTCATCAGCGGCACCGAATAGCCACCCCAGCGGTCGGCCGCACTTCATGATCGCGATTTCCCGAACCGGGCGTGTTCTCCGCCGGCTGGTTCGCCTGTCCTGCCGCCGGCCCGGCGTGACGGTGGCGATCTCCCTCCTGCTCGCGGCGGCCGCCGTCGCCTACACCGCGCACGCGCTGACCTTCAAGACCTCCACCCGCGCGCTGCTGCCCCAGGACGCGGGCTACGTGGTCCGCTACGCGGAGTACGCCAAGGAGTTCGGCGAGCTCGAGGACATCGTGGTGGTCGTGGAGGCCGGCTCCTTCGAGGGCGCGCGCGCCTACGCGGCGCGGCTCACCGAGGAGCTGAAGCAGGCGCCGGTCAAGTTCCAGCGGGTCGCCTACCGGATCGACCCCAAGCGGTTCGAGGGCCGCCAGCTCCTCTACCTCACGACCCCCGAGCTGCGGGAGATCCGCGACAAGATCTTCGACCATCAGGAGTTCATGGAGAGCTTCGCGGGGGACCCGAGCCTGGCCCGCCTGCTCGAGGGCGTGAACACCCAGATGGCGGCCGCCTTCGTGTCCAACCTCTTCGACATCGGGCTCCAGGACAAGGACCTGCCGGTGGACACGCGCTTCCTGCGCGTGCTCCTGGACCAGATGGCGAGCCGCCTGGAGCGCCCCGCGCCCTATCGCTCGCCCTGGGGCACGCTGTTCTCCTTCGGCGAGGATGCGCCCGACGACGCGGGCTACTTCCTCTCCGAGGACAAGAGCCTGCTCTTCATCCTGGTGGAGACCCCACCCAGCGAGAAGGGCAGCTTCATGGGCGACCAGGCCGCCATCGAGACGATTCGCGTGGCGATCGCCAAGCTGCGGCCCGCCTTCCCGAACGTGCAGGCGGGGGTCACCGGGGCGCCCGCCCTGTCCAACGACGAGATGACGGCGGCCTTCCACGACAGCAGCATCTCGGACGTGCTCGCCTTCGCCCTCACCCTCCTGGTCATGACCCTGGCCTTCGTGCGAGTGGGCAAGCCGCTGCTGATGCTCGGCGTGCTCGCGGTGACCCTCGCCTGGTCCATGGGAGTCGTCACCCTCACGGTGGGACACCTCACCCTCTTCTCGGTGATGTTCATCTCCATCGTGGTCGGCATCGGGATCGACTACGGGATCTACTACCTCTTCCGCTACGAGGAGGAGATCTTCCTGGGCCGGAGCCTCCGCGAGGCCCTCGAGCTCACCGCGGCGCGGACCGGCCCCGGGATGCTGGCGGGGGCCCTCACCGCGGCCGGGACGTTCTTCGTCCTGATGCTCACGGAGTTCCGGGGCATCCAGGAGCTGGGCTTCATCGCGGGCATCGCGATCCTGATCGCCTGGGTCGGCATGATGACGCTCTTCCCCGCGATCCTGATGTTCGTGGACCGGCACCACGCGGACCGCCCGCGGGGACAGCGGCCGCGGGCGCACCAGCTCGAGCGCATCCGCGTGCCTCTCCTGGACCGCCTGGTCACCTATCCCCGCACCGTCCTGATCGGGGCCGGCCTCCTCACCGCGTTCTCCCTCTGGGCAATACCCCGGGTGGGCTTCGACTACAACGTGCTCAACCTGCAGGCCAAGGGCACCGAGTCGGTGGCCTGGGAGCGCCGCATCCTCGCCAGCACGGGACGCTCCGGCTTCAACGGCTTGTCCTCCGCTTCATCTCTGGAAGACCTGCGGGCCAAACAGGCGGCCTTCGAGAAGCTGCCGTCGGTCTCCGAGACCGACTCGGTCCTGCGCGTGATTCCGGACGAGCAGCCGGAGAAGATCGCCCTGATCAAGAGCTTCGCCCCCCTGGTGGCCCCGATCCGTGTCGGTCGCTCGAGCCCGGTGGACCTCGACCGGCTCAAGCAGGCCCTCGCCGACATCAAGCGGCGCTTCGACGTGGTCGCGGTCGAGGCGGGGGCGAAACTCCCCGCGGAGATCCGGGTGGTGCGCGACAAGACCATCGCGGTGCAGCGCCTGCTCGCGCGGAGCAACCGCGACTCGGCGGAGGCGGCGCTGAACTACCTGCAGGCCCAGCTCTACCGCGACTTCGTGAACTTGTTCTACAGCCTGCAGCGCAACCTCAGCCCCACCGGCGTGACCATCAAGGACGTTCCGGAGGAGCTCCAGCGCAAGTTCATCGGGGAGAGCGGCCGCTTCCTCATCCAGATCCACCCCAAGGTGGACATCTGGGAAAAGGCGGGCGCGGCCCAGTTCGTGCGGGAGCTGCGCACGGTGGATCCCGACATCACCGGCCCGCCCATCATCACGTTCGAGGCGACCCTGCTGATGGAGCGCGCCTACCTCACGGGGAGCCTGTACGCCTTCGTCCTCGTGGGCGGGCTCAGCATTCTCATGATCCGGCGTCTACGAGAGAGCCTGCTCGGCCTCGTGCCGATGGTGCTGGGCGTCCTGTGGACCGTCGGGCTGATGCACGTCTTCGGCATCAAGTTCAACCTGGCCAATATCTGGGGCCTGCCCCTCATCATCGGGACCGCGGCCGAGTTCGGCCTCAACGTGATCCTGAGCCACCTGGAGGGCCGCGCCCACGGCGGGCCGCTGGTCGCCCGCAGCGCGGTGCTCGGCGTCGCGCTGAACGGTATCACCACGATGGTGGGCTTCGGCAGCCTCATGATCGCCAGCCACCAGGGCATCTTCAGCCTGGGCCTCCTGCTGACCCTGGGCTCCGCCTGCGGGCTCGTGGCCGCGCTGATCGTCCTGCCGGTGGTGCTGAAGCTGCTGATGAAGCCGGTGGAGCAGCAGGCCGAGCCGATCGAGAAGCCGTCGGCGGCGTAGTCGCGGGGCCAAGCTCACACCCCTCACCCTGCCCTCTCCCCATGGGGGAGAGGGGTATTCGGTAGGACGCCCTTACAGGGCGTCCGCTTCCAGGGCGATACGGTCGAGATCGGTGCGCGTGTAGGAGCCGAGGCTGCGGTAGTCGAGGTCGGTGTAGTTCTTGATCCAGCGCAGGGCGATCTTGACCGCCTTGCGGTAACGCTCCTCGGTCTGGGCGTCGCGGGTCTTCATCAGGCGCAGGATGTCCTCGCATTCCTCCTGGAGCAGACGCTTCACCAGCGCCGCGTCGTGGGTCGCCGCGGGGCCCTGCGTGGTCTTCGCCGCGTGGCGAATGCGCTGGGCGATCTGGGCCACCGACATGCGCCCGGTGGCCAGGTCCTCCATCAGGGCCGGATGCACGCCGGGCTTGCCCGCGAGGCTGTCGATACCCTTGGCGCCGCGTCCTTGCAGCCAGGCCTCGACGTACTCGATGACCATGCGGGCATTGCGACGCGTCCCTTCGAGCGTGATCGGGCCCGCCGGCACCTCGATGCGCACCGGGTAGCTCTCCGGTTTCACCATCTCGGGCCTGGGCTTCCAGGTCCCGCTCCCGTGCACCCGCTTGAAGGGCTCCGCGGCCGCCTTCATGTGGAAGATGTGGGCCACCCAGGCACGGATGAACCCCTGCTCGGCCTCCCACACCTTGTCGGCCCTGATGGACTCCGCGGCCACCCGGTTCACCTCCGGATCGGGATTGGGCAGCGCGGTGGCCATCCCGCCGATGGGCACGGCGCCGTGCTTGAGGCAGACCGCGACCAGCCGGCGGAAGATATTGGAGAG
>WNFD01000849.1_pt1 | contig 42370 bp, 37 predicted proteins | sample 5400491 | NCBI WGS metagenome assembly WNFD01 (sample SAMN13153343, study PRJNA577476) | soil metagenome | isolation source: 120 cm saprolite under Douglas fir tree site 2 hole 2 replicate 2 | place: USA:California | collected 2015-04-18
AGGAGGAGCGTCCGGTAGGCGGCGAGGCCCCGGATCTTCTGCGTGGCAAGCGCGGCGAGCACGAGCGCTCCCGCCACCGCCAGCACCGTCACTCCCGCCGCGAAGACGAGCGAGTTCACGACGCTCCGGTAGTACTCGGGGTCGGCCAGGAGCTTGGTGAAATTTCCAAGTCCCACGAAGGTCATGCTGTCTCCGAAGGGCGAGACGCGATACAGAGAGAGCTGGAGGGACTTCAGGGCGGGCCAGAAGAAGAAGATCATGGTCACCGCCATCTGGGGAAAGACCAGCACGTATGGCAGCCACCAACTCCGGAAGACCGTCCGCTGCATGACGCCGCCCGCCCCGTTCGCGGCCTACTGCTTGTTGGCGGCCGCGAACTCCTTGAGGAGATCGTTGGACTTGGCCACGGCGTCGTCCAGACCCTGCTTGGCCGTCTTCTTCCCCGCGAAGATGTTCTCGAGCTCGCTCTCGATGACGTCGCGGATCTGGACGAAGTTGCCGAGCCGGAGCCCCTGGCTGTTGGCCGTCGCCTTGCCCCTGGTCAGCTGGGCGAAGGCCGTCCATTGGTCCGGGTTCTTCTTGAAGTGGTAGCCCGCCTCGAGATTCTTCACGGCGCTGTTCGAGATGGCGAGATAGCCCGTGGTCACGTGCCACCACATCTGCTGGTTGGTCTCGGAGATGAACTTGAGGAACTTCGCCGTCCCGCGGTTCTCGTTGGCGGGCTTGCCCTTCATGATCCAGAGGGTGGCGCCCCCGATGATGGAGGTGGCCTTGGCGTAGGGCGGGCCCCAGTGCGGCAGCTGGCCCGAGCCCCACGCGAACTTGACGCCGCGGGTGAAACCGCCGATGAGGGCCGAGGACTGGATGTACATGGCGCACTCGCCGTTGACGAACTTCGGATCGGCCGTGCCCGTCCGCCCCCCGTAGGAGTAGACGTTGTCCTTCTGCCAGGCCGCGAGCTGAGAGACGTGCTTGACGCCGAACTCCTTGTTGATGAGGAGCTGGACGTCGAGCCCGTCGAAGCCGTTCCGCCTGGTGGCGAAGGGCTGGTCGTGCCAGGCGTGCATGTTCTCCACCATGGTCCAGGACGGCCAGCCCGTGGAGAAGCCGCACTTGGCCGCGCCCGAGGCGATGATCTTCTTCGAGTACTCCTCGACCTGCTTCCAGGTCTGCGGCGGCTTGGCGGGATCCAGCCCCGCCTTCTGGAAGACGTCCTTGTTGTAGTAGAAGATCGGCGTCGACGAGTTGAAGGGCATGGAGTAGAGGTTGCCGTCCTTCGAGTAGTAGCCCACCACGGGCGCGATGAAGTCCTTCCAGTCCATGGCGATCTCCTGCTCCTTGAAGAGCTGGTAGACCGGATGGACGGCCCCGGAGAGCATCATGGTCTGGGTGCCGGCCTCGAAGACCTGCACGATGTTCGGGGCCTGGCGCTGCCGGTAGGCGGCGATGGCCGCGGTCAGGGTCTCCGGGTACGTGCCCTTGCGGAGCGGCTTGACCCCGAGCTGGCCCGTCATGGCGTGCCAGAACTGGATCTCCGTCTTGGCTGAGGCGGGTGACGGCGCGAGGGCGACCATGGCCGAGAAGGCGACGGCCAGGGTGATCGACCGCCAGACAGTCGTGGTGCGAGGCATGGCCGTCCTCCTCGTGGGAAATGGGTCCAAGACGCCGGTCATGCTACCGGAGTCGTGTCTCGCGGGGGTTGCGGGCTCGTGACGTTTGCGCATCGCCGCGCCAAGCGGCTCGGACTATAGCACGAATCAGACGTGCCGGAACTTGAGGCTGCGCTCGACCTGGGCCTGATAGGCCTCGAGCTCCGCCTGGAGACGCCGGGGGGACCAGGCGGCGAGCTCGCCCATGCGGCGGCCCACGGCCTCGAAGCAGTCGAGCCCCAGGCACGGGCTCTGGCCGATGCCCGTGCGGCGCAGGAGAAAATCTTGAAGGGAGACGGCCATCTCCTCGCGGACGGCGTGGTGGAGCTGGGCCACGATCTCCGGGTTCCGCGGGCAGAGCCGCTCGGCGCCGTCGGGCAGCTTGCGCAGGAGCGCGAGCACCCGGGTGAAGCCGCGCCCGTACGTCTCGACGAGGCTCTCGAGCGTCTCGCGCGAGACACCGGTGGCCGCCATCTCCTCGGAGACGTCCATCCACGCCCGCGCCTCGATCTTGCCCACCTCGTCGTCGAGCCCGTCGAGGGTCAGCTCCGTGGTGCGCGAGGGGACGCGGCGTCCGAGCGCGCGCATGACGCGGTCGCCCACCTCCTCGGCCAGGCTGCGGAAGCAGGTCAGCTTCGTTCCCGTGATGGAGAGAAACCGTCCCCCGTCTCCCTCGACCACGACCTTGTGGTCGCGGGAGACCCTGGAGGCGGAGGCGCCCTCCTCGAAGGCCAGGGGCCGGACACCCGCATACGTGTACACGACCTGGTCGAGGGCCACGCGCGGGTCCGGCAGGGCCGGGCGCACGGCCCCGAGCAGGTACTCGACCTCCTCGCGCGTGGCCCACAGCCGGTCGGGATCGCCGTCGAAGTCGGTGTCCGTGGTCCCGACCATGGAGAACTGGCGCCACGGGATCACGAAGATCATCCGGTCGTCGGCGGTCGAGAGATAGACGGCGCGCTCGGTCATGCGGGGCAGCAGGCAGTGGATGCCCTTGGTGGTTCGGAGCACGCGCGCGCCCGCCTCGCGCACGCCCGCCAGCTCGCGCAGGCGATCGACCCACGGCCCCGCGCAGTTGACGATGACGGGGGCGCGCACCGTGTGCACCTGCCCGGTCAGGAGATCGCGCACCCGCACGCCGTCGAGCCCTCGGGGGCCCCGCGTCACCTCCTCCACCTCGCAGTAGTTGTGCACGCGGGCCCCGTGACGGGCCGCGGACAGCGCGTTCTCCAGGCAGAGCCGCTCGGGGAAGAGCAAGAGGTCATCGAAATAGTAGCCGGCGCCGCGAAGATCCGCGGCCTGGATCGAGGGCTCGAGGGTGAGGGCCTCCACGGGCGGGATGACGCGGAAGCGCTCGGTCTCCTTCCCCGGCGTGAGGAGATCGTAGAGCCACATGCCGATGCGCACCGTGATGAGCCCGCGCTTCGAGCCGCGGTACACGGGCACGAGGAAGGGCAGCGGGCGGACGAGGTGCGGGGCCAGGCGCTCCAGCGTCTTCTTCTCACGCAGCGACTCGCGCACCAGGCGGAATTCGGCCAGCTCGAGGTAGCGCAGGCCGCCATGAATGAGCTTGGAGGACTTGGAGGAGGTTCCGGAGGCGAAGTCGCCCTTCTCGAACAGGGCCACGGAGGCGCCGCGCAGGGCGAGGTCGCGCGCGACGCCCGCTCCCGCCATCCCGCCGCCGATGACGACGGCGTCGAACGTGCCCTCATCGATTCCCGACAGCCTGGTCACGCCACGAGCTCCCGGATGGATCGTAGCACGTGGTCCGGAGCGGTCGCGGCGATTCGGGGATCGCCGGGATGCGTCACTCCGGACAGCACGAGAATGGTCGCCAGTCCGAGGCGGCGGCCCATGAGCATGTCGGTCTCGAGGCGATCGCCCACGATCACGGACTCCCCCGGCGCGCAGCCGAGGGCGGCCAGCGCCACCTCGAGGATGATGGGCGAGGGCTTGCCGACCACAATCTCCACGGTTTGATCGGTCACCGCCTCCACGGCCGCGATCATGCCCGCGCAGTCCGGGATCTCCCCGCCCTCCACCGGACAGGTGCGGTCGGGATTCGTCGCGATGAGGCGGGCGCCGCCCCGCACCGCCTGCAGCGCGGTGTTCAGCTTCGCGTAGGTGAAGGTGCGGTCGAAGGCGATCACCACCCACCGCACGCTCGCGTCGTCGCGCACCTCGAAGCCGTGCGCGTGCATCTCCGCCTGCATGGGCGGCTCCCCGATCACGAAGACGGGGGCGCCGGGATCGAGCGTGCGCAGGTGGCGGGCGAGGACGAGGGAGGAGTTGATGACGTCGTCGGCCGAGGCGGGAATCCCCAGTCGCGTCAGCTTGGCCGCGTACTCCTCGCGCGTCTGGAGGGGCTTGTTCGACAGGAAGGCGACGCGCCGCTCCTCCGCGCGCAGGGCGGCGATCGCCTCCGCCGCGCCGTCGATCAGCTGCTCGCCCAGATAGACGGTCCCGTCCAGATCCACGAGCCAGCCGCGATACGGAAAGCGAACCCCCATTAGCGCACTAGCGGGTTGACGGCATGCCGGGTCGAGATGCGAGCCAGACGAGGCCCGAGGGAGGAGCCAGCCCGAGGCGTATGCATCTATACGTTGAGGGCTGGCGACGACCGAGAACGAAGTATGGCGAAGCAGGTCGGCCCGGCACGGTTGCTAGCGGAGCAACGGTAGCACCGCAGACTGAGCGAGATCGAACAGCGGAGCCGGCAACAGGCCGAGCTGCACGACACCCCACAGGGCGACCACGAGGGCGAGGGCGCCCGCGAAGGACGGGACGACGGAGGTGGGCGTTCCCTCGGGCTCGCGCATGTACATGCTCACGATCACGCGGAGATAGTAGTAGGCCGCGACGGCCGAGTTGAGCACCCCGATGACGGCCAGCCAGTAGTACCCGGAGCGCACGGCGGCGCCGAAGAGATAGAACTTGCCGACGAATCCCGCCGTGGGCGGGATCCCGATCAACGAAAGCAGGAAGATCGTCAGGGCCAGCCCGAGCAGCGGGTGACGGTTCGCGAGCCCCGCGGTATCCTCGAGACGCACCGCCTCTTCCCCGCCCCGCTCGAGAAGCAGGATGACCCCGAAGGCCCCCGCCGTGGTGAAGGTGTAGACGAGGAGATAGAAGAGCACGCCCGCGTTGCCGAGGGCCCCGCCCGCCACGACCCCTATCAGCATGTACCCCACGTGGGCGATGGAGGAGAAGGCGAGCATGCGCTTGAGGTTCTGCTGGGCGAGGGCGACCACGTTGCCCACCGTCATGCTCAGCACCGCCATGCCCCAGAGGAGGAGCGCCCAGTCCGCCTGCACGGGACGGAGGGAGGCCAGGAGCAGGCGCAGGAACGCCGCGAAGGCCGCCGCCTTGGAGCCGGTGGCGATGAGGGCGGTCACGGAGGTGGGCGCCCCCTCGTAGACGTCGGCCGTCCACATGTGGAAGGGCACCGAGGAGATCTTGAAGCCGAAGCCCACCACGAGAAGGCCAAAGCCGATGAGGAGGAGGGGATCGCGCCCCGCCCCCGCCGCCACGGCCACCCCGAGCTTGTCGAGGTTGGTCGAGCCCGTGGCGCCGTAGATGAGGGCGATCCCGTACACGAAGAAGCCGGAGGCGAACGCGCCCAGCAAGAAGTACTTCATGGACGCCTCGCCGGCCTCGATGCGCGAGCGGAAGAAACCCGCGAGCACGTAGAGAGAGAGCGACATCGTCTCGAGGCCCAGGAAGATCACGATCAGGTCGTTGGCGCTGGCCATGATGACCATGCCCACGGCGGCAAAGAGCACGAGGATGTAGAACTCCCCCGACTCCTGGCCGCGCCGGCGGAGGTAGTCCATGGACAGGAGCAGCACGAGCCCGGTGGCGTAGCCGATGACGAGGTTGAAGAAGAGGGCGAAGTTGTCGAGGACGACCATGCCGCGGAAGGCCGAGACGTCGGAGCCCCACAGGAGCACGGTGGTCACGAGAGCGACGACCACGCCGGCCAGCCCCACGAATCCCAGATGCTCGTGCCGGCCGCGCGGGGGCAGGAGATCGAGGGCCATGAGCACGAAGCCCGTCACCGTGAGCACGAGGGCCGGCGCGATCGCGACCAGTCCGGCGAGCACGTCCGTCATGGCGTGCGGGAAGCGAGGGCGGCGGTGGCGGCCGCCTTCGTCTGCACCTGGGTGATGAGCGCCTGCACGCTCGCCTCGGTCTTGCTCGTGAAGGCCACCGGGTACACGCCGATCCAGAAGATCAGGGCGAGCACGGGCGCCAGGATCACCCACTCGCGGGCCGAGAGGTCTGCGAGCCGCCGGTTCTCCTCGCGGGTGACGGCGCCGAAGACCACGCGCTGGTACATCCACAGGAGATAGACGGCGGCGAAGATGATGCCCGCGGTCGCGAGCACGGCGGCCGGACGGTTGACCTGGAAGGCGCCCACGAGAATCAGGAACTCGCCGACGAAGCCGTTGAGTCCGGGCAGCCCGAGCGAGGAGAGGCAGACGATGAGGAAGAGCGCGGACATGGCGGGGACGACCGTCCAGAGGCCGCCGTAGTCGGCGATGAGACGCGTGTGCCGCCGCTCGTAGAGCATGCCCACGATCAGGAAGAGGGCGCCCGTGGAGAGTCCATGGTTGACCATCTGGATGATGCCGCCCACCAGGCCCTGCGGATTGAGGGTGAAGAGGCCGAGGACCACGAAGCCCAGGTGGCTCACGCTCGAGTAGGCCACGAGCTTCTTGATGTCCGTCTGCACCGTGGAGACCCACGCGCCGTACAGGATGCCGATGACGGCGAGGGTGAACATCCACGGCGCGAAGGCGAGGGTGGCCTGGGGAAACAGGGGCAGGCAGAAGCGCAGGAAGCCGTAGGTGCCCATCTTCAGGAGCACGCCCGCCAGGATCACGCTGCCCGGGGTCGGCGCTTCCACGTGGGCGTCGGGCAGCCACGTGTGGAACGGCCACATCGGCACCTTGACGGCGAAGGCGAGCGCGAAGGCGAGGAAGAGGAGGTCCTGCGCGCGTCCGGCGGGCAGCACGTAACGGGCGAGCACGGGCAGGTCGAAGGTGTAGGTGCCCGTGGCCGCCCCGTGCAGGAAGTAGAGGGCCAGGATGGCCACGAGCATGAGGAGCGAGCCCGTCAGCGTGTAGAGGATGAACTTGATGGCCGCGTAGACGCGGTTCGGTCCCCCCCAGATCCCGATGATGAGATACATCGGGATGAGCATGGCCTCCCAGAAGATGTAGAAGAGGAAGAGATCGAGGGCGAGGAAGACCCCGAGCATCCCCGTTTCGAGCAGGAGCATGGTGATGGCGAATTCCTTCCAGCGCCGCTCGATCGAATCCCACGAGGCCAGGAGGGTCAGGGGCATGAGGAAGGTCGTGAGCAGCACGAGGAGGAGGCTGATCCCGTCCACGCCCAAGTGGTAGGAGACGCCGAAGGTGGGCATCCACGGTGCCTGCTCGACGAACTGATAGTCGGCCGCGGCAGGATCGAATCGCGTGTAGAGGGGCAGCGACAGGGCGAACGTCACCACGCTGGTGACGAGCGTCGTGACCTTGACCAGCGTGTCGCTCCGACGCGGGAGCAGGAAGATGACGGCCGCCCCCAGCGTCGGAACAAACGTGACCAGCGAGAGTACGTGGGTCACGGGTGGGCGAAGAGCAGGAACGCGATCACGGCGACGGCGCCCACGAGCATGGTCAGGGCGTAGTTCATGACGAAGCCCGTCTGGAGACGGCGCAGGCCGCGGGCCCAGCCGAGGATCATCTCGGCCACGCCGTTGACGAGGCCGTCGATGACCTTGGGGTCGAAGACGCGGGCGAGCCAGAGCGAGCCCCGATAGATGGGCTGGACGATGAGGGCGTCGTAGATCTCGTCCACGTAGTACTTGTTCAGGAGCAGCTTGTGCACGGCCGTCCGCGGCACCCCGATCGCCGCGGGGTCGACGGGCCGGCGCCCGTAGATGAGCCAGGCGAGGAAGACGCCGCTCGCCGCCACCACCACGGCCACCGCGGCCAGAGCGAGCGCCGTCACTCCGCCATGCACGGCTTCCTTGAAGGGCAGCACCGGCGAAAGGAAGCGCGCGAACGCCGTCCCGTGCGCCGACGGCACGCCGAGGACGCCCGCCCCCACCGTCAGCACGGCGAGCACGGCGAGGGGAAGGGTCATGACGGTCGGCGACTCGTGGACGTGATGCGCCTGCTCCCTCGACATCCGGGGCGCGCCCATGAACGCGAGGAGGAAGAGCCGGCCCGTGTAGAAGGCGGTGAGGAGCGCGCCCAGGAGCAGGATGAGCCAGAGCGCGATGTGCCCTTCGTGGAAGGTCGAGGCCAGGATCTCGTCCTTCGAGAAGAAGCCCGCGAAGGGCGGCAGACCCGCCAGCCCCCACGCGCCCACGAAGACCGTGACCGTCGTCACCAGCATGCGGGGGGCGAGCCCGCCCATTTTTCTCAGGTCCTGCTCGCCGCCCAGCCCGTGAATGACGCTGCCCGCGCCGAGAAAGAGCAGGGCCTTGAAGAAGGCGTGCGTCACGAGATGAAAGACGCCCGCGGCGTAGGCGCCCACGCCCACACCCACGAACATGTAGCCGAGCTGGCTGATCGTGGAGTAGGCGAGCACGCGCTTGATGTCGGTCTGGACGAGGCCGATGGTGGCCGCGAAGAGCGCGGTGAGCCCGCCCACCCACGCCACGATCTCGAGAGAGAGCGGGGCCATCTCGAAGAGCTTGTGGCAGCGCGCCACCATGTATACGCCCGCCGTCACCATGGTCGCGGCGTGGATGAGGGCGGAGACGGGCGTGGGGCCTTCCATGGCGTCGGGCAGCCAGGTGTGCAGGGGCAGCTGCGCCGACTTCCCGCAGGCGCCCGTGAAGAGCAGGAGGGCGATGGCGAGATACGTGCCCTGGCTCACCGCGTCGGTGGCATTGGCGAAAACGGCGCCGTAGTCCAGGGTGCCGAAGGTCGTCCAGATCAGCATGATGCCGAGGCCGAAGCCGAAGTCGCCCACCCGGTTGACGATGAAGGCCTTCTTGCCGGCATCCGTGGCCGACTGCTTCTCGTACCAGAAGCCGATCAGGAGGTACGAGCAGAGCCCGACCGCCTCCCATCCAACGTAGAGGAGGAGGAAGTTGCCCGCGAGCACGAGCATGACCATGGAGAACACGAAGAGATTGAGATACGTGAAGAAGCGCGCGTAGCTCGGATCGTCGTGCATGTAGCCGGCGGAGTAGAGGTGGATGAGGAAACCCACGCCGGTGACCACGAGGAGCATGACAGCCGAGAGCTGATCCACCTGCACGGTGATGGCGGCCTTGAAGGCGCCCGCGGCGATCCACGGGAAGAGCTCGCCGACGTACGTCTCTCCGTGGAGCACGCGGAGGAAGACCGCGCACGAGACGAGGAAGGAGAGGCCCAGCGCGGGCACCGCCACCCAGTGCGCGCGGTGGCCTGTCGCCCGGCCGAAGAGGGCATTGACGAGCGTGCCCACGAGCGGAAGGAACGGGATCAGCCAGACGAGTCGTGACATTGTGCTTTTCTGTACAAACCCGCCACACTCTAGCGGAAGGGTCCGGGGGTGTCAAGGACGGGCGGGCGTACTGGGCCAATTTGCTTCGCCAGATCTACTCGGCCCTCGCCTCGCAGCAGAGTTGCTTAGCTCGAAATGCCACGTTCTCAGTCGCCAGCGACGCTCAACGTACAGAAAGTACGCCTCGCGCCGCTGGCTCCTTCGGGCCTCGTCTGGCTCGCAACTGGCCCAGTACGCGGCTTCCCACTCGCACACTAACGGGCCGTGCTCATGCCGTCGTTGTCGCGGGCGGGGTCGACCCAGCCGAAGAACACGAGCGGGACGAGATAGAAGAACAGGAGATGCCCCGTGGCCATGCGTAACGTGATCGCCGCGCGCGTCACCACGTCGTCCTCGACCATGAGACAGAGGACGAAGTTCATCCAGGCATAGAGGGCGGCGCCGATCACGAGGAAGCGCAAGCCCGGGGGCACCGCGGTCACGAGGCTTCGCCAGTCGTGGACGGCCACGCGTCCCCATTGCCGCCGGATGGCCGCGGTTCGCCGGAGCCGCGCGATCATCCAGAGCGCGAGGAGGAACATGCCTGCGCCCAGCGTCCCGATGGTCCGCTCGCCGAGGAGACGCGCCCACGGCGTGAACGAGAGGAGATGCGCGGCGGCGCTCGCGAGAAAACCTATCGCGGCCAGCCTCATGGCGATCACGGCTCGCACTACAGCACATTCCTGCGGGTGGGGCGAGAGGACCTTGCTATCCTTGCCGTATGGCCCGCTCCACCGTCCGATTCTGGTTCAGCATCATCGTCATTCCCACCTTCCTCGTCGTCGCCGTCCTCGGCTACTTCGCCTGGCGGCAGTCCGTTCCGGGCATCCGCGCGGTCCTCGAGCCGGTCCCGCGCTGGATCGGGGTCAAGACGCCGCTCGCCGTGGATCTGCGCGCGGTGCGCGGCGGCGTCCGCTCGGTGGAGATCCGCCTCAAGCAGGGCCCCGCGCGCGTGGTCCTCACCAAGCAGGCCTTCACCGGTCCGGAGTCGAATGCGCAGCGCGTCGAACTCCTGATCAACGGCGGGACCCTAGGCCTGCGCGAAGGCGGCGCCGTGCTCGAGGTACGCGCCCGCGACGGCTTCTGGCGGCCCATCCGCGTGGACGACAAGCCCGTGGCCTCCATACCCGTCACCCTCGACTTCACGCCGCCCTCCGTCGAAGTCGTCGCGGCCACGCGCTACTGGGCCAAGGGCGGCGGCGGGCTCGTGGTCGTGCGCTCTCGAGGCGCCTCGCGAGTGGCGGTGGGCGTGGGCCCCCTGTCCTTCCGCGCGTATCCCGCGGGGCCGGCGGACTCCAATCTCCACGTCGCCATCGTCGCCCTCCCCTGGAATTACGAAGTGGGGACGCCCATCGCCGCCGTCGCCCAGGACGAGGCGGGCAACACCACCACGCGCAACGTCGCCGTCGAGGTCAAGGGCCGGCGCTTCAGGAGCGACGTGATCGACGTGAAGGACGACTTCCTGGAGCGCAAGCTTCCCGAGCTCCTGCCCGAGCGCGGCGGGGCGATCCCGCGCGACCAGCTCCTCGAAGCCTTTCTCACCGTCAACCGGGACCGTCGCAAGCAGGCGGAGGAGACCAAGCGCACGCTGGCGGCCAAGACGCAGCCGCGGCCGCTCTGGGACGGCGTCTTCCTCCAGCCGCGCAACACCAAGGTCTTCTCCAACTTCGCGGAGACGCGCACGTACCGCTACCACGGCCGCGAGGTCGACACCCAGGTCCACTTCGGCTACGACCTCGCCGCCGTGCGCCACGGGCCGGTGCCCGCGGCGAACACGGGCGTGGTCGTCTTCGCGGGTCCGCTATCGATCTACGGCAATACCGTCATCGTGGATCACGGGCTGGGCCTGCAGACCCTCTACGCGCATCTCTCGACCATCGAGGTCAAGGAAGGCGATCAGGTGCGGCAGGAGCAGGAACTGGGGCGGTCCGGCGATTCCGGGCTCGCCATGGGCGATCACCTGCACTTCGAAGTGCTCATCGGGGGGATCTCGGTTACCCCCGTCGAGTGGTGGGATGCGCGATGGATCCGCGACCACATCGGCCGGCCCCTGCGCGAGGCGAGCCTGCTCCTCATCGAGTCGATCATGCCCGAGCTGGCGAAGGAGCAGGCCGCGCCGCCGCCCCGCCGTCGTCGCGCGGCCGCCGTGCCTCCGCGCTCCCAACCGACCACGAAGACCGAGAGCCCTTAGGCAGGCTACCGGGAAACTTTGACGAGGGGAAGGGCGCCTTCCATCTCGCCCTTCATGACGGGGTGCTGGTTGCCCCCGACCGAGCGGGACTTCTTGGCCACCTGCTGCTCGAGGTACTCGTAGAGCTCCTGGACGGTGACGATGCCGTCCTTGTTGAGGTCGGCCGCGCCCTTGAGCCCTTCCACGAGGTAGTAGGTGAAGATGCCGTGCCCGAGCTCCGGCAGCTCGATGGACACTTCGGAGGGGCGCGAGGCCGTGATGATGGCGCGCCCCTTCGAGCGCGTCAGCCGCTCGAGGAACTGGTCGTCCAGGTTGCTGGCCCGCGTGCGCTTGGAGCTGAAGGTGCGCCCCCCCGCCGCGCCGCTGTAGCAGGCGTCGAGGAAGACGACCATGCGCTCGGCCTCCACCCGGCTGAAGATGGTCTGCATCTCGTCCATGGGCAGCGCCGTCGAGTACAGATCGTCCGGGTCGGCGTCGGCGGGGATCAGGTACTTGGCGAGCCCGTCGCGCTCGACGCCCCGCTGGTCCACCTCGGGAGCGCCGTGACCCGCGAAGAAGATGACCACCGTGTCGTCCTTCTTGGCCGAGCGCGCGAGGAAGGTGCCGAGCGCCCACTTGATGTTGCGCAGGGTCGGCGGCTTCTCGCTCTTGTCGCTCAGGAGGAGCACGTGCTCCTTCTTGAAGCCGCCCGGTCCGATCAGGACCTGGTAGAGGGCCTCGGCGTCCGCCACGCTGTAGCGGAGCGAGGGGATGTCCGTGCTCTGGAGGGGATGTCCGTGCTCTGGTAGCGCCCCACGCCGATGACGACGGCCCATCGGTCGCTCGCCGCCTTCACGGGCGGCGGGGCGGAGGACGCCGCGGCCACCGGCTTGGGCTTGTCGTAGATGACGGTGCGCAGCTCCTGCTTGATGGTGCCGTCGGGCTCCGTGGCCGTCACCACGATGGCATTGGCGCCTTCGCGAAAGGTGACGGGCGCGCTGACCGCGATCGAGCGCGGCGGTGCCTTGTCGCTCTGCTGGTGCACCTGGGTGCCGTTGAGGGCCACCGTGACCTTGGCCACGCCCTTGCTCGAGGTCACGAGCGCCGCCACCACGCTCGATTCCTCCGTCACGCGGGAGCGGTCTTCGGGGTACCGGAACGACACGGTCAGCGGCGCGGCCTTCTCGTAGTAGACGGTCCGCACCTCCTGCTGGGTGACGCCGTCGGCATCCGTGGCCGTGATGACCACGGTGTTCTGGCCCTCGCGGAGCTTGAGGGGCAGGTTCACGGCCGCCGAGGTCGTGCCGGGCTCCTGGCGCGCGACCTCGACCCCGTTGAGGGAGACGGCCACGCGGCGCACGCTCTTGCCGCCCGAGGCGAGCCCGGCCAGAGCCACCGTCTCGTTGTCGAAGCGCGCCTGATCGACCGGCGAGGAGAGCGTGACCTGGAGCGGAACCGCCTTGGGAGGAGGAGCGGGCGCGGGTGAGGCAACTTGAGGCGGCGGCTGGGGAAGAGATGGGGCGCCCGGAGGTGGAACGGGGGCACCGATCGGCGGAACGGAACCGGGCGGCGGGCCCGCCACGCCCGGGCCTCGCGGCGGCAGATAGAAGACGCCACGGGCCTCCTGCCGGGTCGTGCCCTCGGCATCCACGGCGGTCACGATGACGACGTTCTTGCCCTCGCGCAGCTTGATCGGCACGTCCAGCGCGATCTCCGGCTTGGGGGCGCGTCGCTCGTTCTTGCTCGCCACCTCGGCGCCGTTAAGGGTGACGACGACCGAGGCCAGACCCTTGCCCGCGGTGACCTTGCCCCCCAGCGTGAGGGTATCGGTGCCCACGCGCTCCCTCTCGGGCATGCCCTCGAGCGCGAACTGTATCGAACCGGCGGTGGGGTGATCGAGACCCACGAGCTGGAATCGCAGAATGCCGTGGGCCCCGTCCGCCTTGATGTACTGGCGCGCCTCGGGCGAGTACCAGAGATGGTTCTCGAAGCTCCGGCCGCCTGGATTGGTGAAGGTGAGCACGATGTGAAAGGCCTTGAAGGTTCCCGCGAACACCTGCACGTCTTCGTAGTCGACGACTCGCCAGCTGATGGAGACGGGAAACGAGCGCCCCGCGCTGCTCGGCGTCTCCCAGTGGCTGTTCTGATAGCCGGACTTCCCCACCTCGAGCGGCCACTTCAGCTCGATCGGCGGACTGAAATCGATGACGCTGTCGCCCCGCTGCGCGCGGGCGATGCCGAGATCCTTGGTCAGGTGGATCTCCCAGCGCGGCCTCGTGGAGAAGACGTAGACGTCCTTCTCGATGCGGATCAGCTCGTAGAGGCCGTCGTTGCGGACCCACTTCTCGCCGAGCGTGTACGTCGGCCGCTCGGCCCGCGGCTTGGTCTGCGCCTGGGCGAGCGCGGGCGAGAGCACGAGGGCGAGGGCGAGCGCCGACGCGAGACGGGCAAGAGCCGTTCGAGCTGAGACGCGGCCCGATGTTCGAGGTGAGCGGCGGCCCATGGCCGTCGCGAGGCGAGGGCTGGGTTGATCCCGCAGGCGTGGCAGTTCGAGTTGAGCGGCAAAGCCGCGAGACGAGAGCTGAGTGGATCCGCGGCGAGGCGAGGGCTGAGACAATCGCTTCAGGCCTGAACAAACCATGTGACGACCGTATCCGGGTGGATGGGGTCGTGTCAAACCTGGCGAGAGGAGGAAACTTGCCTGGAAGCTCAGGTACTTACCGACGCGCCGCAAGGTCTCGCGCGTCGACGAACTCCCGCTGGGCGAGGTCGGTCAGGCCGGTGGTCTCGTAGACCTGGCCGAGGAGCAGGTGCAGGGTCGGCTCGTCGGGATCCTTGGCCAGAGCGGCGAGGAGCTCGCGCCGGGCCTCGGCGTAGAGACCGTCGCGGAGGAGATAGCCGGCGCGCATGATGGCCACGCTCGAGTCGGGATAGCCGGGGAGCGAGGCGGGGACGAGGATGCCGAGCGACTCCCGCACGCGCGCGGCATCTCCGGACGCCAGGATCTCGAACTCGGTCTGCTGGACCGGCTGCCCCGCGGTCTCGAGCTGCCAGAGATAGCGGACGCCGGGCTGGAGCGCGGGCGCGGAGGCGGGATAGGTGACCGGGCGTCGCGGAAGATCCGCCTGCTCCCAGAGAAGCCCCTGGGCGGAGAGCACGCGAACGCGGTAGCGCAGGGTGTCCGAGCCGGTCCACTCGAAGGCGACCGCGCCGGGGAGGATCTTGGTGTCGCGCGGGGCGAGCTGGACCACGCGCGGCGGGCGCACGTTGCGCACCGAGAGCGGGAGATAGGCCAGGTCCTTCTGCTTGCCGGAGAGAAAGTCCGTGACCCCGCCCACGAGACCCCGCAGCTTGTCGCCGGAGGCGGCGGCAGCAGGCGGCTGCACCGTGAACGGCGAGTTGGCCGAGGAGACCGATTGCGCTCCCCGCCCCCCCGTGAAGACGACGGCCGCGCGCGCGGCGCCGCCCGCGCGGATCTGGTCGCCCGCGCGCAGCGCCTGCAGAGGCTGCGCCGCCCCCCACGCGGACTCCCCCGCCCGCTTCACCTCGACCTGGCCGCCCTCCGCGCGGATCTCGGTGACCACGGCCACGGGATCCGCGGCCATCGCCACCGTCGGAAGGACCTGCGTCCATCCGAGCAGAACCGCCCCAAGCAGCACCGCCAGAGTCTTGACCATGCTCAGCGCTCTCCCTCGCCGGGCTCCGGCGGCGCGACCTCGTAGATCCGCACGGGCTCCTCCCGTCCCTTGACCTGCACCAGTCCGCGGTCGGTCACGCCCACGTCCAGCTCCGCCTTCCGATAGGCCGACTCCGTCACCAGCATGATGGTGCCGAGCTCCTTGTTCAAGCCCTCGACGCGGGACGCGAGATTGACCGTGTCCCCCACCACAGCGTACTTGACCTTACCCTCCCGGCCGACATTTCCCGCGAACACCTCGCCGGTGTGCACGCCGAGCCCCATGCGGAGCGGCGGCAGCCCCTCGGACTCCCAGCGCCGGTTGAGGCCCGCGAGGGCCCGCTGCATGCCGAGCGCGCTCTCGACGGCGTGGCGGGCGTGATCCGGATCGTCGAGGGGAGCGCCGAACACGGCCATGATCGCGTCGCCGATGAAATCGTTCACCATGCCCCGATGCTCGAAGATGGCCGCCGTCATGGCGTCGAAGTACTCGGTCAGCCGCGCGGCCATCTGTTCGGGCGCCATCCGCTCGGAGAGCGTGGTGAAACCCCGCAGGTCGGAGAAGAGGATGGAGACCTCGCGTCGCTCGCCCGCCAGCTCCTCGGGTCTGCGCTCGACGCGCGCGGCGACCTCGGGGCTGACGTAGCGGCCGAGGGCCTCACGGAGCCGCCGCCTCGCCAGGAGATCGGCGCCCAGCCCGAGGAGGGCCACGGCGAGCACAGGAAGGAGAAAGTCCACGAGGTAGCCGCGTCTGAGCGCGGCCAGGCTCGCGGGGATGCCCAGGATAGCCGCGGCGGCCAGGCAGACCGCCGTGCCCCAGAGCGGCCGCATCGCCGTCATGACCAGCCCGGCGAGGAGCACGGCCACGAGCTGGACGCCGAGCACGGCGATCCACCCCGCGGGCCGGACGAAGCTCTGGGTCAGCAGCATCTGGGCGATATTCGCCTGGATCTCGACCCCGGCCATCCGGCCGAAGGGCGTCATGTGAAAGTCGCGACCGTCCTGGAAGGTGCCGCCCACGAGCACGATGCGCCCGCGCAACGGATTGTCACCTGCAATGTCGGCGCCGGCGTCACCGATGGCGGCGATCGCGTCCGAGGGGATGGTCAGGAAGCTCCCGGAGGGACCGACGAAGTTGATGGGGAGAACCTGACCGGCCTCGGAGGCCTCGGACCGGGTGACGGCGGCGCCGAAGGCGACATCGCGGCCCACCTTGACCACGACGCGCCGGACGATGGCGTCGCCGTCCACGGGGACTTCCGGCGCGCTCAGCACGATCAGCTTCGCGAGCGACGAATCGGCGAGCGGGCCCCGGTCGGGAAGCGCCGCGCTCGCCACCACGAGCCGGCGCGAGCCTTGCTCCGCGAACTCCGCGATGGCCCGAGCGAGAGCCGCGTCTTCCGCGGTGGGCCCCGCCGTGCGAAAGGAGATGTCGAATCCCACCGTGGCGGCGCCCGCGCGCGCGACCCCCCGCAGCACGCGGGCCAGGTAGTCGCGCGGAATGGGCTGGCGCCGGCCGAGGGCGTCGAAGGCCGCGTCGTCGACGGCGACGATGACGATGGTGCCGGGCTGGCGCGGGCTCTGCAGATACATGAGGAGGTCGAGCGCCCGGACCTGGAGCGACTCGAAGTAGCCCATGGCCGAGCCCGCCGTCACCGCGCAGGCGGCGATGGCGCCCACCACCCAGAGCTGGCGCAGGCGGGCCTGTCTCGCGCGCCACCATCCCCCGAGGCTCATCCAGCCCCCGAGTCTACCGCCGACCGGGCATCATCTGAGCCGGCAGCCACAGCGCCAGCTCCGGCACGAAGAAGAGGATGGCCACGAGCACGATCATGAGGATCACGTACGGCGTGGTGCCGACGGTCACCTCGCGCGCGCCGGCGCCGGGCATGAGGTTCTGGATGACGAAGAGGTTGAGGCCGACGGGCGGCGTGATGAAGCCGATCTCGAGCCAGACGACCATGATGATGCCGAACCAGACGGGGTCGAAGCCCAGGCCCGTGATGAGGGGAAAGAGGATGGGGAGCAGGATGATCATCACCGACAGCTCCTCGAGAGCGTAGGCGATGACGAGCAGCACGGAGAAGATCGCCGCGAAGAGCGCCCACTTGGGCAGCCCGAGGCTCAGCACGGCGTTGAGAAGGGCCTTGGGCGCGCCCAGGAGCGCGATGACGTGGGAGAAGATGGCCGCGAACAGGATGATGAGCATGACCATGGAGGTGGTGCGCACCGTCTCCCGGAAGGTCTGGCTCAGAGCGCGCCAGGAGAGATTGCCGTACCAGAAGGCCAGCAGCATGCTGACCACGGATCCCAGCGCCGCCGCTTCCGTCGGCGTGACGATGCCGAGGTACATGGAGCCGAGCACGACGAAGATCAGGATGGCCACGGGCGCCACCTCGCCGAAGGAGCGGAGCTTGTCCCGGAACGACCCGCGGTCCTCGGCCACGCGGGGGGCCTTCTCGGGCCAGATGAGGGCGTACACGACCACGTAGACCGCGAACATCAGGGCGAGCACGATGCCGGGAATGATCCCGGCCATGTAGAGATGGCCGACGGAGGTCTCCGTCATCACCCCGTAGATGATCATGGGCACGGAGGGCGGGATGAGGATACCCAGGGTGCCGCCCGCCGCGATGGAGCCGATGATGAGCGGCCGTCCGTACCCTCGGCGCTCCATCTCGGGAATGGCGATCATCCCGATGGTGGCGGCGGTGGCCACGCTGGAGCCGGACACCGCGGCGAAGATGGCGCACGAGAAGATGCTCGCCACGGCCAGCCCGCCCGGGAGAAAGCCCACCCAGCGCGCCACCGCGGTGAAGAGGCCCTTGCCGATCCCCGAGTGGAGCAGGATCCCGCTCATGAACACGAAGAGGGGGACGGCGATGAAGGAAAAGCTCGTGGCGTTGGTCCAGGCGATGGATCCGACCACGCCCATGCCCACCGTCCAGCCCTTGAGGTACAGGAGGCCGACCACGCCGGCCAGCCCGAGCGAGATCGAGATCTCGAGCCCGAGCGCGAAGAGGAGGAAGAGGAGCGCGATGAGGAGCGTGCCGAAGAGGGCCTCGCTCACCGCGCCTCCGGCGAGGGAGGCACTTCGTCGCGGCCCGCGGGGGGCCCGAGAGCGGCGCGGACCTGGCGGCCCAGCGCGATGATCATGGCGCCCGCCATGAGGGCGAGGCCCGCGGGAATGAGCAGCATGGGCAGCCAGAGCGGGTAGAGCATGACGGCGGAGACGCGGCCGTAGTGCAATGCGGTGAGGGCGGACTGGGTGGTGACCCAGATGACGGCCAGGAGGAACACGATGCCGATGGCCAGGTTGAAGACGCGCAGCCACGCGCGCGCCGTGGGCGACAGATGAGTCGTGACGAGGTCGACGCGGACGTGACCGCCCACGCGGAACGTCTGGGCGGCGCCCCCGAAGACCACGAGGAGCAGGAGGAAGGGCCCGATCTCGTCGACGAAGAGCTGGGGGCGGTCGAGGAAGTACCGCATGAGCACGTCAAAGGAGATGAGCACGGCGAGGACGAGGACGGCGACCCCGGCGAGCAGCCCGGCCGCCCTCGAGGCCTTCGCGATCACGCGGCGGACCGGATCAGGAGGCTGGCTCTGCTCCGAAGCCCATGACGCGCGACAGCTCGCGCGCGCGCTCCACCACCAGGGCGCCCAGACGCTCCTGGTCGGCGGCGAGGCGCTTGCTCGGGCCCCCGACCACGAGCCCGGCCAGGAGCTCGCCCCGCCGATCGAAGACGGGGGCGGCAATGCCGGCGGCGCCCTCGGCGATCTCGTCCATCGAGATCGAGACTCCCGCCGCGCGAATCTCCTCGATGGCGCGCCGCAGGGCCGAGCGCGTGACCGGCGTCTGGGGCGTGAAGGCCCGGAGCTTGGTCGTGCGCAGGTACTCCTGACGGCGGGTGGGCGGGAGGTGGGCGAGCAGGAGCTTGCCGATGGCCGAGCAGTAGAGCGGACGGCGAAGGCCGAGGGGCGGCGTGTAGCGGATGGGATCGCGGCCGTCCACCTTGTCGATGTAGACGGCCACGGACTCATCGCTGGCCATGGTGGCGAGGAGCGCCGTCTCCCCGCTCTTCTCGGCGAGGTCTTCCAGAAAGGGACGCGCCAGCTGGGGCAGCTCGCGGTTGGAGAGGGCGGCCATGGCCAGGGTGAAGGCGGCCGGCCCCAGCTGATAGCGCCCGTCGGCGGATCTCACCAGGTAGCCCAGCCGGGCCATGGGACGAAGGAGGTAGAGCAGGCTGCTCTTGGGCGAGCCCAGCCGCTGGGAGAGCCCCGAGAGGGTGGCGCCATCCCTGCGCCGCGCCAGGGATTCCAGGACCTCGAGGGCCCGGCCGAGGGCCCGGGGTCCCGCGTCCCGGCTGCGCGGACGCGGCTGTCCTGGGCTCGGTTCCCTGGTGATCGCGGCTATTCGCATTTGTGAACCCCTGTTCGAAAGACCGAACGGCAGAGTGACATGGCGGCGGCGGGTGTGTCAACCCGGCCGGTATCGCCCCCAGGGCAGCGCGGCGCGGAGAAGAGCCGCCGGGGGGACGAAGTCCCCGAGGACGCCCATGAGCAGTTCGAGGAGGGCGGGGCGACGCAGGAGGGCGTGGGCGGCGGCATTGGCGAGCCGGCGCCGCGCGATCACGAACTGGAGGGCGCGGGTGAGCCGCTCCTTGCCGCGGAAGCATTCGCGGCGGGCAGCAGCAAAAGGCCGAAGCGCCGCGGCGTCGAGCGTGCCGCGATCGAGGGCGGCATGCGCCACCTCGGCAAGGAGCTCGGCGGATCGGAGCGCGGTGAAGATGCCCTCGCCCGTGAAGGGGTCATAGAAGCCCGCCGCGTCCCCGACCAGCATGACGCCGCCCGCCCGTGGCGCCTTGACGCGGTAGGCGAGCGGGCCCATGGCCTGCAGGCTCCCCACCGGCTTCATCCCCTCGAGCCGGGAGGCGAGCCGCGGCAATTGCCGCAGCCGCGCGCGGAAAAAGGTCTCGAGCCGGCCCGCGAAGGGGCGGGCATGGGCCAGGGGGACGACGAGGCCCAGATTGACGAGACCAGGCGCGACGGGATTGAGGATCGCGTAGTCGGGTGGATCGACGAAGATCTCACCGCGCTCGTCGAAGCCGCGGAGCCCGGTCACGTGCTGGATGAGGGCCATGCGCCGGAGGGGGTGCGGACGCAGCAGTCCGAGGGCAGCGGCAACGGCGGAGGCGCGCCCGTCGGCGCCGATCACGAGCCGGGCCCGCAGCTCGAGCGCCCGGCCCTCGGCATCCTGGGCGTGGACGCCCGTGACGTCCCTGCCCTCCTTCACGAGCCCCGTGACCCGGTGGCGCTCGCGCACGTCCACGGGCAGGCCGCGGGCCCGCTCGACGAGGATGTGGTCCAGCCTCTCGCGGGGAATGGCCAGCGCGTAGTCCCGGTGACTGCGCCAGGGCCCCGTCGTGGGATAGGAGCCGACGACCACGGTGCCGTCGGGCGCCACGATCTTCATGCCGCGCAGCGGCTGAGCGCCCGCCCCGTCCACGGCCTTGAGGGCGCCCAGCCGGTCGAGAATGCGCGCGGACTCCGGCGACAGGTACTCGCCGCAGATCTTGGGACGAGGGAAGGCGGCCTTGTCGAGCAGGGTCACGCTCCAGCCGCGCTCGGCGAGGAGAATCGACGCGGCCGTACCCGCGGGGCCCGCGCCCACCACGATCACGTCGCGCGCGCTCATGTCCTGGCCCTGACCGCGCAGAGACGGAAGGCCCACGCGTAGCGATGCACGCGCACGCCCACGAGGTCGGCGCGCCGGGCGAGGGATTCGACCTCGCGGCACGTGTAGGCGCGCCGGACGGACATGGGCCCGTCGTGTCTGGACATGCGGCTCTTCGCGAGGAGCCGCGTGGTCAGCCAGACCACGGCATGCGCCACCCGGCTCCGGAAGAGATCATTGGCGACGAGTCCCCGCCGGGCGACGCGGTCCATCTCGGCAAGGGAAGCCGCGGCCTCGGCGGGCGTCAGGTGATGGAGCACGAGGGCGGAGATGGCCACGTCCACCGAGCGCGGGCGCACGGGGAGCGCGAGCGCGTCGCCCTGGATCAGCGTGATCTCGGGATAGCCGACCATGCGGTCGGCGGCGGCACGAAGTGTCTCCGCCTCGCGGTCCAGGGCGAAGATCCGGATGGAGCGCCCGGCCCGACGTGCCCACCGGACGAGCGCGCGGGGGATGTCACCGCCCCCGGTGCCGACGTCGAGCACCGTCAGGCGGCGGTCCGCTGGCAGGCTCGCGATGAGACCCTTCACGTGACGCAGGGTCAGCCGCGTTCCGCCGAAGAAGCCATTGAAGCGCGCGATGTCGTCCAGGTTCTGCGAGAGGTCCGCGAAGGGCGCGGGCCCGTCGAGCATCTCGACGGCGTCGTGCGCGCGTTCCATGAGCGCCAAGAGCGGCCCTTTACCAGCGGAGCAGCGCGCCCTCGGCCGCGAATCCCGGGCCGAGCGCGATCATGAGCCCCCAGTCGCCGGGCACGGGCTGGCCCGAGCGCAGCGTCTCTTCGAGCACGAAGACCACGGTGGCCGAGGACATGTTGCCGAGATGGCGCAGCACGTGGCGCGAGTGGGCGATCTGCGATTCGTCGAGGTCGAGGAGCCGGCGCGCCTGCTCGATCACCCGGCGGCCCGCCGAGTGCAGCACGAAGTGACGCACGTCCTCCTTCTTGAGCCCCTGCGAGTCCATGAGGAGGTCGGCCATCTCCTTCATCATGGCGGCGCCGATGCGTCGCACGTCCTTGGAGAGCACGACGCGCTGCCGCCCTCCGGGAAACTCGAAGCCCATGGCCCCGAGATGCTCGGAGCGGAAGAGGCTCTGATGGCCGACGAGGGCAGGCCCCTCCCCCTCGCCCGCGATGGCCATGGCCCCCGCGCCATCCGCGAAGATGGCATGCGCCACCGCGCTCTCCAGCCGGTCATCGAGGAAGTAGGCCGTGGAGCAGATCTCCACCGCCACCACCACCGCGCGGTGCCGCGGGAAAGCGCGCACGTGATTGTGCGCCTGCTGGAGGGCGACCATGGCGCTCGCGCAGCCCGTGTCCCCCACGTGGACGCGCTGGATGCCGTCCTTGAGGCCGAGCTCGGCGATGAGATGCGCATCGAGGCTCGGGCAGAGCCGGCCCGTGCACGTCGTGGTGGCGAGGAAGTCGACGTCGGCGAGATCCCATCCCGCCCGCGCCACGACGCGCCGAACAGCCTCCTCTCCTAGCTCAATGCTGCCGCGGCGGAAGCGCTCGCCCAGCTCGTCCACGCTCTCGCGCGGGGTGAACGTCTCGGGGTCGAGGTAGAGATGGCGCCCCTCGATCTCGCTGTTGGCGAAGAAGCCCGCGCGGCGGGCATCCTCGTAGCCGGCCATGCGGAGGAGGGTAGCCTGGTCGAAGCGGTGGCGGGGAGTGGCGGTCGACACCGCGACGATTCTCGGCGTCCCCATGTCGCGAGGCTACACCCGCCCCCTTGCCCTGTCCACCGAGCGGGTGTAATGGAACACGGAACGACACGAAAGGAGACTCTCATGCCGCTCTTCGCTTTCGAAGGCAAGTCACCGCGCGTGCATCCGACCGCGTTCATCGCCCCCACCGCCGTCCTCATCGGCGACGTCACCGTCGAGGAGAATGCCTCCGTGTGGTACAACGCCGTCGTCCGCGCCGACTTCTCGCCCATCGTCATACGCCGCGGCGCCAACGTGCAGGACTGCTCGGTCATCCACGTCACGCCGGCCGGAGGCTCCGACATCGGAGCGGGCTCGACCGTCGGCCACCTCTGCCTGATCCATCAGGCCACCCTCGGCGAGGAATGCCTGGTCGGCAACGGCTCGACCGTCCTCGACGGCGTGAAGATCGGCGTGCGTGCCATGATCGGCGCGGGCTCGCTCGTGACGCCCGGGACCGAGATTCCGGACGGCGTGCTCGCGCTAGGCTCGCCATGCAAGGTCAGGGGCCCGCTCGCGGGGACACCCGCCGAGCGCTGGGTGGCCATGAACCCGAAGGGCTACCAGGCTCTCGCCCAGCGACACCGCGTGGGAGTCGCACCAGCCTGACGGTGGCCCGGCGATCCCTCATAGGACGGCTCTGGCGCCGGCTTCTCCTCCTGGGCGTCCTCGCCCTCGTCGCCTGGCTCGCGTGGGAGGCAGCGACCTGGCCCGACGTCAAGGCGCTCGGTACTCGCGCGCCTGTGACCACGGCCTTCATCGAGCGCTACAGGGAGCGCGAGCACCAGGCAGGACGCCAGCCGCGCGTCGCCTATCGCTTCACGCCCTATGCGGCGATCTCCCCTCACGTCAAGCGCGCGGTCCTCGTGGCCGAGGACATCAACTTCTTCTCCCATGGCGGCTTCGACTGGGGCCAGATCCGGAGCGCCGTCGAGGAGGCCCTCGACGACAAGAAAGAGGCGGCTCGCGGAGCCTCCACCATCACCCAGCAGCTCGCCAAGAATCTGTGGCTCTCGCCGAGCCGCAACCCGCTCCGCAAGGTGAAGGAGGCGATCCTGACCTGGCAGCTCGAGCGCTCGCTGTCCAAGCGGCGCATTTTCGAGCTCTACCTCAACGTGATCGAGCTGGGTCCGGGCATCTACGGCGTGGGTCCCGCCGCCGAGAGATATTTCGGGAGGCCCGCGGCCGATCTCGACGAGGACGATGCGGCGCTGCTCGCGGCCTCACTCCCCCGGCCGTCTCAATGGCATCCCGGCGTCACCAGCCGCGCGTATCAGCGCTACGCCTTCTCCATCCGCTCGCGCATGGGCAAGGCCGAGTTCCTCTGGAAGCAGATCTAGAGAGCTCGTGAGGAATAGAACTTGGATCCCACGTTTTTCCGCTTGACAGCCCTGGCCGGGTGACTTGGTCATGCGGCGGCAGCCCTCGGTAAGAGCCGGTCCAGCGGCCCGCACGCGGCCGCTGCTGCGCGAACGGCGTGGGACCCGATCAAAACCCATTCCTCGTCCGAACGTCGCTCATCCCGGACCCTCCCCGGAGCTCGAAAACCAGGGTGTAGAGTCGCCTCAACCTCAGGAGGGCTCGCCATGCAGATCCATTCGCCATCTACTCAGCAACCTGTTTCGGAGGTGGATCGGCTCGGCGACGAGATCGCCGAGCTGTCCGCGCACCTCGACGCGGCCACCGCGCGCCTGCTCGATCTGATCCGTGAGTTCGACACACGCGGGGGATGGAACACGGGCTTTCGCTCCTGCGCCGCCTGGCTCTCCTGGCGGGTGGGGCTTGACCTGGGCGCGGCCAGGGAACGGGTCCGGGTGGCGCGTGGCCTCGGGACGCTGCCGCTCTTGGCCGAGGCCCTTGGCCGCGGCGAGCTGTCCTACGCCAAGGTGCGCGCCCTGACCCGCGTGGCCACGCCGGAGACGGAAGCGCGCCTGCTGGGCGGATCGTGCGCGGCTGGCGCTGCGTGGATCGGCGCGCCGAGGCTCGGGAGGCTAAGCGCCCGCATAGGAGCCGCGCGCTGCACGTGTATCACGACGAGGATGGCACGGTAGTGCTCAAGGGACGGCTCGAGCCGGAGGTGGGAGCGCTGCTCCTGCAAGCGCTGGCCGCAGCCCGGGAGAACCTGTACCAGCGGGGCCGTGAGCGGGCCAGGGCCGCCACAGGCTTCGGAAACGTTTCCGCGGAAACGCCCACACCGGCCCAGCAGCGGGCCGATGCGCTGGCCCTGCTCGCGGAGACGGCCCTGCATCGCGGCCTTGATCCCGGCGCCCCGGGCGAGCGCTACCAGGTGGTGGTCCACGTCGACGCCCCGGTGCTGGCCGATCCGGGGCAATCGGGCCAGTCCGTCCTCGAGGGCGGCACACACGTTTCCGCGGAAACGTCCCAGCGCCTCGCGTGCGACGCCAGCCGGGTGGTGATGCGCCATGACGATCAGGGCCGCCTACTGGAGATCGGGGCCCGCACCCGGACAATTCCTCCCGCCTTACGCCGCGCCCTCCACCATCGGGACCAAGGCTGCCGTTTCCCGGTGTGCGGACTGCGCTTCACCCAGGGGCATCATCTCCGGCACCGGGCCCACGGCGGCCCCACCACGCTCTCGAACCTCGCGCTACTCTGTCGCCGGCATCACCGCGCGGTGCACGAGGAGGGCTACCAGGTCGTGCGCTTACCCGACGGGGCACTCCAGTTCCGGCGACCGGATGGCCGTCCGCTCCCCGACGTGCCGCTGCCGGCTGCGGTCCCTGAAGACGCCATCAAAGTGCTCCGGGCGCGTCACGACGCGCAGGGCCTTCATGTCAACGCGAGGACCGCATGCGCCGGCTGGCTCGGGGAGCGACTGAATGTGAGGTGGGCGATCGACGTGTTGCATCCCCTGGCGGTGAGCGCGAGACCTTGCCTAGCTGAGACGCTAACCCAAAGCTCAGCCGGGGTGTCCACTCCAACAGGTGGCAGCCCGAAGGCGCCATCATAGAGACTCACGAGACTAGCCGCCGATGATGCCGCGATCGCGCAGGGCCTGGATCGCCGCGTCGTCGTGGCCGAGGGAGCGCAGCACCTCGTCCGTGTGCTCGCCCAGCCGAGGCGCGCGCCTCGGCGTGGTCTTGGTCTCCCCCTGCATGGCGATGGGGCTCGACACGGTGCGGAGCCCCGGCACGCCCGCGTCGTCGAAGGGCACGATCACTCCCGCCGCCGCCATCTGCTGATCGCGCGTGGCCTCGGCCACGGTCGCGATCGCCCCGAAGGTCAGTCCCTCGGCGTCCAGACGCGCGCGCCATTCCTCCCAGTCGCGCCCGGCAAAGACCGCGTCCAGGATGGCGATGAGCGCCTGAGAATTGGCCCGGCGGTCGCCCTGCCGCTTGAAGCGAGGATCCTCGCGGAGGTCCGGGCGCTCGATGGCCCGGGTGAACGGCTCCCACGCCTTGTCCTCGGCGAGCAAGGACAGCACGAACCAGCGCCCGTCGCGGCAGCGGTACATGCTGGTCAGGGCGTTCAGGCCGCGCTCCCGCGGCAGCGGCTCGGCGAAGGCGGCCCCGCAGAGGGCGGCCTGGATGAGGAAGCTGTTGGCCCAGGCGCCGTTGGCCATGAGGGAGGTCGAGACCTTGGAGCCGCGGCCCGTGCGCTCGCGGTGATAGAGGGCCATCATGATGGCGCCGAAGACCGCCATGGCGGTCGGAAGATCGCCCATGCCCGGCATCGAGCGGGCGGGCGCGGCGCCCACGGCGCGCACGCGATCCATGAGCCCGGTGCGCGCCCACCACGCGTTGAGATCGAAGCCCGTCTTGCTCGCCTCCGTCCCCACCTCGCCGTAAGCGGTGAGCGAGGCGAAGACGAGACGCGGATTCTCGGCGCTGACGTCCTCCCAGGTGAGCTTGAGCCGGGCCAGCCGGTCCGGCACGAAGTTGGTGACGAGGACGTCGGAGCGGCGGACGAGGGCGAGCAGGATGTCGCGCCCCTCGCGGGTGGTCAGGTCGAGGGCGACGCTGCGTTTGTTCCTCGAAGGCAGGAGCCACGCGTACTCGACGTCGCTCCGCGGAATGCCGGGCAGGTCCTGGAGCTTGCGGTACGTGTCCCCGCCCTCGGGCGCCTCGACCTTGATGACGTCGGCGCCAAAATCGGACATGACGGTGGCCGCCGCGGGCCCCGCCAGCCAGGTGCCGACGTCGAGGACCTTGAGGCCGCCGAGGACGGACACGATCAGCGCGCGTCGCGCGCGCTCGGCGCCAGGGCCGCGCGCACGCGAGGCAGCACCTCGCGCGCGACCCGCGCCGTGTAGCCGCGCTCGGGATCTTGCGGCACGGGCGGATCGGGGATGGGATGCAGCACCACGTAGTCGAACTCCACCTGCGCGTCCCGGAGCACGTGCACGAGCTGATCCGCCACCTCGATGGGCCCGCCGCGCAGGCTGAAGGCGTCGGCGGCGCTCGTCGGCAAGAAATCGACCGCGCGGCCGCTCGCCTCGAGGTCGGGCGCGTGATGGAAGTCCGGCCAGACCTTGTGCTGGCGCTTCAAGGCCTCGGGCTCGGGCCCGGACCACGTGAGGCCGGGCGGGTCGAAGAGCCGGGGCGAGTACTCGTAGTAGCCCGCGGCCAAGGACTTGGCCATGGTCATGGCGCGGCTCGGCTCATCGACGAGCACGGTGTGAAAGATGGCGGCCAGCCCGACGCGGGCGGGATCGCGACCGGCTTCCGCCGCGCCCGCCCGGATGGCCTCGACGGCGGTACGGATGTTCGCCGGGTGAGTCCCCACGCGGATGAACACGCCGTCGGCCGCGCGCCCCGCCATGCGTAGGGTGCGCGGGCCGCCCGCGGCGATCCAGATGGGCACGGGCCGGTGATGCGGCAGCCGCGCGGGCCGCTCGGCGCCGACCTCGACCGACTCGCCGTCCAGCAGCGCCCGCATCAGGCGCGTGCTCTCCTCCAGGTCCTTGACGCGAGCGGGCTTGAGCCCCGCCAGCCTCACGGCCGTGTCGCCCACGCCCCACCCGAGGAGGACGCGGCCGGGCGCCAGCTCGTCGATGGTGGCGATCGAGGACGCGGTCACCGAGGGATGCCGGTTCACGGGATTGGCGAGGAGCGGACCGAGCGTGATCGTCGTCGTCGCGCGCGCCGCCGCGGCGAGGAGCACGTAGGTGTCCCGCCGCCGGAGCTGGGAGTCGGGCTGAAACGCCGCGTCCCACCCGAGCATCTCCGCGCGGCGGACATCGGCGGCCAGCGTGTCGACGGAGCGGGAGTCGAACCGGTTCAGCCCGAAGCGGGGAGCCTTCATGCCTGGCTCTCCCGCGCGGGCCCGACCAGCGTCGCGCCGCCGTCCACGACCAGCGTCTGGCCCGTGATGTACCCCGCGTAGTCCGAGAGGAGAAAGCGCACGGCGTGGCCGATGTTCCAGCCCGTCCCCTCGATCCCCAGCACGGAGGCGCGGCGGCGCTGGTCGCGGGCGGCCGGGGTCATGCCGCGCTCGTAGACCATCGGCGTGTAGACCGGTCCCGGCGCCACGCAGTTGACGCGGATGCCGTCCTTCCCGTGATCGACGGCCATGGCGCGGGTGAGGGCGATCACCGCGCCCTTGGACACGGTGTAGACCGTCAGCCCCCGCGGCCGCAGCGCGGAGATCGAGGACACGTTGACGATGGCGCCGCCTCCGCCGCGGATCATGGCGGGGATGGCGTGCTTGGCGGCCAGGAACATGGTCTCGACGTTGACCTGCATGACGCGACGCCAGTTCTCCTGCGTCTCGTCGAGGACGGATCCCCGGCTGCCGATCCCGACGTTGTTGTCGAGGAAGTCGAGCCGCCCGAAGCGATCGAGCGCCGTCTTGACCATGCCCGCGCAGTCCTCGGCGCGGGTGACGTCCGCCTGGAGGGCGAGGCCCTCGCCTCCCTGGTCCTTGATCATGCGAGCCGTCTGCTCGGCGAGGTCGATCTCGCGATCCACCACGATGACCCGCGCGCCCGCCCGGGCCAGGAGGATGGCGGCCGCGCGGCCGTTGCCGATACCCGTCCGCGCCGCTCCCGCGCCCGTCACGATGGCGACTTTCCCGCTCAGTCCCCAGTCATCCGGCACATCGAAGCTCGAGGCCATGGGCTCCCTCGTGATTCCCTATCTGTTCGGGCTGTCGGTTCGGTCGGTTCGAGTGGACGTACGACGTTGGCCCGTCCGCGCTCAGGCAGGCCAGGCGGCGGCGTGCGTGCCGAGCGGCACGGTGGGGCGAGACCAGAAGGCGGGCGTCTCCGAGAGCCGCGCGGCGGGCTTGACGTGGCGGAGCCGGCCGAAGGGCGTGTCCATGTCCGCGATGAGGTCCTGGACCGCCTCCAGCGAGAGATCCTGGGTGCGGGAGCCGTCCACGCGACCGAGGGCGTCGACCCAGCGCCCCGTCTGAGCCAGCGACACGCGAACCAGATAGCTCCCGCCCTCACGCGCACGGCGAGCGAGGGCGATCAGCGCCCCGAACGCGGCGAGATATCCCGTGCCGTGATCCACGACCTGGGCGGGCAAGTGGTGCGGCCCGTCCGCGCCGACGGCGAAGCCGTGCTCGTGCGCCATCCCGCTCACCGACTGGATGATGGTCTCGAACCCCCGTCGCTCGCGCCAGGGCCCGGTGTGACCGAAGGCGGAGAGGGTGACGCAGACGATGCCTGGGCGGAGCTTTGCCAGCTCCTCGGGGGCGAGGCCGAGACGGGCCAGCGCTCCGGGACGATAGGACTGGCAGAAGACGTCCGTGCCCCGGACGAGGCCGCGAAGCGTCTCGGCGGCCGCGGGCTGACGCAGGTCGAGCGAGGCGGAGAGCTTGCCCAGCCCGGTGTCGATCACGAGCCCGGGCAGGTTCGGCAGGTGGGGGGCGGAGACGAGCAGCACGTCGGCGCCGTAGGCGGCGAGGGTGCGGCCGCCCACGGGTCCCGCGATGACGCGCGTGAGATCGAGCACGCGGACGCCCGAGAGCGCGCGCGGCCCCGAGCCCGCCGGCTCGGGCGGGGCCTCGCCGATCTTTTCGATCTCCAGGAGCGGCAGCTCGGCGACGGCCAGCCCCTGGGGATGCGCGTGCCATTCCGCGCGCGAGCGGACCATGCCGGTGGGAAGTCCCGCGGCGGCGAAGGCATTCTCGAGATCGCCCGCCGTCCACTTCGCCACGGCGTCCTCCACGCTCTCACGCGTGCCCTCGCAGCCCAGCAGCTTGAGGGCCCCATCGCGATGGTGGGGCATGTTGGAGTGAATCTGGATCCACCGTCCGTCGCCCGCCTGGTAGAAGCCGAAGATCGGGTCGCGCCGGTGGATGTCCGGCTGGCTCTCCGCGCGCAGGTAGCGCTCGCTCCTGAACGCGGCGACAGCGGCGCGCAGATCCACCGAGACCGACTGACCCCGCCACGTCCGGAGCCGCCAGATCTCCGTGGCGGCCAGTCCGGTGGCGGCGATCACCGCGGAGGCGGCGGTGCCGATCTTGAAATCGGTGGGCAGGATGGGATCGGCGCCCGTCAGCGTCACGCGATCGAGGGCGGCGGGCTCGCCGGCGGCGAGGTCCCACAGCTGCTGGAGGGCGACGAAGGTGTCAGTCGGCATGGTGTGGCCGTAGTGTAATCGAAGTTCGTCCGCTGTTGGACGGCGACCGCATGGCGCGATACTCGTCCCCCCGATTCATCCAGGAATGGCCGTGACCCGCGACCAACGACCGACGGGCAGCACGATGACAGCGATGCCGAGCAGCACCAGCGCCATCCCGGCCAGGCGCAGGGGGCTGAAGCGCTCGCCGAAGACCAGCGAAGACGAATACGAAGCGACGAACGGTGCGAGGAGGGCGAACGGCGTCACCGTCGCCGCGGGATAGCGGCGCAGCAGCATGCCCCAGAGGGCATAGGCGAAGACCGTGGCCACGACACCGAGGTAGAGGACGGCAGCGATCCCGAGCCACGAGGCGGAGCCGAGCGCGCGGACGAGATCCGTGGGACCGTCGAGCGCCATCGACAGGGCCAGGGAGGGAAGCGGCGGAACGAGACTGAGCCACGCCATCAGGTTCAGCATCTCCACGGGAGGCAGCCGCTTCACGAGCACGTTGCCGACGCCCCAGCTGATGGCGGAGACCGCGGTCAGTCCGAGGCCGAGGGCAGTGAGATCGCCGCCCACCGTCGCCGCGATGAGGGCGAGCCCCGCGAATGCCGTGGCCGTCCCCGCAAGCTGCCTTCGGGTGGGCCGCTCACGCAGGACGATCGCGGCGAAGAGGATGGTGAACAAGGCCTGCGTCTGGACAACGATCGAGGCCAGTCCCGGCGGCATGCCGTGGGCGATGCCGAAGAACTGGAAGAGGAATTGCCCCGCGAAGAGGCTGAGCCCGATCGCGCCGAGGAGCGGCCAGGAGACGGGAGGGCGCGCGAGGAACAGGGCGGGCAGCGAGGCGATGAGGAATCGAAGGGCGGCCAGCTCGGGCGGCGAGAAGGACGCGAGCCCGATCTTGGTCGCGATGAAGGCCACGCCCCAGATCACGACGACGAGAAGGGCGAGGAAAACGTCGGTGGGCGTCATGCTCGAGAGCGCCCGGGCGGTCGGACTACTTCCGGTGGGTGCTCGAGAAGGCCGCCGCCACGCCGAGCCCGATGTACATGCTTCCCGAGACCCAGCGCTCACTCCTCACGAACTGGGGATTCCCGTGCAGCCAGTGCGCGGCCGTCCCCGCCCCCACCGCGTAGAGGCCGTCCGTGATCACTCCCAACCCGACGAAGAGCAGCCCAAGGCCCAGGACCTGGGCGCCGACGTCGCCGCGCGCCGTCATGACGAACTGAGGCAGGAAGGCGAGGAAGAACAGCGCCGTCTTGGGGTTGAGCACGTTGACGACGACGCCGTCCAGAAAGGCGCGGCGAAGGTGACGCCGCTCGGGGCGCCGGGAGGTGACGCTCGTCGTCCGGTCGAGCAGCCGACGCACGCCGAGAAAGATGAGATAGGCCGCCCCGAGATACTTGACCACGCTGAACGCCATGGCGGAGGCGGCGAGCAACGCGGAGAGCCCCGCCGCCGCCGCGGCCACGTGCACGAGGGTGCCCGCGTGGACACCGAGCATGGACACGAGCCCGGCCCGGCGGCCCTGATCGATGCTCCGAGCCACGATGTAGAGCACGGCGGGGCCAGGGGTGATCAGCAGCACGAGCGCCGCGGCGATGAAGAGGCCGAGGCTGGCAAGATCGGGCAGGGCGATCAAGGGCTTGCCGCTAGCGCCCCGTGAACTTGGGCGGGCGCTTGTCCTTGAAGGCCTGGACGCCCTCCTTGTGATCGGCGGTCTGGCGCACCAGCCCCATGTGGGAAGAGACGAGGTCGAGGTGCGTGCGCAGATCGAGCCGCATGGACTGGTAGACGAGTCTCTTGATCATCCTGATGGGAATCTGCGGCCCGTCGGCGATCTGGTGGGCGAGCGCGTACGTCTCCTCGGCGAGCTTGTCCGCCGCCACCACGCGGTTGACAATGCCCAGCTCGAGGGCCTTGGGCGCCTCGATAAAGTCCGCCGTCCACAGGAGCTCGAGCGCCTTGGCGGTGCCCGTGAGCCGCGGGAGGAAATAGGTGTCGCCGTCGCCGGGGACGAGCCCCACCCGCACGTAGCCCGTCGAGAAGCGCGCGGTGTCGGCGGCGATGCGGAGATCGCACATCACCGACATGCCCATGCCCGCCCCCACCGCCACCCCGTTGATCATGGCGATGACGGGCTTGTCCATCTGCTCCAATGTCTTGGGCACGCGGTGGATGCCCTCCCAGAGCTGATTCTTGTTGTCCAGCGCGGTGGGATCGCCCTGACCCATACGGCCAACGTCGCCGCCCGCGCAGAAGGCCTTGCCCGCGCCCGTGACGATCACCACGTTCACGTCGGGATCGCGCTGGGCCTCCCCGAGGGCCCAGACCCAGCGGTCCAGCATCGGCCCCGTGAAGGCATTCATCTTGTCCGGCCGGTTCAGCGTGAGGGTGGCGACCTTGTCCTTGATCTCGTAGAGCAGCTCGTCGGTGTCCGGTGCCATGGCTCTCCTCAGGGGGCGACGGTGGTCGCGGCAAATTTGCGGTTGCGATGCTCGCCCGAGGTGACGGGCGGGTACTTGGCGGGATTCCCTGGACCCTGGCAGCTCGGCAGGCACTCGATCAGCGCATCGTAGTTGGGCTGGTGGAAGAAGGCGACGGAGAGTCGCCCCGTGCCGAGCGTCGCGTCGCGCGGCGGATTCACCACCCGGTGCAGCGTGGAGATCCACCGGTCGTTGGTCCAGTGCATCATGAGATCGCCGATGTTCACGACGAAGGCGTCGGAAACTGGGCCCACGTCCAGCCACCGTCCCTGGCGCGTCCTGACCTGGAGCCCGCCCGGGGCGTCCTCGATCTTGAGAATGGTCATGGTGCCGTAGTCGGTGTGCTCGCCCGCCCGGAGCTGACCCGGCAGCGGGGCATCATGCTGATCGGGATAGTGAATGGCGCGGACGCGGCTCGCGTGCTTGTCGATCTTGTCCGCGAAGAAATCCTCGGGCACGTCGAGGGCGACCGCGAACACGCGCATGAGGTCGGCGGCGAGGCGCTCCATCTCGCGGTAGTACGCGCGCCAGATCCTCGGCAGCTCGGCCGGACGCTCGGGCCAGACGTTCGGGACGAAATGCGGCGCGCCCTCGCGCCCGCGGAAATAGGGCGTGTCCGGCACGTCCATGGGCCCCTCGTAGAGCCCCTCCTTGACGTCGGCGGGCGCGGCCTTGCCCAGCCCGTAGGACAGCGCCTCCTCGCCCAGCGCCCCGTAGCCGCGGCTCCTGTCCTTGCCCCGCGCCTTCATCTTCTCCGGAAGGGGCAGCTCGAAGAAGCGCCTGGAGACATCGTACATGTCGGCCACGAGATCCGCCGGGACAGCGTGGCCGCGCACGATGAGAAAGCCCAGCTCCTCGCAGGCGCGGTCGACCTCGGCCGCGACCCGGCGCTTCTCGTCGGGCGCCCCCGCGAGAAACGGAGCGACGTCGATGATGGGAACGGCGTTGAGCGTCATCAGTCCTTGGGAAGGCCGAGGACGCGCTCGCCAAGAATATTGCGCAGGATCTCCGAGGTGCCGGCGCGGATCCCGCTCCCACGGGCGAGGAGGGTGTAGAACTCCCACTGTCCGTGGTCGGGCGCGAGCGGGCTCGGATCGGCGATCTGCGAGTACGGGCCGAGCATCTCGCTCGCCACGTCGGCCAGCTCCTGATCGACCTGGCTCCAGAAGAGCTTGGAGGTCGAGCCCTCGGGCCCCGGGTGGCCACCCTGGAGAATCCTGGTCAGGCTCCGATAGCCGTTGAGCTGGAGGCACCGCTCGGCGACCTGCAGCCCCGCGATCTTCTGGCGCAGCACGGGATCCTTGGAGGCGGGCCGGCCCTGCTTCATCGTGCGCTTGGACAGCGCGACGAGCCGCTCGAGGGCGGTGCGCAAGCTGATGTGGCGGATCATGGTCAGGACGTCGCGCTCGTGGGCCAGGGTCGTGATCGCCACCCCCCAGCCCTCGTTGACCTTGCCCACCACGTTGGCGGCGGGCACGCGGACATTCTCGAGGAAGACCTCGTTGAACTCGGCCTCGCCCGTGATCTGGCGGAGGGGCCGGATGGTGATACCGGGGGTCTTCATGTCCACGAGGATGAAGGTGATGCCCTTGTGCTTGGCGGCGCTGGGATCCGTCCGCACGAGGAAGAAGCCCCAGTCGGCCACATGCGCCATGCTCGTCCACACCTTCTGGCCGTTGAGCACGTACGCATCGCCGTCGAGGACGGCGCGCGTCTGGAGATTGGCGAGGTCGCTGCCCGCGTTGGGCTCCGAGAAGCCCTGGCACCAGAGCTCGTCGGCGTTCAGGATCTTGCCGAGATGCCGGGCCTGCTGCGCCGGCGTGCCGTGGCTCATCAAGGTGGGACCGAGCATGGAGATGCCGCCGCGATTCACGGGCTGGGGCGCCTCCGCGCGGGACATCTCTTCGTAGAGGATGATCTGCTCCATGATCGAGGTGCCGCGCCCGCCGTACTCCGCCGGCCAGTCGATGCCGACGTAGCCCGCCTTGTGGAGGACACGCTGCCATTCGCGCAGCCGGTCGACCTCCCCGCGGTCGGCCCGCGACGCGGCGAAGGCGCGACCCTTGAGGTCAGCGGGGACGTTCTCGGCGAGCCAGGCGCGGGCCTCCGCGCGGAAGCGCTGCTGCTCGGGGGTGAAATCAAAATCCATTGAATCCCCTCACCCTGCCCTCTCCCCAGAGGGGAGAGGGATTCTTGGGCCTAGATGACGCCCGAATCAGGCTTGGCGGTGACGCCGTTGATCTTCCACTGGCCGTTCTGCAAGACGAGCTCGTAGAGCGCCTCGATGCTCTTGCCGTTCGATCCGCGGATCTTGAGCGTCAGGTACACGAGCCCGTTCGGGGCGAGGACGGAGCCCACGATGGAGGCCGAGGCGGAGCGGGCGATCTCGGGATAGCCGCCCTTGACCATGAGCTCGAAGGCCTCGCGGTCGAATTGGTCCTTGATCTCCGCGGAGGCGAACGTGTACGCAGTATCGAAGTCGCCTCGGCGGAACGCCTCCAGCTGCTTGATCGGCGGCTCCATGGCTTCCTTCGGCGCGGGCTTGACCTGCTGCGCCCAGCCCAAGGTGGTCGAAACCAGCGTCATCATGACCGCAAGGGTAACAATTGCACGCTTCACTTGCATTCAGCCGTCCCTATTCTCTCAGCTCTCGCCTCGTCGCAGCGCCTCGGTTCGAAGTGCGGCCCTCTCCCCCGAGGGGAGAGGGATGAAAGATCAATGCATGACCGAGCCGCCATCGACGTTGAGCGCCTGGCCCGTGATGTTGCGCGCTTCGTCGGAGGCGAGGAAGGTCGCGGCCCAGCCGATGTCCTCCGGCGTCTGCTCGCGCTTGAGCGGGATGATGTCGGCGATGCGCTTGTCGAAGACCTGGCGGGCCGTCATGCCCTTGAAGACGGGATTGGTGTCGGCGAGGTACTGGGCCAGGTTCTCCCAGAAGGCCGTCCACAGCACGCCCGGGCAAATCGCGTTGACGGTGATCCCGTGGACCGCCAGCTCCTTGGCAAGCACCCGCGTGAAGGTGATGACCCCGCCCTTGGCCACGGAGTACGGCGGCATGGTGGGGGCGGCCAGCGGCCCGGCGATCGACGCTATATTAATGATGCGGCCCGCCTTCCGCTCGATGAAGTAGGGGGCGATCTCCTTGCACGTCAAGAAGACGGACTTGAGATTGACCGCGTAGGTCTTGTCCCAGTCCTCTTCCGTGTTGTTGGTGAACGGCATGCCGGGCGATGACGCCATGCCCGCGTTGTTCACGAGGATGTCGATCCGGCCGAGCTCTTTCTTGACGCCATCGAGCGAGGCCTTGACGTCGGCGGCCCTGGTCACGTCGCAGCGCATGGCCACCGCTTTCCGCCCCAGCTTCTCGACCTCCTTGACCACGGCGTGGGCGTTGCCGTCCTGGATGTCTGGGATGGCGATGTCGGCGCCTTCCCTGGCCATGCAGAGAGCGATCCCCCGGCCGATGCCGGCGCCTCCGCCCGTCACCACCGCCACCTTGCCCTGAAGCCTCATCGCGTCACGTCTCCCGTGGCGACCGAATAGCGCTCCGGCATCGAGCGATCCACCTCGAGGCCGAGCCCCGGCCGCTGAGGGACTTCGATGATATCACCGGCGCGCTTGAGGGGCTCCGGGGCTCGTCAGGCCGCTGTCCGGCGAGACTGGGGTCAGATGCCTGCGGCCCGCCCGAGCAGGCCTCCCGCCTCGCGGAGCCGCCGCCGCGCCTGCGTCGCGCTCACGTTCCGCCGCGCCATCACGATGGCGACCTTGGCGCGGCCCGCCGCTTCGCCCAGAAGGCTCGCCGCCCGCGCGGGGCCGACACCCCCGAGATCGCTCACGAGACGGATGGCCCGGGCCCGGAGCTTCGCCGAGCGTGGCTGCAGATCCACCATGCGATTGCCGTGGACCTTGCCGAGCCGCGCGAAGGCGGCGGTGGTCAGCGTATTGAGGGTGAGCTTGGTGGCGGTCCCCGCCTTGAGACGGGTCGAGCCGGCGAGGACCTCGGGTCCCACGCGGAGCGGGATGACGATGCGGGCGGCGCTCCGCGGGACGCTAGGGTTGCACGTGACCAGCACGGTGAGCGCGCCACGCCTCCTGGCCTCGGCGAGACCGGCGCGCACGAAGGGCGTGACGCCGCTGGCCGCGATGCCGACCACCGCGTCTCCGGCCCGCGCGCGGGCTCGCACGGCGCGCGCGCCGGCGCCCGCGTCATCCTCGGCGCCCTCCACGGATCTGAACACGGACCGCCGTCCTCCGGCCATGACCGCCTGGACCTGGGAGGGACCTGTATTAAAGGTAGGGGGGCACTCCGCGGCTTCGAGCACGCCGAGACGGCCGCTCGTCCCCGCCCCCAGGAAGATGAGCCGGCCGCCGGCCCGGAGCCGCCCGGCTATCTCCGTGACGGCCTTGCCGATGGCGGGCGCCGCGCGACCGACCGCGCGCACCGCGTCTTGGTCCACGCGGTTCATCAGCCGGGCGATGGCGGTGACGCTCAGCCTGTCGAGCCGCGCGCTCCGCGGATTGCTGCGCTCAGTGGGCAGGTTGCCGTAGCGAATCCTCGCCATGATTCGAAGCCTACCCTACTATAGGGGCGATGACCGCCGTCCTCTCGGGTCTGGACGTCCTGCTCGGGCGCCTCCGGACCCTTCTCGGCGGACAATCAGTCGGGCTGCTCTGCCATCCCGCCTCCGTCACCGCCGATCTGACCCCTGCCGCCAAGGCATTGATGCGCGTCAAGAGCATGAAACTCCGGCGCCTCTTCGCTCCCGAGCACGGCATCACGGGCGCCGCGCAGGACCTGGTGCTCGTCGGCCACGAGAAGGATTCGCTGACCGGCCTGCCCGTCATGAGCCTCTACGGCCGGCGGCTCGATCCCGATCCCCGCGCGCTCCACGGACTCGACGCGCTGATCGTGGATCTCCAGGACGTGGGCGCGCGCTACTACACTTACAACTGGACCATGGCCCTCGCCATGAAGGCCGCCGCTCGCGTGCATCTTCCCGTCATCGTGCTGGACCGACCGAATCCGCTCGGCGGGGAGCGGCTCGAAGGCAACTGGCCCGAGGCGGGCTGGAGCTCCTTCGTCGGGCTCTATCCTCTCCCCATCCGCCACGGCATGACCATGGGCGAGCTGGCCGGATATCTGAACAACAAACACGAGCTCGGCTGCGATCTCACCGTGGTGCCCATGCTCGGCTGGAGGCGGGGCATGGCGTGGGAGGACACGGGGCTTCCCTGGGTGGCGCCCTCGCCGAACATGCCGACGCCGGATACCGCGCGCGTCTATCCCGGTGGCTGCCTCGTCGAGGGCACGAATCTCTCGGAGGGACGTGGCACCACGCGCCCCTTCGAGTGGATCGGCGCGCCCTACCTTGATGGGCCACGCCTCGCGCGGGCCCTCGAGCGCCGCGGGCTCCCCGGCGTGCGCTTCCGCCCCGTGGAATTCGAGCCGGCCTTTCACAAGTGGAAATCGCAGCGCTGCGGCGGCGTCCAGGTCCACGTCACCGATGCCGCGCGCTTCAAGCCCTTCGCGACCTATCTCGCCCTCATCGCCGAGGCGCGCCGGCAGGCGCCGCGCCATTTCCGCTGGCGCAGGCCGCCCTACGAGTTCGAGCGCGTTCGCCTTCCCATGGACCTGCTCTGCGGCGGCCCCGCGATACGCCGGGCCCTCGAGCGCGGCGTGCCCCTCGCGCGCCTCGAGACGTCCTGGCGCCCGGATCTCGTGCGGTTCGCGCGCGAGCGCCGGCCCTACCTGCTCTACTCATGAGCCTCGAGGCGCTGGTGGGGCGGCGGCTCGTGCTCGGCCTGCCGGGGCCCGACCTGACGGATGAGGACATCTGCCTCTTCCGGGAGACGCAGGCGGGTGGGCTCATCCTCTATCGCCGGAACTTCGAGACGCCGGAGCGCCTCGCGCGTCTCGTTGACGGCCTCGAGTCGGCACTCGGGCGACGACTCCTCGTGGCCACGGATCACGAGGGCGGGCGCATCATCATGCTCGGCCGCGGCGTGACCATCTTTCCCGACGGCCTCGCCGCGGGGACGGCGGGAGAGGTGACCTTCGCGCATCGCCAGGGCCTCTTCGAGGGGCGCGAGCTGCGCCGCCTTGGCGTGGATCTCAACTTCGCTCCCGTGCTCGACGTGCTCACGGAGCGCTACAGCCCGAACATCGGCATCCGCTCCTACGGCAAGGACCCCGAGCTGGTCTCGCGCCTGGGCGCCGCGCGCATCCAGGGGATGCAGGCGGCGGGGATCTCGGCCTGCGCCAAGCACTTCCCCGGCAAGGGCCATGCGCCCGTCGACGCGCATCTGGGCTTGCCCGTGATCGACTCGGACTGGAGCGAGATGCACGCGACGCACCTGCCTCCCTTCCTCGCCGCCATGGAAGCCGGGGTCGACGCGATCATGACCTCGCATCCGCTCTATCCGCGCCTCGATCCCGCCCCGCGCATGCCCGCGACCTTCTCTCGGCTCATCGTCGAGGAATATCTGCGCGGCGAGGTCGGCTATCGGGGGGTCATCGTCTCGGACGACCTCGAGATGGGGGCCATCGGCGAGCTGTGTCCCATCGGCGAGGCGACCGTCCGGGCCGCGGCGGCCGGGCACGATCTTCTCCTCGCGTGCCATACCCCCGAGCGTCAGTACGAGGCCCATCGCGCCCTGCTCGAGGCCTACCAGGCATCGCGGCTGCCGCTTCGCGGCCTCGAGCAGAGCGCCGCGCGGATCGACGCGCTCATGGCCAGGCGCGTCGCCCGCTACGACGGCGGCCCCGCGCGCGCCGAGCGCGACGGCGAGCCGCTCGCCAAGGCCCTGGCCACGCGCGCCGCGACCTGCGTCACCCCCATCACGCCCGCCTACCGCCGGGCGCTCAATGGCCGCGTGCTCGTGATCTTCCCCCGTCTCTCGGAGCTGGCGGCCCGGATCACGGTCGAAGACGTCATGCAGGATGAGGCGCGCTTCGTGCGCGAGGCCCTGGCGCCTTACGGGGTCGAGCCCGACGTGGAGATCGTGGCCGTCGAGCCCGGCCCGTCCGAGATCACCCACGCGGCGGCGGCGGCCCACGAGGCCGACGCGACCGTCTTCTTCCTCTACGACGCGCATCTCTACCCGTCGAATCGCGACCTGCTCAACGCGGTCCAGGACGCCGCGCCCGCTCTGGGCGTGGTGCTCATGCGCGATCCGTGGGACGCGGAGTGGCTCCGGCCTGGGGTGGCGGGGATGACGGCCTATGGCTGGCGCCGCTGCCAGCTCGAGGCCGTTCTCGCCCGCCTCCTCGCCCCCGCGTGAGCGATACTGGACCGGTTCTCAGCCAGGGGCCCGGAGGGACACGCATGGGATCCGTCGTCATCGCCGAGCGCACGATCCGGTACCTCGCTGTCGATGGCCCCGCCGCGCGCGGCGGCCAGCGGGTGCTCTACGTGCACGGCACCGGATGCAATTCCGAGGTGTGGATCCCCCACATGAAGGCCATCGCGGGCGGCCACGCGTCCGTGACCATCGATCTGCCCGGCCACGGAGGATCACCCGGCCGCGGCTTTCGAGGGGTCGCCGACTACGCGTACTTCGTGGTCGAGCTTGCCCGGACGCTGGGATGGGATCGTTTCGTGATGGTCGGGCACTCCATGGGAGGCGCGATCGCTCTCCTGAGCGCTCTCCATCATCCGGCGCTGCTCGACGGCCTCGTGCTCGTCGACACGGGGGCGCGGCTGCGCGTGAACCCCGCGCTGCTCCGCGGCGCCCGGGAAGCGGCCACGGCCGCCCTCACCCCCGCCACGGATCGCTCGTGGGCCTACGCGGCGGCGACGCCCCAGTCGGTGGTCGACGCAGTCCAGAGCCTGACCGCCGCCACCGATCCGTGGGTCACCTACGGAGACTGGATCGCGGACGACACCTTCGACGTCATGAGCCGGCTCAAGGACATCCGCGTGCCCACCCTCATCGTGTGCGGGGCGGAGGACCGGCTCACCCCCGTGAAGTACCACGAGCTCCTCGCCGCGCAGATCTCAGGCTCCCGGCTGACCATCATCGAGGGGGCAGGCCACTGGGTGTTCTGGGAACAGCCCGAGACCTTCACGCAGACCGTCCGCGCCTTCCTCGACAGCCTGCCGCCGTCCTCGGCTCGGGCCGAGCCCTCGAAGCCGTAGCTCGCTACGAGGGGACCTGCCGCCGGTCCGGTCGCAGCCGCTTCAACTCCTGGCTGACGAGCTGGAAGAAGTTTGTCGAGGTCCAGTACAGCACCATGCCGGCCGGGAACGTATAGAAGAGCAGGAAGAACAGCAGGGTCATCACCATCAGATTTCTGCGTTGTCGTCGAACGAGGGGCGGCGTGAGGACGGGCGAGCGGAAGCGCAGCAGGGTCGCCAGCGAAACGCCGCTCATCAGGAAGGGCAGCAGGTTCAGATGGCACCCGAAGAAGGGCACGCAGCCGGGCAGCCGGAGGAGCTCGTCCGGCCTCGACAGATCCTGGATCCAGAGAAACGACACTCGACTGAGATCGAAATTCTCCGCCAGCATGTCGAACACGGCGATGAACACGGGAAGCTGGATCAGGAAGCCGAGGAGGCTTTTCAGCGTGTACAGGGGGTGCACGCCCGCTTCACGGTACAAGGCAAGGGTGCGACGTGCGCGCTCTTCGCCTTTGTGGGCCGCGTTGATGGCGTCGATGCCGGGCTGGAGCCGCGCCTGAACGGCGTTGACCTGCGTCTGCAGACGATCGGCCATGGCCGTCAGAGGGAGCAGCAGGATCTTCACCGACAGCGCGAGGGCGATGATCGCCAGGCCGGGATGACCGACGACGGCGGTCAGCCCTCGGAGGAGGAACAGGAGCGCGAAGCTCAGCGGCCGCAGCCAGGACCAGAGCCCGGAGAACAACATCTGTTCGAGGGCTGGGTCCGCGTGAGTCAAGGCATCCTTCTCGAGCGGGCCGGAGTAGAGCGTGTATCGCCACGAGAGCCGTCCCGGCTCGTCGGCCGGGACCACGGCGATGCTCGTGGCGGACCGCGGTCCGAGGACGCCGGCGCCGTCCGAACGCTGAAGCATGGCCCAGAATCGGCTGCGGAATCCCGTCCAGTCGCCCGCGCGGAGAGCGAGGGGCTCTCGACGATCGTCGGGGACGACGCGGACGCCGCCCTCCCCCACCACCACTCGGCTCACGCGCTCCAGGATCGCGGCGAAGCCGGCGGCCGGGGCCGGGAACAGGCCCCGGCCCGCGTCCAGCTCGAGGTCAAGGCGCCGGCCCGCCATGAAGGCGGTCGCGTTCGGTCCGAGCAACCGCGCCGTCATGACCACCTCGTAGCCCTCCCGGGAGACCGCGAACGACTTCACCAGGCGGATGCCGTCGACCGGCAAGTCCGACCTGAACGTCACGATCTGCGCGCGCGTGTCTTCGGAGAGGTCGGCCGTGAAGCGCAGGCCCTGGAGATCCACGGCGGGACCGGGGCCGTGGAGGACCAGCCGCGCCTGTGGCGGATCGTCGTTGCTGGTGAAGCGCACCGATGTTCCCGCCGCCGCGTCGGCCTGCGCGCAGGAGGGATGGCAAGCCCGCCACGTCACGGGGCTTGCGCCATCGAGGGAGAATAGAAGGTCGAGACGATTGGTCGTGACGTGAACCCGGTTGCCGCCTGCCTTTTCGGCCGAGACGGAAGGGACGATCGGGCCCAGGAAGACGAGGAGTCCGAGCAGCGGGAGCGCGGGGCCGCCGAGCCCCACCGGCCGCCTGCGGCCGGGCAGACCTGCCATTATCGGTAGAACCGGCTCATCTCGTGCAGCGCGGCCCGCACGACCTCGCGGGGTATCGTCGGGTGGCCGACGAGCCGATAGTCCCGGTCCCGGATCTCGTACCCCGCCGGGTACACGATGGTCACCCGCTCCGGCTCGA
>WNFD01000918.1_pt1 | contig 42289 bp, 36 predicted proteins | sample 5400491 | NCBI WGS metagenome assembly WNFD01 (sample SAMN13153343, study PRJNA577476) | soil metagenome | isolation source: 120 cm saprolite under Douglas fir tree site 2 hole 2 replicate 2 | place: USA:California | collected 2015-04-18
CGGTTCGAGGATCTGCGGCTCGTTCGCGGCGCCGGCCGCTACACCGACGACGTGGGGCTCCCCGGGCAGGCCTTCGCCGCGTTCGTGCGCGCCCCGCACGCGCATGCGCGCATCGTCTCGATCGACCCGTCGGCGGCGCGCCGCCGGCCGGGCGTGCTGGCGGTGCTGACCGGCGAGGACTATGTCGCCGACGGCCACATCGGCATGGCGCATTTCCCGAACCCGGCCGACGCGGTAGACATTCGCCGGCAGAGCTTCGCGCCCACGGCGGATCGGAAAATCCTCGACGAGCTGCAGCTTCCGCTCGCGGTCGGGCGCGTTCGCTTCGTCGGCGAGGCCGTCGCCGTCGTGGTGGCGGAGACGCCCTCGGCCGCGCGCGACGCCGCCGAAGCGGTCGAGGTCGAATATGAGGCGTTGCCTTCGGTCACCGACGCGCTCGCGGCGCTCGCCCCGGGAGCGCCAGCGATCTCCCCCGCCGCTCCCGACAATCTTGCGCTCGACAACGAGTTCGGCGACGGCGCCGCCGTCGAAGCCGCGATCAAACGTGCCCATCTCGTCGTCGAGCAGACGATCCGCAATCAGCGCACCGCCAGCGCCTTCTTGGAGCCGCGCTCGGCGATCGGCAGCTACGACGCGGCCGAGAGCCGATACACGTTGATCTCGGGATGCCAGGGCGTGCACCGCCTGCGCCATCCGCTGGCCGGCTGCCTCAAGGTGCCGCAGGAGCACGTGCGGGTGGTCTGTCCCGACGTCGGCGGCGCCTTCGGATCGCGCACCAATCTCTATCCCGAGCAGGTCGCGGTCGTCTGGGCGGCGCGCCGGGTGGGTCGCCCGGTGAGATGGACCGCCGACCGCAGCGAGGCGTTCTTGACCGACTATACCGCGCGCGACGTGGTGACGAAGGCGCGGCTCGCGTTCGACCGCAAGGGCCGCATGCTGGCGCTCGCCCTGGAGCTCTGGGTGCGGCTGCGCGGCGTGATGACCAACACGGTGCCGACGGCGCCGTTCCGCGGCGCCGGCCGGCCGGAGGCCACCGCCGTGATGGAGCGGCTGATCGACATCGCGGCGAGGCGCCTGAAGATCGATCGCGTCGAATTGCGGCGCCGCAATCTGATTGCGCACGAGATGCTGCCCTATCGCACCGCCACCGGGCTCACCTACGACAGCGGCAATTTCGCCGGCAATCTCGCGCGCGCGCTCGAAACCGCGGACTGGACCGGTTTCCCGGCGCGCCGCCGGGCGGCGAAGCAACGCGGCCGGCTGCTCGGCATCGGCGTCGTCAATTACGTCGAGACGCCGGTCGGCATGCCGCACGAGCGGGTCGCCGTCAAAGTGTCCGCCGAGCGGGTCGATCTGATCGTGGGGACGCAATCGAGCGGGCAGGGACATGAGACCAGCTTCCGGCAGGTACTGGCCGATCAGCTCGGCCTCGCGCCCGAGGCGATCGTTTTCAAGGGCGGCGACAGCGCGATGCTGGCCTCGGGCGGAGGGACCCATTCCGACCGCTCCATGCGCCTCGCCGGGTCGCTGATGGTCGAGACCTCGCGCACCGTGATCGACAAGGCACGTCGGATCGCGGCCAGCGTGCTCGGCGTCGCCGAAGGCGACATCTCGTACGCGGACGGATTGTTCGTCGCGCCGAACAGCAATCGGCGCCTCACCCTGTTCGATGTCGTTCGCGCGATCGACGATCTTCCTTTGCTGCCGGACGATCTGCGCGCGCTCGAGGCGGAGGCGACCTTCACCGGCCGAATCCCGGCCTATCCGACCGGCGCCGCGGTCTGCGAGGCCGAGGTCGACCCCGATACCGGAACGATCGAAATCCGCCGCTACACCTCGATCGACGACGGCGGCCAGGCGATCAATCCGCTGATCCTGCACGGCCAGGTGCATGGCGGCGTGGCGCAGGGGGTCGGGCAGGCGACGATGGAGGCGGCGGTCTACGAGCCCGGCTCGGGTCAGCTCCTGTCGGCGAGCTTTCTCGACTACGGCATGCCGCGCGCGGATCATTTTCCGCCGATGGAGGTCGCGCTGGCCGAGGATCCGACGGCGGGCAACGCGCTGCGCGTGAAAGGCGGCGGCGAAGCCGGCATCACGCCGAGTCCGGCCGCACTGATGAACGCAGTGATCGACGCGCTCTCCGGCCTCGGCATCGAGCACATGGACATGCCGGCGACGCCGCAGCGGGTCTGGGCCGCGATCCGCGCCGCGCGCGATCGAGCGGCGAAGATGCGATGACCGCGGCGCCTCGATCGATTAATTTCCCGTAAGCCGGCGGAAAGCCGCCGCCAAAACACAATCTTGACGCACATCTCGGTCAACCAGCAACGCTGGAACGGCGACGTCAGGCCATGCTAGGCTTGACCGGACGGCGCAACGATCCAACATAGCGTCAACCGCCCACCCAAGATCGGAGTTCTGAAATGAAGCTCGGTATCATTGCAGCCTCGATGCTGATCGGCGCTGCTTCGCTCCTCCCCCTGTCGGCACACGCCCAGGCCGTGAAGGCCGAGCAGGCCGCAAAGAATGCGCTGGGTCCGTCGAATGCGATGGGGAATGCGCCGGCACAGGCCGTGGACTCGAAGATAACTGCCGCGCACGCCCTGCCGCTGCCGCAGAACGCCGTCCCGCAGGCCGGGGCTCTGCCGGAGCGCAAGTGGGGAGAGCCCAAGGGCTCCGCCGTCACGCCGGTGACCTCGGTCGAGGCGAAGGGCGAGGCGATGCCGTCGGCGCTTCCCCTGAGGTGACGCGTCGGCTCGTTATGAATGACTGAATTGCAGGAATCCGCGCCGGCCGAAACGCCGGCGCGGATTTTTAGTCATGCAGGGTCCATTTCATCCCGGGCGAATTCGGCTCCACGTCGATCTTCTTGAACGGCCGAATTTCCTCGCCGGCCCCGCAGCGCTCCTTGCCGTCCCACGTGTAGTCGAACGAGTTGTTCAGATTGACGCACAACTTGAGGTCCGCCTGTCCCCACCACTCCCCTTTGTCATTGGCGGCGTGAACGACGATCCAGGGCCTCTGGAAATCACCGATCTTGGTGCATTGATTGCCGCGCGGGACCTTCCACCAACCTTGAGCTCGAAACTGCTGACCGTTTTGCGACACCACCGTGACATAGATCGTCGGCGACGACGACGTGTTGCAGATCTCGAAAGAGAACGTCGGCGAGGCCTGCCCGCCGCCGCCGGGGCCGCCACCACCGGGGCCGCCGCCGCCGGGACCGCCGCCACCGGGACCGCCGCCTCCGGGTTGAGCCTGCGCCGGCCCAACAAGCGTCGCTCCCACAAGGCAAGCAGCAAGCAAAATCGGCACGCGCTTCATCTATGACTCCCTTTGTTCAGGATGGTTGCGATCGCTCCGCACGCCAACAATGGTATGGTTTTTCGTTGGCAGCAAGAAATTTGTATTTGCTGACCGCTCCAAGATCTCGGTGAACACGTCACCGCGGCCCGGGAGCACCGGGTCCCGGGCCGAGCGGTCCCTGCTGGCCGCCCGTCCCTCCGCCGGCCGGGCCGGGACCGAGCGGTCCCTGGCCGCCCCCGCCGCCAGTCGATTCCGGCGGCAAGATGTCGGTGCCATCCTCGCTCCGGAGCCAATCGGTCGCCTGCACTTTTTTCATCATTGCCTGATCCACGTGCGGCACGATGAGCTTCGTGAACGAGTTCTTCGCATGGTAGTACTCCTTCGGGCAATGACCCTGTCGCTCGGGCGGGAGCAGCTTGCGCTGAACGAAATCGTCGAACAGATGGGTGCCTTCGACCTGATCGCTGCCATATGCGATGCATAGCGCGTTGTAAAAGCGTTGCGCATGCGTGCCGTGCTCGTCGGAGAAATCCTCGAAGCTGCGATTGCGATCTCCCGCGAGCTCCATCGCTCTCCAGATAAAGGCGGTTCCCGTCAGCGTCCTGCGCGCGACCTTGTCTCCCAGCCGCAGCAGCGTGAATTCCGCCAGCGCATCGGCGGCATCTTCCTCCCGCCCGAAGACCGGAATATCGAGCAGGTGGAATACCGCGTGCGACGTCTCGTGCAGCAGAATCTGGACGAATCCACCGACGAGAGCGTCCTCGCGCCGGAATCCGGGCAGCAGCTCGGACTTGGCGACGAGGCGCTCGATCGTGGCGATCAATTCATAGCAGTACGTGATCTTCGATTGGCTGGGGCTGTACCAGGCATTGACCTTGCCGTTGCATCCTTCCAGCGAAACGATGAGCGGACTGGGAAGCCGCAAGGGCGCCATGAACTGCTTGAACTGCTCCAGGATTTGGCGCTGCTTCAGCCGATCGTAGATCGGTCGAAACGCCGGGTTGGTCGGCTCCACATACATGATATGGACGCCGATAGGTTGCTGGGGCAACGGCAGCTGAGCCATGACCGGTTGCTGCTGGAGGACGACCCCGAAGGCCATCAGCAGCGGCGAAACCGCGAGTGCAATCGTCCGGAGCCTAGGTCGCATGGATGTCATCTCTTGGCGCAGCTGAGCTGGATGTCCGGTCGGGCGCGCCCATGTCGCACTCGCAGGGAGCGTCTGCTTTTCAGCAAACCTGCTTCGCGACTTCCCCGCAATGGACGGAGGGATTCGTTGGAGCGCGTCACCGATTGCAAACTACCGAAACGGGTGGTCAGGTCAATCGAAATGATCGCTCGATGTTCCACGAGGCCGGGCCGCTCGCCGGTCGCTCCCGCCGGCGGTGCTCGAGCACATCGTCGATAGTCATGTCCACGTCCTCGCGGGCGACGCGCTCGAGCTCCCGCGCGGTGCGCGCGGCATGCGACAACATTGCGCCGAGGATCCGTTCGACCCTGCCGGCAAAAATGCCTTGTCGGCCGGGGGGAACCGTCTCATTCTCGCGGCGGTGGACGCACAAGAGGGAGTGCCGTTATGGGGGCGTCGAACTGGGGCCTCGCTGTTGTTCTTGGCTTGTTTGCAACGCTGTCGATCGGCGTCGGCGAGGCCAGGAGCCAACTCGCGCTCCTGCGGGTGTGCAACCAGTCGAACGTCACGGCTCAGGTCGCCATCACCGCGCATCCGGCTCCCGGCGACTCCCGGTTTCTGATTAGGGGCTGGTGGATCGTGCATCCGGGGACCTGCGTGAACGCGCAAGCCGCGCCAGCGCGCCAATGGGCCTATTTCTATGCCGAGGCGTATTCGGGAGCGGACGTCGAGTGGCGCGGCAGGGATCAGCGATTTTGCGTGACCTATCCGGGGCCGTTCGAAAGATACATCTCGCCGTCGTACAGCTGCTCCGGAGATGTCTTGAAATCGTTCACCGGCTATTTCATCGACGAGGAAATGTTTACCTGGTACCTCGATTGAATTGTTGCCCGGCGCGTTACGCACCGGCCGCGCTCCGCGGTGCATCGGCGTGCACCCGCGGGTCCTGCGGGCTTCCCCCCGACGAACGTCGATACTACTACTTGTCCTTGGCAGCGGCGCCGGGCGGCACCACCGCGGCCTTCCCGTTAGTCGGGTCCTTTGATCGTTCGGCCGTGAACGCTCGCGCCGTCGCTTTTGACGCCGGCAACGCGCTCGAGGACGGCAACGCGGATTCGGACGGCGCTTGCGGCGCGGCCTTGGCGTCCGGGCTCTGCTCCGGCGTCTGCGCCGGGCTCGGAGCAGGAACTGCACCGAGCATTGCGAGCGATACGGCTGCGACGAAGATACGCGGCCTCATGAACGGGACTCCTCGTCTTGGAAGTTGCTGGCGTTGCCCGAACATCCGATCCGGGATTCAGCCATGGTCACCTCCGGTGCCGTACGCGTAGGACGTAATTATGGCGGCTAGTCTGGGGGCCCCGGGCGTTGGCCTGCTGAGGGTCAGCGTTTGTCCTGTGGCGGCAACCACTGCCTTGCCTGGACCTGCTTCATCATCTCCGGATCGATGAAGGGCAAGACCGTCTTGATGAACGCCGACCTGATCTGCTGGAACTCGGCGGCGCAATTCTTCGCGCGATCCGCCGGAAGCCAGTTCTTGTCCACGAAATCCTTGAACGACGCCGGATCTCCGCCATAGGCCAGGCAGAGCGTGTTGTAGTAGCGCTGTCCGGCAGTGCCATGCTCGTCGGCATAGTGAGCCCACTTTTCGGGATTGGGAGACTTGTACCAGAAATAGGCTTCGCCGTTGACGATCGTTCGTGCCACGTCCTTGCTGAACTGCAGGGCGATGAAGGCCATGAATTGGTCGGCTGCATCCTCTTCGCGTCCGGCAACCGGAATGCGGAGCATGTCGAATGCGGCGTGGCCGAGTTCATGCAGCACCGTGGCGACGGTTTCCCCGATCACGACGTCGTCGTGCGTGATGCCGTCGACCGGCTGGCCCGGAGGAGGAGCTATGCGATCCATCTCCTCGATCCACTCGTAGCAGATGAAGATCGCCCACTGGCTGAAGCTGTAGAAAGCGTTCACCACGCCGCACTCGGTGGTGATGAGATAGAACGGATGGGGAAATCTTACCGGCGATACGAACTCGCTCAATTGCTCAAGGAACTGGCGCTTTTTCAGGCGCTCGAGCATGGCGTAATACTTGACTGATTTGGGAGGAATATAGGCGAAGTCCACCTTGCTGTTTCGCAATTCCGGTGATGCCTCCGCCGGTGCCGGCGCGGGGACGACCGTCGTCCACGCCGCCACGGCAACAGCGGCAATTTGCGCGATCCATTTCATCTTCATCATCGCACCCGTGCACCGGTCACTCGAGAGGCGCCTCTGAAACCTGCCCGGCAATACATGAGGCCCTGGCCTGTGCCGATTCGGCCTGCTCGAATTTCGCGTTTCCGACGAGCCCGGTCATTCCTTCAGCCACTGCATCGATCTGACCGTTATGAGCAGATCCGGATCGACATACGGCATGATCCTCAGATCGAAGAACATTCGAAACTTTGCGTACTCCCGCTCGCATCGTTCCGCTCGCTTCTTCGGCAGCACCGGTTCCTTGCCCTCCTCCTCCGCCTTGGCCACGAACTCGAACGTCTTTGCGTCACCGCCATAGGCCATGCACAGATAGTTGAAATAGCGCTGCGCTTCCGGCGAGCTCACGCTGGCAAAGTCGCTGCCGGTCCAGGTCTTGCCGGACAATTGGAAAAAATCGGTGGTCCCTCGAATCGTCTGCAGCGCCAGATCGTCTCCGAACTGCAGCATGATGAAGGCGGCGAGATTGTCGGCTGCGTCTTCGGCGCGACCCCAAACCGGCGCCGCCAGGAGATCGAACACCGCATGGGCGGTCTGGTGCAGAACGACCTGGATGAAGGCTCCGACGATGATGGTCTTCTGCGCGCCTTGCTCGGCTTTGGCGGCGACGCGTTCGATCTGGTCGATCAGCTCGTAGCACACCGTCACCGGCCCCTGCGGCTCATAGGGGCGCGTGGCCGCGCCACATTGGTCCACCCTGACGACAAGCTTGCGCGGCAGCCGTAACGGCGCCATGAATTGCTTGAACTCCTCGAGCACCTGCAGCTTCGTCAGGCGATCGTGGATCGGTTGAAAGGCGGGGTCGGTCGGCTGCCCGTAGGCGACCTCGATTTGCGGATTCTGAATTTTTCCGGGCTCTTGCGCCGCGACCGAGGCGGCATCCAAGACCGAATAGAGCAGGGCAATGACGAGCGCCGCCCCGCACATGATCGTCTTCATCAGCTGGATCCCTTGGCGCAGCCGAGAAAGTCGCGAGCCCGCGTCGCCGATCTCGAGGTGCGCGCCGGCCTTCGATGCGTGAATGCTATCGTTCGCAACTTTGAGAAACAAGCGTGACGATTTGGGCTCAGCTGTCGCTCGTGACGGATGCCGCGAATGGCAGGAATCTGTGCCGGCCAGGCCTGGATTCAAGCGCGCCGATCCGGAGGCGGCCAGTCGGGCTCGAGCGTCGACGTCAAAGGAGGCGTCTACGCCGACCAGACGATCGATCTCGATCCCAACGTGCGCGACGCCTGGGGCTTGCCGGCCCCGCGTCTGACCTATGACTGGCGGCGGCCGAACGAACTCGCGCGCGTCGAGTTCATGCTGAACAAAATGGAGGAATTGGGCCGTGCGATGGGTGCGACGCACGTGTGGCGTACGCCTTTAGGCCCAGGCGCTCCGGGCGCGCACCACGAGGGCGGGACGCGAATGGGTAACGATCCGAAGACCTCGGTGGTCAACCGTTACGGCCAGAGCTGGGACATCCCGAACCTGTTCGTGGTCGGCAGCTCGACCTTCCCGTCGATGAGCGGCTTCAACCCGACGCTCACGATCCAGGCGCTCGCCTATCTGAGCGCCGACGCGATCGTGAACCGCTACAAAACGAATCCGGGGCCGCTGCTGTAGCGGTTTGGCCCTCGGAACGTTGCTGGCTGACGTCCGCGTCGCGGCCTTCCTCTTCCCGCTGACCGGCGTGGAGAGGGAGCGCGCCGGATGTGCCGGACGCAGCGTCCTCGACCGATGGCTCAAGCCGTCCGCGCCGTCCGCTTGCGGATTCGGACAGCCGGGTTGTTCGCGATGAAGGTGAGGTAATCGAGCCGATAGAGTGTCCTGACCAGGGCGAGGTAGGCGGCCAAGGCGGAGATCGCCGAAGCCGCGAGGAACCCGAGGCCGAGATAGGTCGGGCCGAGCGCCAGCAAGGCCGAGGTCGCCGCCGCGTTGAGCGCGAGAAACACCGCCTGCAGGGCAAAGAACACCATGCGGCGATCGAAATAGAGCGTGAGCGACGAGCAGGTGATGAACAGGAACTGAAAGGCGGCGCCGATCAGCCCGAGCCGCAGCGTGCCGACCTGACGAAACTGCATGTCGAGCGCCTCGACCACCGCCGGCGCCGCCGCCGCGACCAGCGCGCAGACTATGAGCTGGGGCACCATGATGGCGGTGAGCGAGGCGACGGTCTCGTCGCGCAATCGCCGGCCATGGGCGCGGATCTGCGCCAGCGTGGCGTGCTCCAGGATGCTCGAGTAGAACAGCCGGTAATTGCGGAAGAACCTCACCTCGAGGTGGACGACGAAAGCCGCATAGGCCGGCACCACGACCAGGTAGGACACGAACATCGCGCTGTCGTAGAGCGGCGCATGCAGGAGGCCGTTCTGGATCTGCGTGCCGTAGGGCGACAGCCACACGATCCACTTGTCGACCCAGGCTCCGATCGCCCCGAACAGGCCGCCGAGCGCGATCGGCCAGTAGCCGACGGCGGCGCGCGCGAGCGCCAGCGCGGGGGCCGCGACGCTCTTCACGGCGAACGGGAAGGTGGCGATGATGCGGTTGAGCAGGCCGAACAGCGTGGCGCCGAGCCCGATATTGAATCCCCACAGCATGATCGCGAGCTCCGGCCGCGCATTGTAGCCGATCGTCACGGCGGCGACCGCGATCGCCATTCCGAGCGCGAAGAACGCCGTGACCGAGTGATAGTCGCGGGTGACGCTGCAGAACAGGCCGGCGACCCAGACCAGCGCGATCAGGGCGCAATTCGCGACCGCCGCCATGCCCGCCGGCGGCTCGAGCTCGAGCGCGAAGCCGAACAGCAGCGCGGCGATCGCGACGCTGAGGACGCCCGCGAATACCAGCGCCGCCAGCATGATTCCGGGAATCGCCGCGACGTCGCGGTCGTGCAGCTTGTCGGAGATCAGGCGGGCGCCGACCAGCGCGATCGGCGCGGTGATCACGAAGGACAGCGCAAAGCTGTAGATGATGAGGGCGCGGAACGCCGCGATCGTGGTCTTGCCTTCGAGCTCGCTGACCATCGCGCTGATCAGCCAGATGCACAGGACCGAGAGCAGGCACGGACCCGCGGCGATGACCGAGGCATGCGCGAACGACGCCATTCGATCGGAGATGGCGCTGCTGCGATACAAACGCTCGAGTGCGAAGCCGATGCCCGCCATGGATCACGCCACCGCCTGCGCCGGCGCCTCGAGGTGACGTCGATAGATCGCGGCATAGGCGTCGTCGACGACGTTGAGGTCGTAATAACGCTTCACCCGCTCCTGCATCGCAAGCCCGAGGCGCCGGCGCCGGTCGTGATCGAGCAGCAGCGCGCCGATGGCAGCCGCGGTCTGCTGCGGCGAGGCGACGTCGGTCAGCACGCCGCCGTCGCCGAGCGGCGGGTGCTCGTCGCGCCGCCCGAACAGGATTTCGCGGCAAGCGCCCACGTCGGTGGCGACGGTCGGGATCGCGGCGGCGCCCGCCTCGAGCACGCTCAACGGCTGCGACTCGCTCACGCTCGTCAACACGTTGACGTGGATGTGCGGAAAATGTCGGGTCACGTCGACCTGGCCGGTGAAGCGCACGGTGTCCGACAGGCCGAGCTCGGCGGCGAGCGCCTGGCAGTCTTCGTGGTAGTCGGGGTCCTCGTCGGTCGGCCCCATCACCAGGGCGTTGAGACCGGGGAATTGCGGGCGCAGCACGCGAATGGCCTGCAGATAGGTCTTGATGTCCTTGATCGGGACGACGCGTCCGACCAATCCGACCGTCGGCGGGCCGTCCGCGCTCGCCGGCGGCAGGCGGCTGAGCGACCGATAATCGACGCCGTTGGGAATGATCCTCATCCGGGCCGGCGCCGCGCCATGGATGATTTGCGCAGGCTGGTTCGCCCCGTGCAGCGTGATGACTTCCGCGCAAGCCTCGTAGCAGGCCCGGGCACAGCTTTCGAACGCGCGCGTCCAGAAGTCGCGCAGATCGCGGCGCGGATCGTCGATGGCAAACCCCTTGTCGACCGTATCCACGATCCAGTCCGCCTGCAGGATCTCGATCCGCCGCTCGTTGGTATAGATGCCGTGCTCGGTGATGAGCGCCGGGCGGCCGGTCTCGACCGCGGCGCGCGCGGCGAGCAGGCCGGCATAGCCGGTCGAGACCGTGTGGTAGACGCGGGCCAGCGGCAGCGGAGACGACAAGGTCGCGACCAGCCCGCCGAACAGCGCGCGCCAGGCCCAGAAGAAATGCAAGAACGATTCGTGCGGCATCTCGCGGTCGTAGAGATCGCAGACCAGGTTCCAGGCGAGCGTGGAATCGAGCAGGTCGGCCGTGCGCCGCGCCACGACCAGCGGCTTGAGCAGGCGGATGATGTTCGCGAGCTCGGTCAAGCCGCCGGCGCTCAGAAACACGTCGACCGCCTTGTCGAACTCGGCCTGGTCGAACGCGCGCGGCCGGCGCCAGCCGCGGCTGCCGCGGGGATCGCTGAGATAAAGATGATGGAGGGTCGCGAGATTCGGCGGCGCGTCATATTTCGCAACCGGCGGCGGCGGCTCCGGCAGAATGGCGACGACGCAAAAGCGCAACTCCGGTTGTCGGCGGATCAAGCCGTCGACCCAGGCGGACACTCCGCCCGACACGTAAGGGTAGGCCCCTTCCACGATGATGCAGACGTCGATTCCCCGCCCATTCCCTTCCCCGCCGGCGGGGAAGGGTAGGGTGGGGGCTGCTGGTTCCGATCGACCCGCTTGGCGCCCCGGATGGGAAAAGATTTCGACCCGCATCGTCGGTCCTAGCGCATGTTCGGGAACACGCCTGCCCTGGACGCGATCGGGGACGACAACCGGTTTTCCGAGCAGAGCATGCGCGGCTCTAAGGTCCATGCGACTCGAGACCGGCGGGACTGCCGCGATCGGCGGGCCTCTCGCCCGACCAGAGCCGGATTTTCTCGTCGACGCTCAGCCGGCTTGCGACCGCCGCCGCCTGCGCCCGAATGAATCCGTTCTTGTTGCGCATGGCCTTGCGCAGCGCCGCGCGAAAGTCAGCGTGGTAGCGGCGACCGATGACGCCGAGGACGCGCTGCTGCTCCTCGATCGACGCGGCCTGCAGGATCGGACCGAAGCGGGGGACCTCGGCCGCCGGGTCGGAGGGCAGGCGACCCGAGGCGAGCTCGTCGTAGATGCGCGTCAGTCGACTGCGGGCGACCACGCCGGCAATGTAGTCGTACCAATCCTGCAGCCGCGCCGCCGACGGGCGCCGCCACCACAGCGCCAGTGCCACGGCGGCGCAACCGAGTGCCCCGACCGGCCCGCTCGCGAAGGTCGCCATCAGCAGCAGCACCGGGATGGTCAGCTCGCCGTCGGCGCGGGCGCGGCTCGCCACGAATGCCGCGGGAACGACGAGCACCGCGAGATGCGAGGCGAGGAAGATCGGAAAGCTGGCGATGGCGCTCAGGCCGTAGAGCAGCGCGGCGAGGCTGCCGGCAAAGGTCATGAGCGCGACCAGCACATCGGCTGGGCCGACCTCGAGCCCGGCATCGTCCAGGCGCGGGCGGGGCAATTCCGACGTGATGACTCGATCTACCTCGGTCATTGCAGGGTGAACTCGTTGTCGGGCAGCACCGGCCGAATCGTTTGGACGGGAGTGCTTTCGACTGCCGACGCCGCGACTGCGGCAGGCTCGATCGCATCAGGCTCCCCGACGGGGGGAGCCGTCCCGGCAGGCTCGGCCGCATGTCCGTTCGATCGGCTCGGCGCCGCCGCGGCCTGCCAGCTGTCGAGCACGGCGATGCGGCCGACGAGCCGGGCGATTTCCGACGCGGCTAGCGCAAATCGGCGTTCGATATCCTCGGGCTGATCCGCGGGCGACACGCCCCCGATCGCCAGCATGCCAATGACGCGGTCGGGTGCATTGCCGTCGAGCAGCGGACCGGCCAGGACCCAACGATCTCCGAGCACTGCGCCGTCGGCGGGACGCGCCGACGACAGGGTCCGCCGCTCGGCCACGATCGCCGCGTGGATCGGATCTCCGCGCGGCACGGGGACAGCCGGGCGACGGTCGTCATGCGATTGAAACGCCGGCTTGAGCTCGTCGTCGCGCAACGCATAGACCGAGAACTCGGCGGTGCCGGTCAGCACGATCATGAACCGCGTCAGCCGCGGCGCAAGATCGTCGAAACTCGCGCGGCCGAGCTCGCTCACCGCTTCGGCGACGTCGACATCGGACGCGCGGGCGGCGGCGGCGATGTGCCGCTCGAGCATTTCGGTCCGCGCCCGCAGGTCGACGCAGAGATCGGCCACCGCCGCCGACTGGCGGCCCTGCTCCGCGAGCTCGGCCTCGAGCTGCGCATGATTTGCGATCTGCCGGCTGCGAATATGGCCGATCAGCAACGCGACGCAGGTCCAGCCCATCGGCTCGGCCGCGATCCTGCCGATATAGGCATACATGTCCTCCGACATCAGCGCCGGCGGCAGGCCGTCCCAATATTGCAGGCCGGCGGCGATGATCGCGGCGGAAAGACCGGCGGCGAGGCCGTGCTGGAGACTGAGCACGATCACCGGCAACCATAGCGGGTTGGGATAGGAGCCGGCGGTCGTCGCGACAAGCAGCTGCCGCGTCAGCACGGCGACGCCGAACAATAGCCCGAACTCGAACACGACGCGCAGGATCGACGACCATCGCGACCGTCGCGCCGGCACGGGACCTTGCGCGGTCGTTGCGCTCACCGGCGCCTCCTGCGGGCGGGCTCCTCGCGCGGCTCGACGTTCATGACGGTGTTGCTGGGGATGTCGGTCTCGGCGTCGGGCAGGTTCAGCTCGCAGGCGCCGCCTTGCGATGAATCGTCGTCCACACGTCCGGGCACTCCGCTCTGCTGCACCTTGCAGATCAGCGTGCGCGCGGCCTCCGCGTCCAGCGCCAGCATCATGCGAATGAGCCGCGCCGCCGGAAATTGCATCGCCTCGGTACGGTGAATGCTGCCCTTGCGCCAATAGCCGATCCACGACGCCGCCTTGCTCAAGGCCGTCGACTTGTCGCCGATCTGCACCAGCACGTCGAACAGCGCGATGCGTCCGACGCTGCGTTCCGGGTTCGCGATATCGTCGAACCGGGTGAGCGCGTCGCGCGCGCCGTAAAGGTCGCCGTGCGCCGCCAGGATCAGGCCGAGCCGCTCGGCGTCGTTCGCGGTGATCATCTCCTTGGCGAGCAGCGCGCGCAGCAAGCCTTCCTCGCGGTCGAACGCGCCCGCCAGCCGGTAATGGGCGAGCAGGGCGCGGGCGGTCGGCAGCGACGGGGCGAGCGCGAACAGCCGCTCCAGGGTGCGGATTTCGGCAGGCTTGTCCTGGATGTCGCCGTAGTGCTTGGCCAGCAGGGCGACGGCGGCGGGATCGTCGGGGTGGTCGTTGACGAAATCCTCCATCACGCGCGTCGCCCGCTCGATCTCGGCGAACGACATGTAGAGCTTGTAAAGATGCAGGATGGCGTCGACCTCCCGCTTGCCGGCGCGATAGCGCGCCTCGAGCGCCTTGATGGCCTCGCGATTGCGTCCGTCGCGGACCAGCATGGTCCATTGCTCGCGCTCGCCCGGCACCATGGCGACGCCCGCGGCCAGCGCCACGGCGGTCAATGCGATGATGAGAGCGACATGACGCAGCATCAGCGATCCGTCTCCGCGCACGCGACCTCGATCTCGATCGGGTTCATGGCATCGGCGTCGGCGGTGAGCGCAAGCCGACCGTCGGCGCCGACCTCGCTGACATCGTCCCACACGGCGGTCTCGTTGGTGTCGCGAACGGTGACGCGATAGAACCCGGGCTTGAGCCCGCCCCAGGTCATCTGGCCGGTGCCGTATCCCTTGGCCATGACCGTGAATCCGCATTCGCGCCGCCGCAGGTCGCGGAACGTCCAGCGGCCGTCGATCAGGTGCGGCGCCGCGGCTTCCGCTGCGTCGGCATCGGCGGGGCGGAGCGCGAGGATCACCTCGGCGTGCGCCTCGTCGAGCGCCACGTAGAGCGAGCCTCCCTGCCTGCGCTCGCCGAGCACGCCGACGCTGCGGCTGAAATCGACGGCGAGGCCGGCGGCATCGTCGAACCGCACGGTCTGCAAGGCGCCGCGATTCTGGATGAGCCAGCTCGATGGGTCGAGCGCCGTCATCTGGGTCGAGAAGAAACCGTCCGCGATGGCGGCGTAATGGGAGGCTGCGATCGGCGTCACCGCGGCTTGCCGGGCGGCGTCGAGATGGTGGCGCACGGCGGCGAGCGAGGCCGGCCGCTCGCCCGCGAACATGTGGTAATAGACGTTGATCGGCTTGAGGCGGCGCGGCGTTTCGGTGGCGTTGACGGTGGCTTCGAGGTGCAGAAAGCCGTGCTCGCGGCCGCTTCCGTCGGTGATGTAGATGTAGTCGTTGGCATTGCCGGCATAGATCTGCCGTTCGGCGCCGGCCGGTCGCGAGATCGGCGACAGGTAGCTGATCGAGGGATAGTCGACGTCGAAACGCGAGTCCCCGCCGTTGAGGTTGCGCAGCCCGAGGCGCCGCGTGCGCGCGATCGCCCCCTCGAACGGCTCGGCGCCGCCGCTCCAGAGGTAGAGCGTTCCGTGCTTGCCCTCGGGCGCCAGTTCCTCGGCCGCGGTGATCGCGCCGCGGATCTCCTGGTCGAGATCGAAGGGGTAGTCGCTGTAGGCGCGCGGCGGATCCTCATCGATGAACTTGCCCTCGGTCTCGCCGCCCTTGCGCGTCAAGCCGGGGAACAGCCGTCGTGCCAGCCGCCGCATGCGGTCGCCGAGCACCGCCTTCCATTCGCTTTCGTCGGGACCGATCAGACGCTCTTCCAGCGCACGGTCGTAATTCTCGAAGAAGCTCCATTGGTAGGGATGGGTGTAGGTATGGGTGGCGACCTCGACCTGCGGCAAGGCGAACAGCTCGCGGGCGGCCACCCGTGCGGCCTCGGGCGTGCCGTAGCGCTCGTCGACATCGGCGCCGATCACGCCCACCGCCACCGGCAGATCGGGATAGGGCGCGATCAACTCGCGCAGCACGACGCTCGCGGCGATCGTCGGCTTGTCGCGGTAGTCTTCGACGTAGGTGACGTTGTTCCAGCCGTCGCCGTCGATATGGCTGAACCAGACGCGCCGCCCCGAAAGCGTCGTGACGTCGGGGATCGGCCGCATTTCGCCGCCGAAAGCCTTCTGGAAGAACGCGAACGGGTCGATGATCCACTTGGTGCGCCCGGTTCCCGGCTCTTCGTAGACGAAATATCCGCGGGCGGCGTAGCCGCCCCGGCTCGAGGTGAGCACCACGCTCGACGCCAGCGCCAGACTGCCCTCGCGATGCTCCAGGACGAGATGGGAGGAAACGTCGGCGCCGAACGTGCCCACGATCGGAAAGGCCGGCAGCACCGGGTCGAGCGGGCGCTCGAAGCCGATGATGCGGTCGCTATGGATGATGCGGGCCCCGTAGGTGATGTCGACCGTGGCCCCGCTGAAACCGAATCCGATTTCCGCGAACAGCCGATTGGCTTCGGCGAGCGAGGCGGTGTCGGACGGCAGCCCGCCGTCGCCGAGCACCACCATGGCAACGCCGCGGCGGACCTGCTCCTGTCCCCAGACGTAGAGCGGTGCCGGCGGCGCCCGCCGGAACCAGGTGATCACGCCGCGGACGGTTTCCGTTCGCTCCGGACCCGGGAGCGCGGCATTGACGTCCCAGTAGGTGACGACGAAGCCGAGATGATTGAGCGGCATTTCGGCGAACCGATGGATCCGCGTCTGGTCCGGCCGCGCTTCCTCGCGGCTGTCGTAGATCGCCAGAATCTCCCGCCGGACCGGCTCGGCGCGCGGCTCGTCGGCGAGCGACTGCGCGGCCGCGGCCGGCGCCAGCAGCAAAGCGCCGATCACCAGGACGATCGATTGGGTGAGCGCGAAGGGGAGCGCGGGCGGGGAACGCATGACTGGACACAGCAAGCCGACCAATCGCGTCCAAGAAATGACCGGAGCGGAAAAAAGACCAGCCAGCGACCGGACGAGCAAAATGAACAAATATTCAAAATTCGCGGGACGGTCGTCGATGGTCGGAGCGCTGCGTCGATGCTTGACCTTTCCCTGCCCCTGCATATCGCGAATGTCCGCGCCGACCCGCCGCCGCGAGGGTGCCGGCGGCTCGAGCCCCGCCCGCGTCCCATGATCTGGCTAACCAGTTATTCACTCAACTGGTTTTCTGCGCGTTCGGACCTCGGTCGTCAACCCTGCGGCCGGCCGAGCGCATTGCCGAATCACCCGCCGGCCGATGTCGGTCTCGACTGCAGCACCTCTATCAAGAGCGCGCTTCATGGTCGAGAGACCTTGGCGTCGCGGATGAGAAGCGCAACGGCAAGCAGAGCCCGCAGCGTCAATAGGTCAGTGTGGCGACGATCGTGTCCGAATAGGTGCCGGGGGCCGGGGTTGTCTGTGCCGGAACGCGGCCGTACACCGTGACGGCCTGCCCGGAGCCGGTGCCGGTACCGGAAGCCGTATTGGTCCCGACGATATTTCCCCACGGCTGCGAGTGGGCGAAATTCTGGTACAGGCCATAGGTGACCTGTTTGCTTGCTTGCGACATCTTGCGTTGGGTCGGGTCGCTCGCCCCGGCATTACCGCCATTGAGACCGATCGTGTAAGGCGTGGTGGCGCTGCAGGTTGTGGTCAGCGAGCTCGTGCCGTCTACCGCAGCGGCAAGAACGCCGGCCGAGCCGAAATCGAGGGTCGTCGCGCTGACGGTGCAGGTCGCCGAATAGGTGGCGCTGGCGGTGAAGGCAGCCGAGGTGGCGTTCGAATTGCCGATGGCCGCACAATTGCCGGTGCTGGCCTTGGCGTAGGCGATCTGGGTATTGGTGCCGCTGAAGGACGAGGAATAGCTGCCGGGCGGCAGCGCCTGCTGCCCGGCCCTGATCCTGCCGTAGATCGTGGCGGTCGCGCTGCCGGCTCCGCTTCCATTGAGCGTGATGTCGATGGTCGGCGCCGTGAAGGACGAAAACGACCACAAATAGGAGCCCCAGATGACCGTGCGGGCCGCGTCCTGGTAGAGATCGAAATTCAGCTTGTCGCTTCCGCTCAGCATGAAACGCGGGCTTCCGGTCGTCGTGCCGCCGGCGCCCGCGTTGATGTTGGGGCAGACGCGCACCGCCAAGCCGGAATTGCCCGTGCAGTTGGCCGTGAACGTCGCCGTCGTGTCGATCGTCGTGTTCTGCGTCAGGTCGACGGTCCCGAAACTGAGATTGGTGATCGTGAAGGTGCAGTTCAAGGCGGCCGCATGCGCGGGCATCGACCAGGCGATCGCCGCGGCTCCCGCGAGGGCGCCGATCGCAAGTCGAAGAATGGCTGATCGCAGGCTCATTGGCACACCACCGGTCCGATGACGACTTGGTTTTCCTTGTCGGGCGTGAACGGGAAGCTCGCGCGGCATTCACCGCGGTCGGTCGTCACCAGCGCGACGTTGCTGGCGCCGAGCCCCTTGAGGTAGGTCTGGCCGTCATAGCCGACCACGAATGCCTCTGGGCTGTTCTCCAGGCGCACCGGCGAGCCGACCGCAAGCGGCTTGTTGTCCTTGTCGGTCAGAACGACCATCGCCGTATCATTGTCGTTCTTGGCCTCGAAGCGCACGACCACGCCGGCGCGGTCGGCCGGCGCGACCACGTCCTGGGTGGTCGGCGCCTCGGCATTGAGCGGCAGGTCGCGGGCATCGATCGCCACTTGGTTCTTCTGGTATGACCGCAGGCCCGGGATCAGGATCTTTCCCGCGCCGTTGGTCTTGCCGACCGGGCGATTCTCGTAGAGAACCTCGATGTCGGGGAGCCCGGCATCGACCACTGCAAAGGCGTCGTCGATCCGGTTCGACAGGAAAACCCCGCCCCCGATGGCGGCGACCGCGCCCTGCGCCTGCAGCGTGCCGCCGACGGTACCCCCGACCTGTCGAATCTCGCCGCCGAATTGGGCGACCGAAGAGCGATAGCTCCCGGCGGCGCTCCGGTAGGGGGTCGTCCCCTCCGAATCGTGCACGCGCCAGCCGTAGCTGCCGGGCACCGGCTGCATGGTCTTGGCAACATCGACGTTGTAGTTGCTGCCGCCGGCGCCGGCGGACGCGCCGGCGCTGGCCGATATCGAGCCGTTCAATGGGATCGACAGCCCGGCGAAAATCCCGGTATTCTTGCGGTCTCCCAAATCGGTGAACGCCGTCACGTGAAACGTCGCATCGGCGAAGATCGGGCGCGAATAGGACACGTTCAGGATTTCCGAGCGTATTCGATCGTCCGTCGCGAGATGGATGTAGCCGAAGCTGAGGCTCGAGCCGTCGAACGGCAGCGGGAAGCCGATCGACACCGTGTCGAGCGCCTTCGGCGGCCGTGAGCTGAAGGGCGTGGCCAGCTCGGACGGCAAAATTCCGTTCAGCAGCGAGGATTGGAGCGGCAAAAAGCGTGAGATCGCCGAGCTGAGATCGTTGTAGGCGCGGAACGTGCGTTGCGAGCTGGCGTGGAACGTCACGCCGCACAGCTGGGTGTCGAAGGCGGCGTAGATTTGGTAACCGAAGCGCTCGTCGAAGCGACTTGCGCTCGCGGCGAGCGACAACACGCCCCATGAAGCAAGCTCGGCGGCGAGCCCGGTGCCCATGTTCACCACGCCAGCACCGGCCTCGCCGTGCGCTTCGAGCGTGAGCCAGTCGAACGCGCCGTGTCGCACGCCGCCGGAAAAAGCCGGCTTGCCGAGATAGTCGTTCGATTGCGTCGCGAAGTTGAGGCGGGGGTACCCGGCCTCGAGGGTGTAGTCGGTCAGTCCCTGCCGCAACAGCGTGGGCGAGGTGAAATAGGGCAGGCTCGCCTCGATCTGGTGGCCGGCGGCATCCTGCATGACCACGCGCGCGGTGCCGCCGCCCGAGAGCAGGGGAAGATTGCTGATCTGGTAGGGGCCGGGAGTGACCGGCTGCGAAAGCGCCCTGACATTGTTGACGTAGACGTCGACGGTCGAGGGAACGGCGGCAGACCCGGAATAGCTCGGCAAGGGCAGCGTCACCAAGTCCGGCCGCAGTGCGAAATTGCGCTGCATTTGCAGGCCGCCGAGCCGGATCGGCCGCGTCCACGGCAGTCCGCCCGAGATCGTATCCCCGGCGCGATAGCTCACGAGGGTTTCCGGGTCGGAATAGGTCAACCCGGTTTCGAGCCGCAGCGCGTCCAGATTGCGCGTCGTGGTCGAGCCGAGGATGCCGGTTTGCGTCAGCGTGCCGTAGGGGCCGAACAGGCGTGCGTCGAGCGCGGCATTGGCGCCGCTGAAGCCGGTGAAGCCGGGGCCGAACGCCTTCGTGGCGCCGCCGAACAGCGTGTAGTTGAGCACGCCGCCGAGATCGGGCCGCGGCGGCGCCACCCAACCCGGATTGGCGCGCGCGTCGTACAGCTGGCGAACGCGCCGCTCGTCGCCCAGCTTGAAATAGATTTTCTGGTTGGGCTCGTCGTAGCGGTATTCGATGCCGGGCACGGTGTCGATCACGATCATCTCGTCGGCTCCGCCGTCACCGGGCGCCTTGACGCCGACATCGGCCAGCTCTCCGCGCGACGCGGCAATCTGCTGGTTGGCGAGCTGCGCGAAGGCTCCGATGCGATTGGTCGGGGCATCGTTGATGTAGACCTCGAGCTGGAGTGGACGCAGGTCGGCATCGTCCGCTGCCGCTCTCTCTTGGCCGGCAAGCAAGGCCGCCAAGGCGAGCGCGCAAGTCACGATGAGTCGCGAAGCGACCGCGTTGCGCAGAAGTCGAGTCATCGATCAGCTCGAGCGCCGAGAACGCAATGAACGTCGCCGGAACCTCAGCGCTCACGATCTCGAACGCAGTTGTGATGCAGTGGAAAAATCTCTCGGCACATGACACCCTCCCGAAGTGTTTTATCGAGCCGCGAGTACGAGTTTTTACGTAGGAGTGACTACGACATTTCTAAATTGAATCGATTTACATCGACTCGTTCGATCTATGCTTCACGCTTGTTGTACGTGTATGCTTCACGCCTGTTGTATGAACATGCTTCACGAGTGCTGTAGCTCTATCGTTCATGCTTGCTGTACGTTCATGCTTGACGGTTGCTGAACGTCGATGCGCGATGAAGGATGGCGCGGCGGAGCGTCAACGTACGGTTAGCGAGAACCCGAGCGGAGCGGGATCCTTCCGCGCGATGGCGGTGACCTCGGATGACGCGGCCGCCGCGTCGCGAGACGGTGCCGTGGTCGTTGCATGCTCCTGCTTCACGCCTGCAGCAGGCGCTTCCTTGATGATTGCTGAATCGCCGATTTGCGCAAAGAGCGGCGCGGTGCGCGAAGAGCGTGAACGCGCGGTTAGGGAAATGACGAAGGCGGAGTGGAGAAACTCGTCGCGAGCAGGGCGGACGAACCGCGCGAGCCCGGTAGCGGGACGAGCTCGCCGGCCGCGTCCCGTCGGGCGTTCCCTCGAGCGCAACGCGCGGTTAACGGCGGATTAACGTCGCGGCCGACCGACCGGGCCGATGGATCGCCGGCTCGCTTGCCCCGAACGCCGGAGGGTGCGCCTGCTTCGCAGCCGACGTCACGGAAAGAAAAAAGAGCGCGTTCTCGTGAACGCGCTCTCCTCGATTTGGGCCGATCCGCTCGGATCGACGACTTCAATCGGCCCCTGGGGCCTCGACGTCAGTCGCTCATCGCGCGCCTTGCGCCGAGTCGTTGATCGGCCCGAGGTCGCCTTGCGCCGAGATCACGATCGGATGGCCGGCAGTCAAACGGCTGCCGGGGGGCGCCGCCCAGCGCATGCTGGAGCCTCCGAGCACGTAACCGGTGAGACCGTTGCCGAACGAGACGGTCGCGCCACTCCCGTCGCGCAGCTTGAGGGCCGAGATCCGCATGTGGCGATCGCCGGAATTTTTCGCCACGACCGACAACTTGCCGCTGCTCTGATCGACCGACCAGGCGAGCTTCGGCGGGGCGACGTCGGAATGATAGAAGAACACCGGGATCGAATAGCGCAGCACGAGATTGACCGTTCGATTGCGCTGGCCGGCGGCGTCGGGCAGCTCGTCGACAAACAGCCGATAGGTCTCTTCCTTCGCAACCGGCGTCTTGCTCACGCGCACCAGCCGCACGGTGTAATCGGCTTTCGGCGCCAGCGTAGCCAGCGGCGGGCTTGCCACGACGTCGGTGGTCGGCTCGAGCTTGTCTTCTCCATTGGCCTGGCTCCAGCGAAACACGCGGATCTGCGCGTGGATCGGAGCCGCTCCCTCGTTGCGGAGCTTGAGGGTAGCGGCGGCGCCCGGGGCCGCGATTTCGACCATGACGGGCGAGACCTGAAGCGAGGCGGCCCGCGCCGTCCCGGACGCCGCGAGCGCCATGAAAGCCGTCAGAACCGTAGAGGTAGAGATGCGCATGGTGAGTCTCCTCGATCAATGCTCAGTAGGTGACCGTCACCGTGATCGTGTCGGTGTAGGTCGCGGGGGCCGGCGTCGTCTGCGACGGAATGCGGCCATAGACCGTGAAGCTTTGCGCCGCGCCGGTCCCGGTGGACGCGACGGTATTGGTGCCGATCGTGTTGCCCCACACGGAGGTGCGGGCGCTGTCGCTATAGAGCGAGTAGTTGATGGTGGCGCCGCCGCCGGTCAGCTTGCGGGTCGTGACCGTCGCGCCCGCGCCGGTGCCGGCATCGAGGCCGATGTTGTAGGGCGTCGTGTTGGTGCACTGCACTTGAATGGCCGACGTCTGGTCGACGTTGGCCGAGAGAACGCCTTGCGTGCCGAAGTTCAGGGTCGACGCGCTGTTGATCAGGCACTGGGCCTGGATCGTCAGCTGGACCTGGAAACTGGTCGTGGCGGTGGCGGCGTGAGCGGCGCCGCTCGCCGCGACAAACGCGGTGGCAACGCAATAAGCAACACTTCGACGCATGACGCTCCCCGCGGCTGGTTGGTCGAACCGCGCGTACGGGGTTTTACGTAGGAGTTACTACGATATTTCTAAATTCATTCGACTTGTCTGCAATCGCACGTCGATGCTTCGCGTTTGCTGAATGGCCCGCAAACGCGCGGGAGCATGCCTGCGCGGCGCGACAGTCGGCCGCGGCCTCTTTAACGAAGAATTAACCCGCCGACGGCCGCGGCGGAGCGGCTCGGCGCCGCTACAAAAAAGCAGAGCGCGTTCGATGAACGCGCTCTGCCGGTCCAACTGATGGCTGTGGATCGAGCTCAGTACGTCACGGTGACCGTGATCGTGTCGGTATAGGTGCCGGGGGCCGGCGTCGACTGCGCCGGAATGCGGCCATAGACCGTAAAGTTTGCCGACGCGCCGGTGCCGGTCGCCGCGACGGTATCGGTGCCGATCGTGTCGCCCCACACCGTGCTGCGTGCGCTGTCGCAATAGAGCGTGTAGTTGATGGTGGCGCCGCCGCTGGTCAACTTGCGGGTCGCGACGGTCGCGCCGGTTCCGGTGCCGGCATTGAGGCCGATGTTGTAGGGCGTCGTGTTGGTGCACTGCACCGCGACCGTCGAGGTCTGGTCGACGTTGGCCGACAGCACGCCCTGGGTGCCGAAGTCGAGGGTCGACGTGCTGTTGATCAGGCATTGGGCCTGGATCGTCGCCTGGACTTGGAACGTGGACGTGGTGCTGGCGGCGTAGGCGGCGCTGGTCGTCAGCGCGAGCCCGACCGCCAGGCACGGAATGGCAGATTTATGCATATTTACCCCCCTGTTCTAGAGCGGGGCGGTCAGCCGATCGAGCCGATCGAATGAGCTGACGTCGCAATAGCGGGGCGTTCTACCCGACAATTCTGTGATAATGGTGAACTCGTACAAACGATTAATTTTGTCCTTTCCAATTGGTATAAATGCATGCTTGCGATTTGGTGAATGAACCACGCGCCGTAGCGACGCGGCGAGGGGGGTGAGGGCCATGCCGGAATGCTTCGTCGCCAAGGCGTCGGAAATGCGGGACGGCGACCGGCGCATCGTCGTCGCCGGGAAGGCGGAAATCGGCGTGTTCTACAAGGACGGCGACTATTTCGCCTACAGCAACTACTGCGTCCATTCCGGCGGGCCGGCCTGCGAGGGCCTGATGATCAACCGGGTGGTCGACGTGATCGCGGCGGACCGCAGCTACCAGGGGCAGATGTTCGCCGCCGAGGTGCATTTCGTCTGTCCCTGGCACGGCTACGAGTACGAGCTCAAATCCGGCGAATGCGTCGGCGACCGGCGGCTGCGACTGCAGCGGTTCGAGGTGGTCCGGCGCGGCGACGACATTTTCGTCGTCGCCTGAGGGAGAAGCGCCCATGGACATGGCCCGCAGCGAAGTCCGCAAGCTCGCCGCCGAGGACTACTCGACCGCGCAGCACCTCGCGCACGCCTCGCAGCAGGCGCGCGAGCGCAACTACCAGGACTTTCTGATCGTCGACGTCGACGCGCATCACTACGAGAGCGAGTCCTACAGGGAGGTGTTCGAGTACATCGAGAACCCGGTGATCCGGCGCCAGGCGGTCGAATCGGCCAAGCGCGGCGGCCGCGCCTCCATGCTCGGCGGCACCATCGGCTACCAGGACATCGGCGGGCGCATCGTCCGCCACGAGCTGCGCCGGCACGACATCCGCCGCCACGATGCGCTCGGCGCCGCCGAGCATCGCGACATCGGCATGACGCTCGAATGGATGGACACGATCGGCGTCGACTATTGCTGCCTGTTCCCGACGCCGATGCTCTTCCTCGGCCTGCATCCGCAGGTCGAGGTCGAGGTGGCGATGTGCCGCGCCTACAATCGCTGGCTCTGCGAGCGCATCCTGGCGGCCGAGCCGCGCATCGTCTCGATGCTATATCTTCCTTTCAACGATCCGGAAGCCGCCTACCGGACCGTCAAGGATTTCGGCGACCAGAAGGGCGTGGTCGGCTTCATGGTGACGTCGCCGCGCTACAAGCCGGTGCACGACAACGCCTATGTCAGGACCTACGCGCTGCTCGAGGAGATGGGCAAGCCGATCGCCTTCCACGCCGCCTACAATTGGAACGACCAGACGCTGTCGCTGACCAACCGGTTCATCTCGGTGCATGCGCTCGGCTTCATGTGGTTCAACATGGTCCACATGACCAATTGGGTGATCAACGGCCTGCCCGAGCGTTTCCCCAAGCTCAAGGTCATGTGGATCGAGAGCGGGCTGACCTGGGCCTACTGCCTGATGCAGCGGCTCGACCATTCCTACATGATGCGCACGTCGGACTGCCCCTCGCTCAAGCGCAAGCCGAGCGAGTACATGCGCGAGATGTACTATTCCTCGCAGCCGATGGAGAAGCCGCGCGACCGCTCGATCCTCGAGGCGACCTTCAAGATGATCAACGCCGAGACCCAGCTGATGTGGTCGTCGGACTACCCGCACTGGGACTTCGATCTGCCGAGCGTGATCTACGACCTGCCGTTCCTGAGCGAGACCGGCCGGCGCAACATCCTCGGCGGCACCGCCGCCAAGCTTTTCGCGCTCGATCCCAAGCCGGTGAAGAAGATACCGTGAAGGAGCGAATAGCGAAATAGCGAGTAGGGCACTCTCGTTCGCTACTCGCCGTTCGCCGTTCGTCAGCAAGGGAGAAGCCGTTGCGCCTCGGGATGTTCATGATGCCGCTGCACCCGGCGGGCCGGCCGATGCACGCCTATCTCGCCGAGGACATCGAGAAGGCCCTGCTGCTCGACGAGCTCGGCTACGACGAGCTGTTCATCGGGGAGCATTATTCGGCCGCGACCGAGCCCTATCCGTCGCCGCTGCTGCTGGCCGCGAGCCTGCTGCCGCGCACCGAGCGGCTCATCTTCGGCACCGGCGTCATCAACGCGCCGCTGCATCATCCCGCGATGATCGCGGCGGAGGCGGCGCAGTTCGACCACCTAAGTAAGGGCCGCTTCATTCTCGGCATCGGCTCCGGCTCGACGCCGACCGACATCGAGATGATGAACGTGTCGCCGGACCCGCGCGAGCGCGGCAGGATGCTGGCCGAGTCGATCGAGATGATCGAGCGGATCTGGGCGAGCGATCCGCCCTACGACCTCGATGGGAAATATTGGACCACCCGCATCAAGGATACGCTCAATCCCGCCCTGCACTTCGGCTGGCTGCCCAAGCCGTACCAGAAGCCGCGGCCGCCGATCGCGATCCCGTGCTCGACGCCCGATTCCGCCTCCGTGCGCCTTGCCGGCCGCAAGGGCTGGAGCGTGATCTCGAGCGCGCTGCTTGCGCCGGAGGACCTTGCCCGCCACTGGGCCATGTTCCGTGAGGGTTGCGAGGAGGCCGGCCGAACGGCGAACGGCGACGATTGGCGCATCTGCCGATCGATCCACGTCGCCGGCACCGACGAGGAGGCCCGCGGGCGGGTCTACGCCGCCGACAGCGGCTACCGGCATTTCCATGGCCACATGCACAAGGTCTACGGCCAGCTCGGCCGCCTCGGCGTCTTCAAGAGGCGTCCCGACATGCGCGACGACGAGGTGACGGTCGATACCCTGATCGGGCAGCGCACGATCTTCGGCTCGCCGAAGACCGTGCTCTCGGAGTTGATCGCGCTGCGCCGCACCGCGGGACCGTTCGGCACGCTGTTGCTGAGCGCGGTCGACTGGTCGGGGCCGAACGCGGCGTGGGAGCGCGAGTCGCTGCGCCGCCTGGCCAAGGACGTGATGCCAGCCTTCCGCCAGCAGGCCGCCGCGGCGTGACGCGCGGCAGCTATTCGGTTCCGGTGAGGCCGGCCTGCTCGATCACCTTGCCCCAGCGCACGATCTCGCTCGCGACGAAGCGCTTCATCTCCTCGGGCGAAGGGCTCGCCTGCGGAATGGCGCCGTCCTTGACCAGCGCCTGCGTGACCGCGGAATCGCCCATGATGTCGCGGATGTTGCGGTAGAGCTTGTCGATGATCGGCTGCGGCACGGCGCCGGTCGTGGTCACGGTGTGCCAGGAGGCGGTGTCGTAGCCGGGGATGCCGGCCTCGGCGAGCGGCGGGACGTCCATCACCGCCGGCACGCGCTCCTTCGTGGTCACGCCGAGCGCGCGGATCTTCCCGGACTGGATCAGCGACATCGCCGGCGGCACGTCGCAGAACATGAACTGGATATGCCCGCCGACGAGATCGTTGAGCGCCGGCGCCGAGCCCTTGTAGGGAACGTGCACGAGGTCGAGCCCGAACATCCCCTTGAACATCTCGGCATTGAGATGATGGAAGGTGCCGGGCCCGGGCGTGCCGAACGCGATCTCGCCCGGCCGGTCCTTGGCGAGCTTGACCAGGTCCGCGACCGAGCGGATCGGCAGCGCGGGATTGACCACCAGCACGAACGGCACGCGCGCCAACAGCGCGACCGGCGTGAGCTCCGTGCGCGGATCGTAGGGCAGGGTCTTGCGCATGCTGACGTTGATCGCGAGCACGGTGCTCGATGCCATCATGATGGTGTAGCCGTCGGGCGCCGCGTGGGCGACCGCCGCCGCCGCGGTCACCCCGCCGCCGCCCGGTCGGTTCTCGACCACGAACGGCTTGCCCAGGCGCTCTTCGAGATGCTGGCTCAGCACGCGGGCGAACAGGGTGGTCACCCCGCCCGGCGCGAACGGCACGATGAAGGTGACCGGCCGGTTCGGATAGTCGGAGGCCTGCGCCGCCGCGCGTTCGGCGGGCATCAGGGCGGCCACAGCCAAAACCAGCATAAGGAAGCGCAACGGTTACTCCATCGTGATGTTGGCGGCCTTGAAGATCGGCCCCCACTTCGCCACCTCGCTCGTCATGAAGGCCTTCAAATCCTCGGGCGTGCCGCCGCCCGCCTGCATCTCGAGCTTGGCGAGCTCCTGCCCGCCCTTGTCGCTGCCGAGATAGCCGTTGACCATGGCGTTGACCGTGCCGATGACCTCGGCCGGCGTGCCGGTCGGTGCCAGCAGCGCGTTCCAGGACGTCGCCTCGAAGCCGGGAAAGCCGCTCTCCGCCACCGTCGGCAGGTCGGGCAACGCCGCCGAGCGGATCGAGCCGGTCACGGCGATGCCGGCATAGTTGCCGGCCTTGAGCTGCGGAATCTGCGTGGGCAGCAGGTCGGAAACGACGTCGATCTGGTTGCCGACGAGGTCGGCGATCATCGGCGCCGAGCCGCGGTAGGGCACGTGCGTGAGCTTGATGCCGGCGAGCCGCTGCAGCAGCTCGGCGGTGATATGGGCGGCGGTGCCGTGGCCGGGGCTGCCGAGATTGAGCCTGCCGGGATCGGCTTTGGCCTTGGCGATCAATTCCGGAAGCGTCGCGAGGCCGGTGCGCCGGCTGGCGACCAGCACGATCGGCGTCCGGGAGATCATGACGACCGGGACGAAATCGCGATCGGCGTCGAACGACACGTTGCGATACATGAACCGGTTGTTGACGACGCTGGTCGTCGCCAGCAGGAACGTGTAGCCGTCGGGCGCCGCCTTGGCGACCGTCGCGGCGCCAACATTGCCGCCGGCACCGCTGCGGTTCTCGACCACGACCTGCTGGCCGAGCTTGTCGGCAAGATCGCCGGCGAGCGCGCGCGCCAGCACGTCGGTCGGCCCGCCGGCGGGAAACGCGACGACGATGGTGACGAAGCGGCCCGGCCAGGCCGGGGTCTGCGCGGACGCCGCAGCCGCGCAGGCGACTGCGAGCGCGGCCGCCGCAGCAAGGCAACATCGCATCGGCTCCTCCCCCGCTATTCCGATCCCGCCAGCCCCGCGTTCCGGACGATATCGCCGAGGCGGGCGATCTCGGACTCCACGAAGCGCTTGAGCTCGTCGGGCGGCGGCGAGGTCACCGGGATCAAGCCTTGGCGCTTGATGAACTCCTCGCGCACGTCGGCCTCGCGCAGCACCACGGCGAGGTCGGCATGCAGCTTGTCGACGATCGCCGGCGGTGTCCTCGCCGGCGCCACCAGCATGAACCAGGAGCGTGCGTGGTAGCCGGGAACGCCGACCTCGGCGAGCGGGGGCACCTCCGCGATCGCCTCGACGCGCTCCTTCGTGGTCACGCCGAGCATGCGGACGCGCCCCCCTTGCGCCAGCGGCAGCGCGACCGGAATCGGGGCCGTCATCAGCGGGATATGGCCGCCGGCGAGATCGTTGAGCGCCGGCTGAATGCCCTTGTACGGGACATGGTGCAGCTCGATCCCGAGCGCGCCCTTGAGCAATTCGCCGTTGAGATGCTGCGTGGTGCCCGGACCAGCGGAGCCGAAGGACAAGCCGCCCGGGGTCGCGCGCGCGAGCTTGACGAGATCGTCGATCGAGCGCACCGGCAGCGCGGCGTTGACCAGCAGCACTTCCGGCGACAAGGCGATGAGCGTGACCGGAGCGAAATCGACGCGCGGATCGTACGGAAGGTTCTTGTGCAGGGCGACGTTGGTCGCCATGGTCGTGCTCGCCGCGACCATCAGCGTGTAGCCGTCGGGCGGCGAGCGGACGACCGCCATCGCCCCGGTGATCGAGCTCGCGCCCGGTCGGTTCTCGACGACGAACGACTTTCCGTAGAGCCGCTCGAGCTTGCTGGCGATCAGGCGGGCGAGAATGCTGTACATGCCGCCGGGCGCCGACGGCGCGACGATGGTGACGGTGCGATCGGGATAGTCCTCGCTCGCTGCCCGCTCCGGAGAAAGCGCGAGCGCCGCAAGCGCAAGGACGGCCGCCCAATGTGCCGTTGTCTGCATCGTCGAGGATCCGTTGTGACGTCGGCCGTGACGATACCGCCTGCAGCCCGCGCTCCGCAACGCGTGCGTATGCCGCACGCCGCGGCCGAGGCGTGCCCGCGGCCTGATCGTGGCTTGATCGCGGGCGGGCATCGGGCCGACAATGGGCGCTCATGAACGCACGCCGGCTGCTCGCATTCTCGATTGTCTTGTGGGCGATCCCCCATGGGCTCGCCGCCGAGACCTTGAAGATCGCGTCGCCGATCCGCGGCAGCTGGGAAGGCGCGATCCCCGAGCTCGGCACGCAAGCCGGCATCTTCCGCAAGCACGGCCTCGACCTCGACATCCTCTACACCCAGGGCGGCGGCGAGACCATGCAGGTCGTCGTGTCCGGGGCGGTCGACATCGGCTTGAGCGCCGGCACGCTCGGGACCCTGGGTGCCTACGGCAAGGGCGCGCCGGTCCGGATCATCGGCGCGAGCTCGACCGGGTCGCGCGAAGTGTTCTGGTGGGTGCCCGGCAAGTCGCCGCTCAAGTCGATGCGCGACGTGAACGGCCAGAGCATCGCCTATTCCACCACCGGCGCGTCCTCGCACGTCGCGGTGCTGCGCTTCATCAGCCAATACGGCCTGAAGGCGAGACCGGTGGCGACCGGCGACGTCGCGAGCACCATCACCCAGGTGATGTCGGGCCAGGTCGACGTCGGCTGGTCGGTGGCGCCGTTCGTCCTCGGCTTACAACGAGACGGTCGACTGGATGTATTCCAGCGCCGACGCGGTGCCGCGCTATCTCGCGTTCTCCGGTCTCTCCGAGCCGGCGGTGCGGCTGATGCTGAAGGACTTCATCCCGAAGGAGAGCCTGCAGATCGCGAAGGTCATGGGGGTCGCCGAGAGCATGCAGGACGCCGTCCAGTTCAAGTTCCTCGCGGCGCCGCTCGCGGACGCGCAGCTCAGGGAGCTCATTCAGATTCCATGATCGCAGGCAAGCGGACGATCGGCGACATCGCGGTGACGGCGCTGAGCGACGGCGTGCTGGCGGCGCCGCTCGACGTCGTGCTCGGCATGGACAAGGCCGAGACCGAGCGGCTCACCGGCACGAAGGACGCCGTCCCCATATCGGTGAACGCCTTCCTGCTCCGTCTCGGCGGCAAATGGGCGCTGGTCGATACCGGCTCCGGCAACACGATGGGGCCGACGCTGGGCAAGCTCCCGGACAGTCTGGGCGCCGTCGGCGTCGCGCCGGAGGAGATCGCGTTCATCTTCCTCACCCATCTGCATCCGGACCATTCCAACGGCCTGGTCGACGACGCCGGCGATGCTCTCTATCCGAATGCGGAAATCATTTTGCACGAGCGCGAGACCGCCTTCTGGCTCGACCGCGACCCGTCGACGGGCGAGAGCGAGCGCATCAGCCGCAACATCGCCAAGGGCGCGGTCACGACCGCGCCCTATCGCCAGCGCATGCGCACCGTGCGCGATGGCGAGGTGATGCCGGGCCTGTCGGCGGTGCTGCTGCCGGGCCACACGCCGGGCCACACCGGCTGGCTCATCCAATCCGGCAAGGACAGCCTGCTGATTTGGGGCGATCTCGTGCACCTCGCGTCGATCCAGGTTGCGCGCCCCGACACCGGGCTCATCTACGACGTCGATCCGCAGGCGGCCTGCGCGACGCGCCGGCGCATGTTCGACCGCGTCGCCGCGGACCGGGTGAGGGTCGCCGGCGCGCACCTCGATTTTCCCGGCTTCGGATACGTCGTGCGCCATGGCGCCGGCTTTGGCTTCGAGCCGGACGCGTGACGACACCGCAAACCGCCACGAAACGACGGGAGGAACGAAATGAACCGGGTTCGTAACACGGCGTCCGCAGCCGCGCTCTTGCCGGCGCTGTCGCTTGCGCTCGCACCGCTCGCCCACGCCCAGGAGCGCGGGCCGCTCAGCCTCGCGCAGGCAAGCTATTTCTTCGTCGTCGGCAAGATCGACACGTCGGCCGAAGGCAGTCCCATGTTCGGCCAGGTCTACGTCGAGTACATGATCCCCGCGCGCCGCAGCCATCCCTATCCGATCGTGATGGTGCACGGCGGCGGCCAGACCGGCACCAACTTCACCGGCACGCCCGACGGACGCGAGGGCTGGGCGCAATACTTCGTGCGGCGCGGCTACGCGGTCTATGTGGTCGACCAGGTCGCGCGCGGGCGCTCCGCATACTGGTCGCCGCAGCCGTACGGGCCGGTGACGGCGTCGCGCTTCAACTTCCTCGATCAACGCTTCGTCGCACCCGAGCGCCACAAGCAATGGCCGCAGGCGCATCTGCACACGCAATGGCCGGGCGAGGGCAAGCCGGGCGATCCCGCGTTCGATCAGTTCTATTCCTCGCAATTCCCCTCGCTCACGAGCTTCCCGAAGCAGCAGGAGCTCAACCGCGACGCGCTCGCTGCGCTGCTCGACAAGATCGGCCCGGCGATCCTGCTCACCCATTCGCAATCCGGCGCCTTCAACTGGCCGGTCGCCGATGCGCGGCCGAACCTCATCAAGGCGCTGGTCGCGGTCGAGCCGTCGGGTCCGCCGGTGCACGACATCGAGAACACCGGCGCGCCCGACTGGTTCAAGGATGCGGAGCGCACGAAAATATCGGGCCTCGCCGACGTCCCGCTCGCCTATGACCCGCCGCTGACGGGCGACGCCAGGCTCGAGTTCGTCCGCCGGGAGAGGCCTGCGAAACCCGATCTCGTGCGCTGCTGGCTGCAGAAGGAGCCCGCCCGCCGGCTGCCCAATCTGGCGCGCATTCCGGTCGTGATCATCACCGGCGAGGCGTCCTATCACGCCGCTTACGATCACTGCACCGCCGGCTACCTCGAGCAGGCGGGCGTGCCCAATTCGTTCATTCGGCTGGCCGACGTCGGCGTGCACGGCAACGGCCACATGATGATGATCGAGAAGAACAGTGCCGCGATCGCGGGCGCGATCACGCAATGGCTCGAGCGCCAGCGGCTGCGCGAGCGGCAGACCGGGAGGTAAGCGGTCGCTTGGTCTGATCGGCGGTTTGCGATGCACCATTGCGACGAAGGGCCGGCTGTGCCGCCAATGCCCGTGCGCGTCCGGTCGCAAAATCGGCGCAACGGTGCTCCCCGGCCGGCGCAGGGCAAACCGAATTGCACCGCCGACGCAATGCCTTGTGCCTCACCACCGGCCCCGTCCGGCGGCGCGTTGCGCGCCCTTAATCGTTGCGCGCCGCGCCCCGCCCCAATAGAGTGAGCGCCAACGGCGCGATTCAATCAGCCGGGTTCATCCAACGCAGGGTGGAAACATGAACATCCGCGAGACCGCCCCTCGGATCGAGGAACTCGAGAAGATTTCCACGCGTACCGACACGCGCGACTATCTCGCCAAGGCCGCGCCGACCCGGGAGAAGCTCAAGGACTGGCTGGTCGTCGACGTCGACGCCCACGTCAACGAAACCGCGTTCTGGTCGGAGATCACCGACCGCATCGACAACGACGTGCTGCGCTACACCGCGGAAGCGTTTCGCGACCGCGGCCCGGCGCCCGGCCTGTTGAACGCCAATGGTCCGCTCTATCAGGACGTGGCCGGCCGCATCATGCACCAGCAGAAGCTCGCCGAGCCGACGCCGCCCGGCCTGCATCGCCAGGTGCAGCTCACCCAGCGCGCCATGGACGCGCTGGGCATCGACTACATGGTGGTGTTCCCGACCCCGATGCTGTCGCTCGGCATGCATCCGCAGGTCGAGGCCGAAGTGGCGCTCGGCAACGCCTATAACCGCTGGCTGATCGAGCAGATCCTGCCGCAGGATCCGCGCCAGAAGGCGCTGCTCTATCTGCCGTTCAACGATCCGGAAGCCTCGGTCGAGACGGTCGAGCGGTTCGCCGACGCGCCGGGCGTGGTTGGCTTCTCCGTCACCTCGACGCGCCACAAGCCGGTCTGGCACAATTCCTACATGCGGCTCTACGCGGCGCTGCAGGAGGTCGGCAAGCCGCTCGGCTTCCACGCCGGCTTCACCTGGAGCGATCCCTCGTTCGCGCAGATCAACCGCTTTATCGGCATGCACTCGCTGTCGTTCGTGCACTTCAACATGATCCACATGACCAATTGGGTGCTCAACGGCATTCCCGAGCGCTTCCCCAAGCTCAAGGTGATCTGGATCGAGAGCGGGCTCGCCTGGGTTCCCTTCCTCATGCAGCGGCTCGATTCCGAATACATGATGCGCACGTCGGAAAGGCCGATACCCAGCTGCTCTACGCCTCGGACTGGCCGCACTGGGACTTCGACGCGCCGAGCTCGATCACCAAGCTGCCGTTCCTCGACGAGCAGGCAAAGCGCAACGTTCTCGGCCTCAACGCGGCGCGGCTGTTCGGGCTCGACGTGCCGCCGGCGAAGTCCGGCAAGAAGGTGCCGCAGCAGCCGGTCGCGGTGCCGGCCGAATGAGCGCTCGCGCGAGGCCGGCATGAGCGCGTCCGCGACCACGGGCGACGACTGCGTCGCGGCGTTCTGTGCCCGGGTCGACGACGCGCTCGCGCGCGGCAAGCCGGAGGCGGTGCCGGACGAGAGCCTGCAGCGGGTGCTGTCCGCCGCGGTCAGGCTCTACGCCGCCAAGTCGGAGGACCGCGCGCAGGAGCTGCCGCCGTTCGGGGAGCGTCCGGTCAACGCCACCGAGGCGGTGACCGCGATCTGCGCCATCATGCGCGCCGCCGACCTCAACTTCTTCGACCTGCAGATGTGGTATCGCCGCAGTCCGAGCGAGTAGCGGCGCAAGCGCGAGACCGAGGGTAGACGGGGTGAAGCGATGAACGAGATCATGGTGGGCGAGCTCAGCGAATTCGCCGACGGCGGCTACCGCGTGCTGCGCGTCGATCGCTTCGAGGTCGGGATCTTCCGCGAGGGCGACCGCCTGGTGGCGTACGAGAATTATTGCCCGCACGACGGCGGTCCGGTTTGCCAGGGCAAGGTGATCCCGCGCGTCGAGGAGGAGCTGGCGGCCGACCAGACGAGCCGCGGCCTGCGCTTCTCGAAGAGCAAGAATATCGTCTGCCCCTGGCACGGCTGGGAATTCGACATCGCGTCCGGCCGCCACTGCGGCGATCCCAGATATCGCCTGCGGCCGGTCGACGTCCGGGTCCGCGACCGGCGGGTCTACGTGGCGGTGCCGGCGGCCTCATGCTGAGGAGCATCGCAGCGCTCACGCGCGCATCTGCTTCCACAAGCGCAGTTGCGCTGCGATGCGTCTCGAAGCATGGGGCCGCCCTCATCCTTCGAGACGCGCGCGCAAGGCCGGTGTTTCGAACATACGCCGTCGCAAGCGCGCTCCTCAGGATGAGGGCGGACCGCGTCCGTTCATGACCCCATCTCTGCTCGAGCTGAGCATTGCGCTGTCGGACAACGACCGCACGCGGCCGCTGCTCGAGGGTCGGGTGGTGCCGCAGGGGATCAGCCTCGTCCCCACCATGGTGCACCCGTCCGAGATGTTCTGGCGGCAGCTGCGCTTCGCCGAGTTCGACGTCTCCGAGATGTCGATGTCGTCGCTCATCATCTCGGTGTCGCGCGGCGACACGCGCTGGGCGGCGATTCCCGTCTTCACCATGCGCAAGTTCTTCCACTCGAGCATCATCGTGCGCACCGACGCCGGGATTTCCGCGCCAGCCGACCTGCGCGGCAAGCGCATCGGCGTGCCGGAATACCAGCAGACCTGGGCGATCTGGTCGCGCGGCGTCCTGCAGCACGAGTTCGGCGTGCACGCCCGCGAGATCGAGTGGTTCATGGAGCGCAATCCCGACAAGAGCCACGGCGGGGCCACCGGCTTCCAGCCGCCCGCCGGCGTGCGCGTGAGCCAGATCCCGCCGACCACCAATATCGGCGAGATGCTCGTCCGCGGCGAGCTCGACGGCGCGCTGCATTATCTGGTCGACCGGAACCTGGTCGATCGCAGCACCGTCGACATCTCGGGCGCGACCCGCACGCTGTTTCCCGATCCCGCCGCCGAGGGCCGCCGCTTCTACGCCAAGACCGGGCTCTACCCGATCAACCACGCGGTCGTGGTGCGGCGCGCGCTGCTCGAAACTCATCCCTGGATCGCGCTCAACCTCTATTCCGCCTTCGTCGCGGCCAAGGAGGAGATCGCGCGCTACGGCCGATCATACCTGCAATGGTATTTCGAGGCCGGATTGCTCGACGGCGGCGTCGAGCGCACGCTCGCCGACAACGATCCGCTGGCCTACGGCTTCAAGGCTGCCCGGCCGGTGCTCGAGACCATCGCGCAATACGTGCACGAGCAGGGGCTGAGCGCGCGCCGGGTCGCCCTCGAGGAGATTTTCGCGCCCAGCACGCTCGATGTGTGAACGATGAGCAAAGGCTACGACTACGTCATCGTCGGCGGCGGCTCCGCCGGCTGCGTGCTCGCCAACCGGCTGAGCGAGGATTCGGCGGCGCGCGTGCTGCTGATCGAAGCCGGCGGCCGCGACCGCAATCCGCTCATCCATATCCCGCTCGGGATGGGCAAGATGCACGAATACGACATGTTCAACTGGGGCTTTGAGACCGACCCCGAGCCGAACATGAACGGCCGCCGGATCGAGGCGATGCGCGGCAAGGTCCTGGGCGGGTCCTCGTCGATCAACGTGATGGCCTATACCCGCGGCCACCGCGGCGACTACGACCGCTGGGCGCAGAAAGGCGCGCGCGGCTGGTCCTATGCCGACGTGCTGCCCTACTTCCGGCGCTGCGAGACCTGGCAGGGCGGCGCCGACGCCTGGCGCGGCGGCTCCGGGCCGATCGGCACCGAGTTCGCGAAGACCCGCGATCCGCTCTACGACGCCTGGCTCAAGGCCGCCAAGGCGGCCAGCTTTCCCGTGACCGAGGACTATAACGGCAGCGCGCAGGAAGGCTTCGGGCGCGGCCAATACACCATCCGCGACGGCTATCGCTCGTCGGCCGCCACCGCCTATCTCAGGCCGGCGCGCCGGCGGCGCAATCTCACCGTCGCGACCGGCGCGCATGCGACCCGCGTGCTGATCGAGGGCACGCGCGCGACCGGGGTCGAATACGTCAGGAACGGCGGCGACGTGAGCCGCGCGCAAGCCGATCGCGAGGTGATCTTGTCCGGCGGCGCCTTCAGCACGCCGCCGCTCCTCATGCTCTCGGGCGTGGGCCCGGAGGCGCACCTGCGCGCCATGGGCATCGCGCCGGTCGCCGATCTGCCGGTCGGCAAGAACCTGCAGGATCACCTGGCGGCGATCCTCTTTTTTCGGCGGCGCGACGAGAGCGCGTTCCGTCGCGAGATGCGCTTCGACCGCATGGCGGTCAGCATGATCCGGGCGTATTTTTTCGGCACCGGCCCCGGCACGGTGGTGCCCGGCGGGCTGCACGCCTTCGTCAAGACGCGGCCCGAGCTGGCGGTCCCCGACATCGAGTTCATGTTCCGCGGCGCGCCGGCGCACGCCCACCTCTGGTTCCCGCTCCTTCGGCCGGCCTATGTCGACGGCTACGGCATCCGGCCGACGCTGCTGCATCCGTCGAGCCGCGGCGAGATCCTCCTGCGCTCGACCGACCCGCGCGCGCCGCCGCGCATCGTCTACAATTTCTTTTCCGCGCCGGACGACCTGCCGCGGCTGCGGGAAGGCTTCAAGCGCGCCCGCGACGTCGCCTATCGGGAGCCGATGGCGCCCTACCGCGGTGCCGAGACCTCGCCCGGCGAACGGGTGCAGACCGACGCCGAGATCGATGCCTTCCTGCGCAACACCGCGATCACGGCGCACCATCCCTGCGGCACCTGCGCCATGGGCATCGGGCCCGACGCGGTCGCCGACCCGGAGCTGCGCGTGCGCGGCGTGGACCGCCTGCGCGTGGTCGACGCGTCGGTCATGCCCGACCTCGTTTCGGCCCATATCAACGCCTGCGTGCTGATGATCGCGGAGAAGGCCGCCGACATGATTCGCGGCAAGCCGCCGCTGCCGACCGACACCGACGCGTGAAGTCGGGCCTGTCGGCCGTCGCCGGCAGCCGCCTTCCCACGCTCTGCGGGCGGCGGTAATATTCGCCTCACAAGCTCGCGCCGGACGGATTCGCGCCGCGCACGACACACGAGACAAGCGAGGGAGATGCTCCATGGCACGCAAAGACGCCCGAAGAGATCCGCGTCCCGAGGTCAGCCGGCGCAAGTTCCTGGCCGGCGTCGCGGTGGCGGGTGCGGCGACGGCGGTGACGCCGCCGGCCGCGAACGGCGCCACGACCGCGACAGGCGCGAGCCCCGCGCGACCTTCCGCGCTGCCGCCGACCATGCAGGTGGCGGCCGCCGAGACCGGGACCCCGCAGGAGCTGTCGCGGATCGGCGGCGTCGCCGGGTCCGACTTCATGGTCGACGTCATCAAGACGCTCGACATCAAGTACCTGCCGTCCAATCCGGCCTCCAGCTTCCGCGCCATCCACGAGTCGCTGATCAACTACGGCGGCAACAAGATGCCGGAGTTCCTCACCTGCACCCACGAGGAATCCGCGGTCGGCATGGCGCACGGTTATTTCAAGGTCTCCGGCAAGCCGCTGATGACGCTCTGCCACGGCACCGTCGGTCTGCAGCATGCCGCGATGGCGGTGTACAACGCCTGGTGCGACCGGGTGCCGGTCATCGTCGTCGGCGGCAACGATCTCGACGCCGCGCACCGCCCGCCGGGCGTGCCGACCTTCCACTCGGCGCAGGACATCAACGCGCTGGTGCGCGATTTCACGAAGTGGGACGACACGCCGGTCTCGCTGCAGCATTTCGCGCAGTCGTTCGTGCGCGCCTACAAGATCGCGACCACCCCGCCCTACGGACCGGTCGCGATCTCGCTCGACGCCGGGCTGCAGCAGGAGCCGATCCGCCCCAACAGCGAGAAGCTCTACATTCCGCGCTTCGTGGCGAGCGCGCCGCCGCAGGGCGATACCGGCGCGGTCCGCGAGGCCGCGCGGCTCCTCGCTGGTGCCGAGCGCCCGGTGATCGTGGTCGATCGCGCGGCGCGCACCGCGAACGGGGTCGCCCTGCTGGTCGAGCTCGCCGAGCTGCTGCAGGCGCCGGTGGTCGATCTCGGCGGCCGCATGAACTTCCCGAAGACGCACTATCTCAGCCGCCCGCCCGAGGTGATCAACAATGCCGACGTGATCATCGGCATGGAGCTGTCGGACTACTGGGGCGTCGTGAACGCCTATGTCGACAACGGCGAGAACGGCATCGGCCAGAACCGGTCGAAGATCAAGCCCGATACCAAGCTGATCAGCATCAGCTCCGTCGATCTCATCACCAAGTCGAACTATCAGGACTTCCAGCGCTTCCAGACGATCGACGTGTCGATGCCGGGCGACGCCGAGGCGACGCTGCCGGCGCTGATCGAGGCGGTGAGATCCGCGATCCCGAGCGACCGCAAGGCGGCGATCGCGAAACGCGGCGAGGCGATCAAGAAGGCGCATGCCGAAGGCCGCGAGCGCACCCGGCAGACCGCGGCGCTCGCCTGGGATGCGAGCCCGATCAGCACCGCCCGCCTGGTGATGGAGACCTGGGCGCAGATCAAGGACCTCGACTGGTCGCTGGTGGCGTCCGAGGGCAATGTCAGCAACTGGCCGAACCGGCTCTGGCCGATGGAGAAGCACTACCAGTGGCTCGGCCGATCGGGCGGCTACGGCGTCGGCTACGGCGCGCCGGCGTCGGTCGGCGCCGCGCTCGCCAATCGCGACCTCGGCCGCTTCTCCGTCAGCATCCAGTCGGACGGCGACCTGATGTACGCCCCCGGCGTGCTGTGGACCGCCGCGCGGCACAAGATCCCGCTGCTCGCGGTGATGCACAACAACCGCGGCTACCATCAGGAGGTCATGCACGTGCAGCGGCTGTCGAACTTCCGCAGCCGCGTCGCCAACCTCGGCAACGACATGGGGCCGGTCGGCACCAGCATCGAGAACCCGGACATCGAGTACCACAAGCTCGCGGAATCGATGGGCTGGTGGGCCAAGGGCCCGATCAAGGATCCGGCCGAGCTCGGACCCGCGATCAAGCAGGCCGTCGCCGTGGTGAAGTCCGGCCAGCCGGCGCTGCTCAACGTCTGGACGCAGCCGCGCTAACGGAGGGTCGGTCGATGGGTTTCGTTCGTGCGTTCGGGCCGGCGGCGCTCGCCGCCGGCCTGGGTTTGCTGCCCGGCGGCGGAGCGTTCGCCGCCTCGGCCGAGAAGGGGAAGGCCGCCTACGTCCAGCACGGCTGCTGGCAATGTCACGGGTTCCAGGGGCAGGGCGGGGTGGCCGGCAAGGCGCTGGCGCCCGATCCGATCGCGGCCGAGGCGTTCTCGGCCTTCGTGCGTGGCAGCAATGGCCCGATGCCGCCGTATCCGGAGAAGATTCTGTCGAACGACGACCTCGCCGACATCTACGCCTATCTGCAATCGATCCCGAAGCCGGCCGACCACAAGAGCATTCCGCTGCTGAACCAGTAGACGGACGGCGGACGACAGAGGACGGATAGTCGAATGTCCGTCATCCGTCCTCTGTCCTCTGTCCTCCGTCGTCAGAGATCCAGCACCAGCCGCTCGCTCTTGCAGCCGGCGCAGCAGATCATGACCTTGGTGTTGGAGGCCTGCTCCTCCTCGGTCAGGATGGCGTCGCGGTGCTCGGGCACGCCCGAGACGACGCGCTGCTCGCAGGCGCCGCAGATGCCGAGCTCGCAGGAATAGTCGACGTCGACGCCGGCATCGAGCAGCACCTGCAGGATGCTCTTGCCCGCGGGGATGACGAATTCCTGGCCCGAGCGCGCGAGCTCGACCACGAATCCGCCGCTCTTCGCCGGTTCCTGCTTGGGCGTGAAATATTCGACGTGGGTTTGCTCGCGCGGCCAGCTCGCGCTCGCCGCCTCGAATGCCTTGAGCATCGGCGTCGGTCCGCAGCAATAGAGATGCGCGTCCTTCGGCGCTGCGGCGACGATCGCGGCGACGTCGAGCACCTTGCCCCCGCTCTCGTCGTCGAAATGGAAACGCGCCTGCGCCATCGGCTCGAGCGCGCCCAGGAAGGCCATGTCGGCGCGCGAGCGGCAGGCATAATGCAGCTGCCAGGGGCGGCCGAGCCTCGTGAGCCGCTGCACCATGCACCAGATCGGCGTGATGCCGATGCCGCCGGCGAGCAGGACGACGTGGCCGGTGTCCTCCACCAGCGGGAAATTGTTGCGCGGGGCGCCGATCTTGAGCGACCTGCCGACCCCGAGCTCGTCGTGAATGTAGCGCGAGCCGCCGCGGCTCGCCGGATCGCGCTTGATGCCGACGGTATAGGTCGAGGGATCGGGCTCGGGCGTGATCAGGGAATACTGCCGGACCAGCCCGTTGGGCAGATGCAGGTCGATATGCGCGCCGGGCTCGTAGGGCGGCAGCGGCTCGCCGTCGAGGCGGATGAGCTCGAAGAGATGGGTATCGCGCGCGGCGTAACGGATCGCGCCGACGCGCACGTCGATCAGTCGATCGGGCGCGGCGCTGCTTTTGGCCTCGGCTTGCGTCGCCGTATCCACCAACTCGTCTCCTTTCGGCGCAGGCGAAACGCCTCTTCGGGCACGCTGCCCGGTTTGTCAAATGTCGCCCATGAGATATGCTTCGACCGCGGTCAATCCAACCGGCGGAAAATGCTGGAAGATTCAACGCGCCGCTGCGGCGGGCGCCCGCCGGGCCGACGTGGCCTGCTGGCGGAGCCGGGGAGGACGAATTGAGCCGACCGTCGACGATCGCGCGGCTTCTGGCCACGCTCGCCGGGCTTGCTTCCTGCGCGGGCTCGGCTCCTGCGATGGCGGAGGGCACGCAGCCGGCGCCGTCGTGGCTCGATCCCGCGCTGCTTGCGGCGGCGAAGGCCGAGGGCTCGCTCGTCGTCTATTCCTCGACCAACGAGCAGGAAGGGCTGCCGCTGTTCAAGCTGTTCACGGACGCGACCGGCATTACGGTCGACTATGTCCGCGCTTCCGATGCGGTGTTGATGTCGCGCATGGCGATCGAGTTCCGCGCCGGGCAGAGATCCTACGACATCGTGCAGACCGCGACCATCAACAAGATGCCGGCGCCGATGCTCGCGGCCTACGAGCCGCCCGAGGCCGCCCGGATTGCCCCGGATGCCCGCGATCCGGACCGGCGCTGGCACGGCGTCTATGCCAACTACAATTCGCCCGCCTACAACACCGCGAAGGTCAAGGCCTCCGAGCTGCCGCAGAGCTACGAGGAGTTCGCCCGCCGCCCGCAATGGGCGGGCAAGGTCGCGATCGACGGCACCGACAACGAATGGCTCAAGGCGCTGCTGCAATATTACGGCGAGCAGAAGGGCGTCGAGGTCGTCAAGTCGATCGTCGCCGCCCTCAAGCCGGTGGTCACCGACGGTCACCTCGCGATGGCGCGCGCGACCGGCGCCGGCGAATATTGGGTGTCGCTCAACAACTACGTCAACCTGTCGATGAACGTGAAGCTCGCCGGCGGCCCGATCGAGATCTGGCCGCTCGACCCGGTGACGCTGTTCTTCGGCCAGGTCGGCGTCAACGCCAAGGCGCCGCACCCGAACGCCGCCCGGCTCGCCGCCAATTTCATGCTCAGCCGGGAATGCCAGGAATTCCTCGCCAGGTTCGGCCGGCTGCCGACCCGCAAGGACGTCGAGTCGAACCCGCCCGGCATCGTCGATCGGCTGACGCAGAAAAAGGTGGTCACGGTGCTGATGGGCCCCGACGAGGAGCGCAAATGGCAGCGGCAATTCGACCAGCTGCTCAGGGGCCGGTGAGGAAGGCGTCGACGAGGGGCGCGGCGTGACCCTTGCCGACCGCCGCCTCGACGGTGAGCTCGCCGGGACCGCGGCCGGCCGCTTCGCCCGTCGCGTCGGCCCGTCCCACCTGCTGCTCGTCGGCTGCGCGGCGGTCGCCCTCTGGCTGGTGCTCGTTCCGCTCTGCGCGCTCGTCTACAACGCCTTCACCGAGGACACCGGCTTCGGGCCCGGCGCCTTCTCGCTCGAGAATTTCGTCGAGGCCTATTCGAGCTGGCACATC
>WNFD01000412.1_pt1 | contig 42273 bp, 43 predicted proteins | sample 5400491 | NCBI WGS metagenome assembly WNFD01 (sample SAMN13153343, study PRJNA577476) | soil metagenome | isolation source: 120 cm saprolite under Douglas fir tree site 2 hole 2 replicate 2 | place: USA:California | collected 2015-04-18
CAGCGCGAGGCTGATCACGGTGATCAGGGCGGCGATCCGCCGGTTGTTCTTCAGGAACATCGGGGCGACGGCGAGCGGGCCCTTGAGGTTGCCGTAGCGGCGTTCGACGGCTTCCTGGCCCTTGTAGCGCAGCAGCACCTCGGCGGCGGTGATGCTGGCGTCCAGGCTGGTGAGCAGGGCGTACCAGCCGTCGGTGGCGGCTTCGGCGTCGATGGCGTCCTGGTCGAACCACCAGGTCAGGGCGGGCTTGCCGGGCCCGCCGCTGCCAGTGCCGGTCATGGCGGCTTCCCCGGCGGTGCCGGCGGCCGGGGTGGTGGTGACGGTGTAGCGCAGGTAGGGGCCGACCTTACGGGCGGTGGCGATCTGCCGGAGCCGTTCGGTGACGGCTTCCTCGTCGGGGTAGAAGCGGCCGCCGAGGCCGCGGGCCAGGCGGCTGAGGTCGTCGCGGGCGCGGGCGAGCTTCTTGGCGCGGCTGGCCGCTGCGGCGCTGGCCCGGGCGCTGGAGTGCACGAAGACGCGGCGCAGCGTGATCGGCGGGTCGGTCTTGCGCTTGGGGTTGCGGATCTGAAATGGCCGGCCGTCTTCGAGGACGTGCCAGCGGCCCCGCTGCTCCGGGCTCTTATGCTCATCGCGCTGGGCGATGTAGGCGACCTCGGTGGCCTGTGCCAGGTCGCAGGCGGCCAGCTCGGCGGCCTTCACGTAGGTCTTGGAGGCGGGGGCCAGGAACGTGCAGCCCTCGCCGAGTATGGCGGCCACGTTGTCGTAGCTGATCAGCTTGGAGTCCCCGATCAGCAGGAACGTCTTCGGGCCGGCGATCTTCTTCAGGGCGGTCATCGCCCCGGTTACCTGGGATACCTCGGCGGCGCCGCCGTCGTAGGCGCGGTGGTAGAGGGGGATGCCGCCGTCGCCGGCGGCGGCGATCCCGGCCTGGATCTGCAAAAGGTCCGGGCGGCGGTCCTTGGGGTGGCCGTAGCGGGGCTCGGGGTAGTCGTCGTCGGCCTGGTCGTAGGCGCCGTGCAGGGAGAAGCTGGTCATGTCCCAGTGCAGCCGGGAGATGTCGATGCCGAAGGTGGTGATCGCGGCGACGGCGACCGCCGAGGTGATCTGCTCCAGGTGCGGGGCGATCGCATCCAGGGTGCGGCCCAGCTTGTCGTCGTTGAGGCTGGCCGGGGCGATGCCGAGGATCTCTTCCGCCGCCCAGGTGCGGGCCCAGTCCTGGACGTGTACCAGCGGGGTGGGGGAGGTGAGCCGGTTGCAGACCATCGCCTCGACCGCCTGCCCGGCGGTGACGGTGGCGACGTCACGGATCGAGACCAGGTCGTCGGTGAGCTGCGCGATGCCCAGCCGCCGGCAGAACGAGGAGATCACCGGCAGCGAGCCGAGCATCTTGATCTGCCGCTCAGCCGGATCGGCATAGGCCAGCTCTGGCCGTGCGGGCCTGCCGGCCATCACCGCCCCGCCCCGTCGGCCGCCCGGGCGGCCAGGCGCCGGGCCTGCCGGGCATCCAGCGCGCCGCCGGCGGCCTGCCCGGCCAGCCAGCCGCCGACCGCACCGGCGAGCGCGCCGGCTGGCAGGGCGCGCAGGAACCGGCGGAAGCTGGTCTCTGACGGCGGCACGTAGCCGCCTGCCCGCTGGGACCAGCGGGCCCCGAACACCCGCAGCGCGTCCTGGCCAAGCCCGCCCGCATAGCCGGCCATCCGCGCCGGGACGGCGTGCCCGGCCAGCAATGCCGCCGCGGCGATCGCCGCGGTCGCCGCGTGGTCGTGCCGGATCCCCCGGGCATGGCGGGGATCGGCCAGCGCGCCGCCCAGGCAGTCGCGCAGCGAGACGACCTGGCCGCGGCTCAGATCCAGCCACACCGACGGCGGGGGCGGGGTGAACAGCACCGACGGGGCCACCGCCCCCAGCGCGGCCAGCCCGCCGGGCGCCACCTCGCGCAGCCAGCACCGTTTCACCTGCCCGTGGAAGGTGTAGCCGCGCCCGCCCGCGCCCCTGGCATACCCGCTGGTGGATCCGGCGCAGGCGAACCCGGCCGCCGCGTAGCAGGAGCCGGCGTGCCGGGCCGGATCGGTGAACGTCTCCGCCGCCAGCACGATCTGGTTGTGAAAGCGCAGGTAATCGCCGGGCAGCCGGGCCAGCGAGCGGGCCAGCACCGCCGAGGCCAGATGCGGGCGCCGGGGGCCCGGCAGCACGCAGAACCGCTGATTGCCGGCCAGCATCGGCAGCCGGTCGACCCGGTCGCCATCCGCCCAGCCGATCACCTGATCCCGCGCGGTGCACCGCAGCACCGCCGACCCGTACCCCAGCAGCGCCACCCAGGCGCCATCCAGCACGGCGACGTGCCGGACCACTGACCCGAACAGGCGTGGCCCGAGCCAGTGATGGGCCGCCAGCAGCTCGCCGAACCGGGCGCGCTCGCCGGCCAGCACCGGCCGTACCGTCAGCTCGCTGGTCCAGGAGGCCACGAGGTGAGTTCTACCGGTTACCGGCCAGTAAGTCCAGCTGATCTTGAGGGTGCCGGCCGGAACACCGTATCCGGTGACTTCGGCGGGCCGGGGCCGCGGGTCAGCCCGAAACCACGGGTCGGCCTGCCGGTGATCGCAGGATCACAGAGTTGATCTTTGTGTATGTGCGGAAGACCAGGCTAGCGTCCCCAGCGTCTCGGTGACCCAGGCCCGCAGGAGCTCGATCGAGCCCGCCATCAGGGCCACCGGCGCGACCTCTGCGAAGCTGGTCACGGGGTGACCGGAGGGCCGGGCGGCCAGCGCAACCGCCTGGGCGCTCAGCGCCTGCTGATGGGTGCGGCGGAAACCGGGTACGCCGGGCGCAGGTGCGCCGAAAGCGAACCGGATCTTGGCGCCGTCACCAGTGCTCTCAGCACTCATGACGTGGAGAGCGACATCGTGCCGGGCGCCAAGGGGCAGCCAGGCCCACGCACTGGATTCGTCCTGCGGGACGAAGATCGGCCGCCCGTCGCAGCGTGCTTCGACCGCCAGGTTCACGGTCGCGTGCTCCAGCCGCCCGAGGGCATGGCTGCCCGCCGCCTCGGTGGTCCAGGTCACGACACCGAGGTGGTGTTGCCTGAGCCGGTAGCCCAGGATGGCCTCGGAGGCATCCACGTCCACCTGCTCGTTCCTGAGCAGTGCCCGGACGCGAGCCGCTCTGGCGACGCTCAGGTTCCTGAGCCAGTTCTCCTTCTCGGATTCGTAGGCGGACACGACCTCTTCCGACGTCCGGTCGATGTACGAAGCCGTGAGCCCGGCGATGCGCAGCCCCGCCGCGCTGATAATCGACGCGTTATCGGTGCGCCGTCCGAGTTCCTGCAGGCACCAGTCCTGAAATCGGGCCGACCCAATGCGGTAGGCGCGCAGTAGCGCGGCGATGGGTACGCCGCGTTGCGCTAGCCGACGGGCATATTCCTCCGCCGCCGCCGGGGCGTGCACGTTCTCCAGGTCGATGCCATGCTGCAGAACATGCAACATGGTGGCCACGTTGTCCGCGACGCTCGATTCCAGCAGCGTCAGGACCCGCTTGTCGCTGCGCAGTTGCGGGATGTCCCGCACGATCAGCTGGTAAACGTCCGCGGAGATCTCAGCGGCACGCGGGGCAAGCGCGCCTGAGACCTCTGAAGCGCTCTCGGCAGCGGACGGGCTTGACCTGTCCATCGACGGATAGTACGCCGGCGGCGGCCAGATTACCCCATCGTCGCCAGGACCCCGGACTCACGCGCCCGCCGGTCAGGCCGGGACCGGTCACGCCAGGGCGCGAACTCGCGTCATCACGGCTTCCGGGTCGGCCCCCGCCGGGACGGTCGCGAGCATCAGGCCGGCCGGACCGGGCGGGTCGGCGCCATCCCAGAAGTCCGCGCCCGCCACGATGCCCCAAGTGCCAGAGGGCTCGCTGGGCGCGGCCGCGCCGAGCTCCGCAGCGAGCCAGCGTCGCGACAGCGGAGCTGACCCGGGGCGGGAGCGCGAATCCCCGGTCCGTTCGGCATAAATGATCTTCTCCGGGGATGGACGGCCAGTGCGGCCGTCAGGGCCGGGGGAGCCATGGGTAGCGCTGAGTGTCCTTGGCTGCGTAATCGGGGTCAAGGTAGATGAAGCAGCGCTGGATCTTCCAGTCGCGGATCTCGAAGACGTCGCACCATCGGCCAGCGCCCCACTCGGGGATCCCGGCCCGCCAGGGTCCGTCACGGTGCTCACCGTGGCTGGTGCCCTCGCACACCACGACGTCGGCGGAGAACACCCAGTTGAAGTGGGAGTAATGATGGACGATCGAGGTGATCGTGCCGCCGACATCGGCAAACAGCTGGCCGATGCGCTCCTTGCCCGTCGCCAGTCCCCATTTGGGGAAGTAGACCTGCGCATCGTCGGCGAACAGGTCCAGGATGCTGCCGCCGGCCGAGGTGACACCGCCGTTATCGAACGCCTTCAGGTACTCCAGCGCGACCGACTTGCGCTGCTCATCGGTCATCGTCTGAGTGGTCAGTGCCATCGGGCTACCACCGTCCTCGCGAGGGGAAACAGCCGCCATCCGGGCCGCCTACGTCAGCACACTAGCGAAGCTGATCTGTTAACCGCACTACCGTGAAGTCCCGCGTCACGGACGGGCTACGCGGCGTACCCGGTGGCCTTCTCCACCACCATCCGAACGACCACGCGGACCGCGCCGGGCCGGTCATCATCGGGGTCCTTGCCGTCGTACTTCCAGGAGAGCTGAGTATCGACACGCCGGCCGACGTCTGGCGTCATCGACACCTGGCCACGCAACTCGACGTAGTTCTCCGGGTCCGACGAGTCAAGCACGGTGACGCTGACGCGCGGGTCGCACAGCATATTGCGGTGCTTAACGCGCCCCTGCACCGTCGAGAACAGCAGGTCGTTGCCGTCGCGGCCGATCCACACGACCGAGGTCTGCGGGCTGCCGTCGGGATTGACCGTGGCCAGGACCGCGTAGTTCTTCCCGTCGACCAGCCTGAGCGCCGGTTCGCTGAGCGGGACACCCATGACGGCACGGTAGCAGCGCGAGGCCACGGCCGTGAATCCCGGCATAGGATCTTGACCGGGCGGGAGGTGATGCGCCGATGGGGGGCTCGGTGATGGTGTTCAGGCGGGACCCGCGGTGACCGCGCTGATCCGGACGGCGATCCGGGTTGAGGGGGTCGTCCAGGGGGTCGGTTTCCGCCCGTTCGTCTACACCCTGGCGACCGGCCTGGGCCTGAGCGGGCTCGTCGGCAACGACCTTGGCGGGGTGTTCGTCGAGGTCGAGGGACCCGCGGCGGCGGTCGGGAAGTTTCTCCTCCGGCTGGAGCGGGACGCACCTCCGCTGGCCAGGATCGAGCGGGTCACCACTAGGGCCATGACACCCAGCGGGTCGGCGTCCTTCGCCATCGCCGCCAGCGAGTCAGTATCAGGGTCCGGGCCGCGCCGGACGCTGGTGTCGGCGGACACCGCGACGTGCGCGGACTGCCTGCGCGAGCTTTCTGATCCGGCCGACCGCCGGTTCGGGTACCCGTTCATCAACTGCACCAACTGCGGGCCCAGGTTCACCATCGTGCGAGACGTGCCCTACGACAGGCCGCTGACGACGATGGCGACGTTCGCGATGTGCGAGCCGTGCGCCGCCGAATATCACGACCCCGCTGACCGCCGCTTTCACGCCCAGCCGACCTGCTGCCCGGCCTGCGGGCCCCGGCTGGCGTTGCGCGACCCGGCGGGAAACGCGCTGCCGGGCGCGCCTTTGGCGGGTGCCGCCGAACTGCTCTGGCAGGGCCAGGTCCTCGCCGTCAAAGGGCTCGGCGGCTACCACCTGGCGGTCGATGCCACCTGCGAGGAGGCCGCCGCCGCGCTGCGGGCCCGCAAGCACCGCGAGGACAAGCCGTTCGCGGTCATGGCCGCGGATCTGGCGGCGGCGCGGCGCCTGTGCGAGATCGATGCCGCGGCGGCCAGCCTGCTGACCAGCCAGGCCAGGCCCATCGTGCTGCTGCCGCGCCGGGCGGGGGCGGAGCCGGGGGCCGACGTCGCCGCCGCGACGGCGCCGGGCAACCGCCAGCTCGGGATCATGCTGCCCTACACCCCGCTCCATCACCTGCTGCTCGCAGCCGTGGCTCGCCCGATCGTGCTGACGAGCGGAAACGTCTCCGACGAGCCGATCGTCTACCGTGACGCCGACGCGCTGGCCAGGCTGAGCGGGATCGCGGATGCGTTTGTCACGCACGACCGGGCCATTCACATCAGGACGGACGACTCGGTGGCCCGCGCTTTCCGCGGACAGCCGATGCTCACCCGGCGGTCACGCGGCTACGTCCCAGAACCCGTCGTGGTGGCCAGCGGGTTCCCGCGCCCGGTGCTGGCCTGCGGCGCCGAGCTGAAGAACACGTTCTGCCTGGCCAAGGACCGCCATGCCTTCGTCTCGCACCACATCGGGGACCTGGAGAACGCCGAGACCCTGCGCTCGTTCACCGAGGGCATCGAGCATTTCCGCCGGCTGTTCGACCTCGACCCGCAGGTCGTCGCGCATGACCTGCATCCGGAGTACCTGTCGACCAAGTACGCGGTCGAGCTCGCCGAGGCCAGCCTGGGGGGACTGAGCCTGCATGGGGTGCAGCACCACCACGCGCATATCGCCTCCTGCCTGGCCGACAACGGCGAAGACGGCCCGGTGATCGGGGTGGCCTTCGACGGGACCGGCTACGGCACCGACGGCACGATCTGGGGTGGCGAGTTCCTGGTCGCCGACCTGGCCCGATTCGAGCGCGGCGGTCATCTCGCGCCGGTGCCCATGCCCGGGGGTTCGGCCGCCATCAGGCAGCCGTGGCGGATGGCGGCGGCCTACCTGGCCGCGACCCCAGATTACCCGGCGGCCCCAGAGGACCCGGGGGATCGCCTCGAAGTCATGCGGCGCAACCAGGCGCGCTGGCCCGCGGTGGTCGCCATGGCCAGGCGAGGCGTCAACTCCCCGCTGACCTCGAGCGCGGGGCGGCTGTTCGACGCCGCGGCGTCGATCCTCGGCGTGCGGGATGCGATCAACTACGAGGGCCAGGCCGCGGTGGAGCTCGAGCAGCTGGCCGACCCGTGGGAAACCGGCGCTTACCCGGCCGGCCTCGAAACGGGCCATCCATTCCAGGTCCGGGGCGGGGATCTGGTGCACGCGGTGATAGCTGACCTCGCGGCCGGAACCCCGCGTGAGATCATCGCGGCCCGGTTCCATCACGGCGTGGCCACGGCGATCGAGGCGGGCTGCCTGCTGTTGCGTGACCGGCACGGGCTGGGCACGGCGGCGCTGTCCGGCGGGGTGTTCCAGAACCTGCTGCTGCTGCGGGAAACGGTCAGCCGGCTGGAGGCACGCGGGTTCCGCGTCCTGGTGCACTCACGCGTCCCGTGCAACGACGGCGGGATCAGCCTCGGCCAGGCGGTCGTCGCGGGCGCGCGAGACCGGCTGTCCTAGCCGGGGGGGCGCCCCCCCTTGTCAGCAGATCCGCGGCAGGGGATCGCCGACCAGCAAGTCGACGATCCTGGTGCCGCCGAACGCGGTCTTCAGCTGGACGAGCCCCGGCTGCTCCTCCCGCACGTGGCCGATGACCGCCGCGTGCTCGCCGAGCGGATGCGCGCGCAGCGCGGCGACGGCACGATCGGCCTCATCGCGGGGCACGACCGCCACCAGGCGGCCCTCGCAGGCCACGTACATGGGATCGATCCCGAGCAGCTCGCAGGCACCGCGGACTTCGGCGCGGACCGGGATGTCATCCTCGCTGACCAGCACGCCGACGTCGGCCGCCTTGGCGATCTCGTTGAGTATCGTCGCCACCCCGCCCCGGGTCGCGTCGCGCATCGCCCGCACCCCGGGAACCGCGTCCAGCAGGGCCGCCACCAGCCCGTTCAGCGGCGCCGTATCGGACTGGATGTCCGCCTCGATGTCGAGCTCGCCGCGGGCCAGCATTATGGTGATGCCGTGATCACCGATCGGCCCGGACACGATGATGGCGTCGCCCGGCCGCGCCTGGGCCACGCCGAGGTTCACGTCCCGCTCGATGAGGCCGATTCCGGCGGTGTTGATGTAGCAGCCGTCGGCCTTGCCCTTCTCGACCACCTTGGTGTCGCCGGTGACGATGTGCACCCCGGCCGCGGCGGCCGCGTCCCGCATGGACTCGGCCACCCGGCTCAGGTCCGCGACCGGGAAGCCTTCCTCGAGGATGAACCCGGCCGACAGGTACAGCGGCGTGGCGCCGGCCACGGACAGGTCGTTGACCGTGCCGTTGACGGCCAGGTCGCCGATGTCGCCGCCGGGGAAGAACAGCGGCTTGACGACATAGGAGTCCGTGGTGAGGGCCACCCGGGACCCGTTGACCTGCAGCTGGGCAGCGTCCTCGAGCGGCTCGAGGAACGGGTTGCGGAACGCGTCGAGAAAGATCGCCTCGATCAGGGTGTGGGTCGCCTTGCCGCCGGCTCCGTGCGACATCGTGATGCGCTCTTCCCTGACCCGGGGACGGCGGCGCCGGGCCCGGTCGATGCGGTCCAGGACCTGCTGCTCCCGGTCGGCCAGCGGCAGCTGGCGGCGGCCGGCCGCGTTGACTTCGAGCCGCTCGTGTTCGGCATGCTCGCGGAGCGCCTCATCGATCCAGCCCGGCTGGTCCGGGCCGGTGCCATGGTCGTGGCCGGTGCCATGGTCGTGGTCCTGGCCGGTGCCATGGTCGTGGTCCTGGCCGGGGCTGTGGTCGTGGTCCTGGCCGGGGCTGGCGGTGCTCTGGCCTACCTGGCTGGCCGTCATGACCGGCCCACCTGCGCCGCCTCGGCGACCCGGTTACGGTTCATCCGGCCGTAGTTGTAGTAGGCGGCGCAGGCGCCCTCCGGGGACACCATGCAGGTCCCGATGGGGGTCTCGGGAGTGCAGGCGGTGCCGAATACCTTGCATTCCCAGGGCTTCAGCACGCCCTTGAGCACCTCGCCGCACTGGCAGGCCTTCGGATCGGCCACCCGCACCCCGGGCACCTCGAACAGCAGCTCCGCGTCCATGGCCGCGTACTCGTCGCGGACCTTGAGGGCCGAATGCGAGATGAAGCCGAGTCCACGCCATTCGAAGTAGGGCCGCAGCTCCATCGTCTGGCCGATGGCCTTCAGCGCCACCATGTTGCCGTCCCAAGGCACCACGCGTGAGTACTGGTTCTCTATCTCGGACCGGCCCTGCGACAACTGGACCATGAGCATGTAGATGGACTGCAGGATGTCCAGCGGCTCGAACCCGGCCACCACCACGGGCTTGCCGTAGTCCCTGGCAATGAACTCATACGGTCGGCAGCCGATCACTGTGGACACGTGCCCCGGGCCGATGAAGCCGTCGAGCCGCAGGTCCGGCGAGTCCAGGATGGCCTTGATGGCCGGGATGATCGTCACGTGGTTGCAGAACACCGAGAAGTTCTTCAGCCCCTCACGCGCGGCGCGCAGCATGGTCATGGCGGTGGACGGCGCGGTCGTCTCGAACCCGATCGCCATGAACACCACCCGCTTGTCCGGGTTCTGCCGGGCGATCTTGAGCGAGTCCAGCGGCGAGTACACCATCCGGATGTTGGTGCCCTCGGCGTTGGCGTCGAAGAACGATCCGCCGCTGCCCGGCACTCGCATCATGTCGCCGAACGAGGTCATGATCACGTCCGGCTGCGAGGCCAGGTGGATGGCGTCGTCCACGCGGCCCATCGGGATCACGCAGACCGGGCACCCGGGGCCGTGCACCAGGGTGATCGACTCGGGCAGGTAATCCTCGAGGCCGTGCTTGTAGATCGTGTGGGTGTGCCCGCCGCACACCTCCATCAGCTTGTACTGGCGGCCGGGCTCACAGAGCGCCGCGATTTTCGCGGCCAGCGCATGGGCCTTCTCGGCATCACGGAATTCGTCAACGAACCGCATCGTCCGCACGCTCCTACTCTGTTACTCGATCAGGGATTCCCGCAGCGCCGCAATCTCGTCCTCATAGGCCCGCCCGATGCCTTCGAGGAACCCCATGGCCGCCGCGGCTTCGCTTTCGTCGATCTTCGACAAGGCGAACCCGACATGAATCAGCACCCATTCGCCGGGCACGGGCGGATCGTCGGAGAGCAGGCCGATGTTGATCAGCCGCCGTACGCCGCTCACGTCCACCTTGGCGAGATCGGGTTGCTCCGGGTGAAGCTCGATGACCTCACCGGGTATGCCGAGGCACATGTGACACCTCTTCCTGATTGTCTAACGGGCTCGAAGGGGTCGAGGCGCCGAGGGCGCCGAGGGCGGCGAGGGTAAGCTCCCACAACACCTGGTAGATGGTGGTCTGCGCTTCCTGGATCCGGTGCACGGAGGAGGACGGCACGACGAACAGGTAATCGATGCTGTCCAGCTCGGCCATCTTCCCGCCGTCATAGCCGGCCAGCCCGATGGTAAGCATGCCCCGGCGGCTCGCCTCGTCGAAGGCACGCAGCAAGTTGCCGGAGTTGCCGCTCGTGGACAGCCCGACCGCGATGTCGTTCCGGCCGCCGAACGCAGCGAGCTGCCGCGCGAACACGACCTCGACGCCGACGTCATTGCAGAGCGCGGTGACCACGGACGTGTCGTTGGCCAGGCCGAACGCGGGCAGCGGGCGGGCGTCCCCACCCGGGTTCAGGAACAAGGTGGCGAGCTGCTGGGCGTCGGTGGCGCTGCCGCCGTTGCCGAAGGCGAACAGGCGCCCGCCCGCGCCGAACCTGGCCGCGGCCTGACGCGCGCAGTCCGCCAGCCGGGCTCCGTCGCGCGCGCAGACGAGGCGGCGCAGCTCCAGGATCTCCTGCGCCTTGGCCACGGTCGAGGCGCGAACCTGCTCAAGCACGGCCGACAGGTCTGTCGTGTCGGAGTACAGGAACGGGTAAAGCGACTCCATCGCCTGGTTCCCGGACTGGTTTTCCCGCCGCATGCCGGGTCAGCTCCCTATCACGGCGATGGCTTCCCTGGCATGGACCAGGATCGTGTCGCCCACGTTGGCGGTCACCAGGGCCACGCTGACGGTCTCCTCGCCGGCGCCGGTGTCGACGACGGCCATCTCGTCGGCCAGCAGCCGTCGCACCGTGACCTCCACGGCGGTATCCGAGCAGGTGATGCAGACATCACCGTCACAGTGCTGCCCGCTCGCCTGCGGGGCGCTCATGCGACCACTCCGGGAGCAAGCACGCCCGGCTGCTCGAAGAACACGTGCACCAGCTCCCACAGCACGTGGTAAGTGGTCACGTGCAGCTCCTTGACCACCCGGGGATCGGTAGCGGCCGCGACCAGGAGGTGATCGACCGCCTTGCTGGCCGCTATCCGGCCGCCGTCCCCGCCCACTAGGGCGATCGTCAGCAGGCCCAGGTCCCTGGCCGCCTCGAGCCCGGCCAGCACGCTGGCGCTGTTGCCGTCGGCGCAGATTCCGAGGGCGATGTCGGCGGGGTCGGCGAGGAAACGGATCTGGTGAGAGAAGATCGCGGCCACGCCGTCCCGCTCGGCTATCCCGGTGACGGTGGCCACGTCGGTGGTGAGCGAGATAGCCGGCAGCGCGCGTTTGCCGACGATGACGGGGTGGACGAATTCCACCGCGACATGCTGCGCGTCGGTGCTCGGCCCGCCGACGCCGAACACCAAGAGCTTGCCGCCACGGTGGAACCGCACGGCCATGGCATGACACGCCGCAGCGACCGCGTCCGCCTGCCCGGCCAGATCTTGGGTGGGCCCGCTCCGCCGCTCGAACAGGCGGCGGGCCTCAGCGCCGTCGTGGGCAGCTTGCTCCGGCCCGCTCACCGTTCGCGGTGTGTCCAAGTCACTAGCCTCCTCGTACTGTCATGACAGCACCGTAGGACACTCCTGTATGGGCGTCCAGTAGCCGGCCGGACACTTCTGTCGCGTCGGCCAGGTGGAACGAGTCTCAGATGGGCTCGACCCTAGGGTAGACAGGCTCCCACATGGCCTGGCGCACCTGCTCGGCAGGACTATCGAGCCGCGCGTCCGACAGTCCCTCGGCCTGCGCGGCCCGGGCGACGGCGACTGCGACCGCGGCGGACACGTCGCGCAGGCTGGTGACCGGGGGCAGCACGGCGGCGCCCGGCGCGGCGGCGTCGGAGAGGTCGGCCAGCGCGTTGGCCGCGGCGGCCAGCATGCCGTCGCTGACGCGGCGGGCCCGGGAGACGGTGACCCCGAGGCCGAGGCCGGGGAAGATGAGCGCGTTGTTGGCCTGGGCGATCTGGTAGACGGTGCCGTCATGTTCCACCGGCGGGAACGGGCTGCCGGTCGCGATGAGCGCCCGCCCGCCGGTCCAGGCGATCAGGTCGGCGGGCTGGGCCTCGGAGTGCGAGGTCGGGTTGGACAGCGGCATAATGACCGGCCGGGCGGTGTGCGCCGCCATCTCGGTGATGATCGCCTCGGAGAAGACGCCGGGCTGGGTCGAGGTCCCGATCAGCATGCTGGGGCGGCTGCGGGCCACCACCTCGGCCAGGTCGATGCGGCCGTCGGCGTCGCGCCGCCAGCTGCTGACCTCTGCGACCGACCGGGCGTAGGGAACCTGGAAATCCCGTAGCGTCCCTGGGTAGTCGCTGCTGAGCAGGCCCTTGCTGCCCAGCGCGTAGAACCGTCCTGTGGCCTGGCCGGGGCTGAGGCCCTCGGAGATCATGACCTGCCGCAGCGCGTCCGCGATCCCGATCCCGGCGGTGCCCGCGCCGTGGATCACCACCGTCTGATCGCTCATCCGGGTCCCGGTGGCCCGGACCGCGCACAGCGCGGCGGCCAGCACCACGGCGGCGGTGCCCTGGATGTCGTCGTTGAAGGTGCAGCAGGTCCCGGCGTACTTGGTCAGGATGCGGTGGGCGTTGGCGGCGCCGAAGTCCTCCCAGTGCAGCATCGCGTTCGGGAACAGCCGGGTGGCGGTGGTGACATAGGCGTCGATCAGCTCGTCATACCGCTCGCCCCGCACCCGCGGATGCCGGCTGCCGAGGTACATCTCCTCGGCCAGCAGGGCCGCGTTGTCGGTCCCGGCATCCAGCACGACCGGGATGACCCGGCGCGGATGCAGGCCCGCCGCGGCGACATAGACGGCCAGCTTCCCGACCGCGATCGCGATGCCGCCGACCCCCCAGTCGCCGATGCCCAGGATGCCCTCGGAGTCAGTGGCCACGATCAGGTCCACGTCGTCGGGTCCCAGCCCGTAATTGCGGAAGGCCGTCTCGATCTGGCCGGGATGATCCACCGACAGGTACACCCCGCGCGGACGGCCGAACTCCAGGCTGTACCGCTCGATCGCCGTGCCCACCGTCGGGGTGTACACGATCGGCAGCATCTCGGCGATGTGCTCAGTCAGCAGCCGGTAGAACAGCACCTCATTGCGGTCCCGCAGGTTGCCCAGGTACAGGTTCTTGGCCAGGTCATCGGGCTGGCGCAGGTACTGCGCGTAGACCCGCCGCAGCTGCCCCTCGATCGTCGAGACGCCATCGGGCAGCAATCCGGTCAGCCCGAGCGCCTCCCGTTCGGCCAGCGTGAACGCGGTACCCCGGTTCAGCATCGGCGAGTACAGCACCGAGCTGCCCCGCAGCCTGACCCGCGCCACCATGCCCTCAGCCGTCCAGGCGAGCTCAAACGGACGCTCCGACATCACATCACCTCGAGTCCCGGCTAACGTGCGTGCGTGTGCCAAGAACTAGCACAGGAGAGATCTTTTTTTCGCCGAACGAGCCGCGGTGCTTGTTCGCGATCAAGCTGTCACGCGGCGTCCGGTGAGACCCCATCGTCGTGCTCTCGCCCGGGCCCGCGGTTTGCGGATTCGCACGGCCGGTGATGCAATGATTACGGCGATGAGGCTCGCCGCCGCTGCGGGTTACCCGCTATGGCCTCTGCCTGCGAACCGGTACAGGTGCGGACGGAGGCTGGGCATGGGCGGTGAGCCGTCGATGGAAGAGTGGGAGCAGACCTTCGGCGCGGATCTGCTGCGCCATCTGATCCCGGCCGGACTGTCCAGCCGGGTACGGGCGCCGGCCGACGTGAACGACCTGCCGGCAGGCGCGCAGGCCGACCTGTCCGCCAGCATCGGCCGCTACGGCCTGGAGGACCTGCTGATGGTGCCGGCCGCCGCGCAGACAAATGGCTGGCTGCGGCGCCGTTGCCAATACACCCCGCCGTGCGTCCTGGGGGTGGGGGAGCGGGCCGCGGCCCTGTGGGTGCAGGCGCCGCCCGCGCCGGGTATCCGGGCCCTGGTGCCGCTCGGCGAGATCGCCACGATTGCCCGGCTGGCCAGCGGGACGCGCCGGCAGCTGCTGGTCACCGGCCAGACGGGCCGGCTGCCGGTCCGGTATGACGTGGCCGGCGATGCCTTGATAGATACCGTGATCCGCCGCCTGCGCCGGCGCGCCGCGGGCGCTCCCGCCCCGGTTCCAGCCGATCACGTGCGGTCCCTTTTTGCCACCCGCGGGCGCCCTGGGTGCGATCCTGCGGTCTTGTGGCTCGATCCAGACGACGACATCGCGACCGCCGGCTGGTGCGGATCCGCCAGCCGCGGCACCTGCCTGGTCGCCGTCACCCCGTGGGAGCTGGTCATCCTGCGGTCGGGGCGAGTGGCCAGCCGGCGTGGCCGGCTCACCGATTCGCTGTATGTCCCGCGTCGCGCGATCCAGAACGCCAGCATCCGGTCGGGGTCGCTGCTGCTGCGCAGCGCCGGGCTGGACCTGGTCGTCCGGCTGAGATCCAGGAGGACCGCCGCGACGGCCTCGGCGTGGCTGGGGCAAGCGCTCGGCGATCACGACCACAGCGGCACTAGCTCCTGACCGCGACGACGACAATGGCCAGCGCCGCGGCGATGAGCCCAGCCGTGACCCAGGGCAATGCGGCCGCTCCGGCGCCGTCCAGGACGAGCCTGGCCGCCATCCGCGCCCCGCCCCGATGAAGACGGGGACCATCCGCTCAGGCGAAAGTAGACCCCACCCGCCCCACCAACCCCACCGTTCCCCCTCGCCGACGTTTAATCCCCGCCGCCCGAGCCCTCGTTCTTTGATCGCGAAAACTCGGCGTCTCGACGAGACGCTTTCTTTACGTGATCATGGGCGCGCCCTGCCGCGCGCCTGGCGAATGCGCATCCCAGGGCCTGGTCGTTTCGAGCAGGCAGGCGATCGGCCCGGCGTTACAGCACCGCGCCAGCGAGCAGCCCGATCTGATCGGGCGAGGACGTGGTCGGGACGAAGATGAGCTCGTCACAGCCGGCCGATGCGAACGCGGCGGCATAGCCCTTGGCCATCTCGGCGCTGATGGCGGCGCCCGCTGCGATCTGCTTCGCGATGTCGCCCATCCAGGCGTAGTAGTGCAGGAGGTAGTTATCCGCCTGGTTGCGGGCATTGGGCCCGAGCGCGAAGTAGGCGAGCGAGAGCTTGCGCGGCTTTCCCGGCCGGCCCGCCTCTTGCCAGGCCTGGTCGACGCCGGCCGCGGCCTGCGCGAACATGTCGGGCGTGCCGCCGCCCATGATCCAGCCGTCGCCGAGCAGGGCCACCCGGCGGAAGCTGGCCTCGGCCATGCCGCCGAGGATGAGCTCCGGGCCGCCGCGCCGCACCGGCTCCGGCCCGATCGCGCCCGCGTAACCGCGGCGCTCGCCGGACCAGATCCGCTTCATCTCGGTCAGCTGCTCGTCCAGGCGTCGTCCCTTGCCGGTCGTCGGCAGCGCGCTGGCGGTGAAGTCGTCTTCGCGCCCGCCCAGGCCGAGGCCGAGCACCAGGCGCCCGCCGGAGAGCCGGTCGAGCGAGGCCGCCTGCTTGGCGAACAGCGCGGAGTTGGTGTACAGCGGCGCCAGCAGCACGCTGGTGGTTAGCCGGATCCGGCTGGTGACGGCGGCGGCGGCGGACAGGGCGACTAGTTCCTCGTAGTTCGGGTACACGAGCCGGCCGATCGTGCCCAGGGTGCTGAACCCGGCTTCCTCCGCGTTCTTGGCCCAGTCGATCAGCCTCCTGCCTTCGGTCCCCGGCACCGTGTTGGGCAGGCCGATTCCGATGTCCACGCAGTACCTCCGCTGGCGTCAGCGTCGAACGGTTCCGTCGGGTTTCCGTTCAATCCAAGCACGCTGGTCCCGTCCCGACCGTGCCGGGTAGTGCCTGCGGCCGCGCCCCTTAGGAGCCGGCTGGATACCACCGGCTGACGGTCAGGCGCGAGAACCCGGAGGTGGCGTCGATGTCGAACCGGGACGTGGCGGTGGCCCAGCCGGGCGGCGTCAGCACCGTCCCGCCCGCGACCCCGGTCAGGTTCTGGTCATCAACCGACACGTAGGAGGCCCCGCCGCCCACGGTCACCTGGGCCGGCCCGCCGGGCAGGCTGAGCAGGAACTGGGTCACCCCGCCCGCGAGCAGCAAGGGCAGGGTCCCGGCGGGCCGGGGCAGCCGCACGTCCAGGACGTCGGAACCCGCCGTGACGGCGAGCCCGCCGACCTTGCCGCCGCGCAGGTCGGTGACCTTGAGCGCGGCGCTGGCCCGGCCGGCGGTGGACAGGGACACGACGTGAGACGGGGAGGACGCCGTGAGGGCGAGGGCCGTGTCGCCGGCCGCCACGGCCACCACGGTGGCCACGACCGCGGTGAGGACGCGCCCCCGGGTGAACAAGCCCGACATACCGCGCACGGTTTCCCCCTTAGGGCGTCGCGGCTGCCCCGGAGCGAGAGGCGAGGGTGATGACAGAAAACGTTCAGATGTTGCCGTGGGCCATGCCGATCAGGCGGTCAAGCACGGCCCCGTCGCTGACCCGCAGGCCGTCGTGCTCGTACTCGCTGGTCACCCAGGCCTGAAGGCCGCGGATGGCCTGGGCCGTCTGCATCGATAGTTCGCGGTCCACATACATGTCGTGGTAGTAGACCGCGGCGGCCACCGGCACATGGTTAGCCGCGAGCCGCGACGGGTCGTACAGGGGCGGCCAGTCGTCGCGTTCGGCCAGGATGTCGGCGGCCTCGCGCAGCGGGCGCAGCACCGGGTCGGCGTCGATCATCCACGGGTAGATCATCTCGCCGGTGAAATACAGGGGAGCGCCCCCCGGGGCCTCGTCGATGGCCGGGCCCGGATCGAACTCCCCGAACTCCGCCCTGATGCGCTGGGCGGACCACCGGGTCGCGCATCCCTGGGCGTACCCCGCCTCGTGCAGCAGCGCGTAGAGCGGCCCGGCGGCGAAGGTGAGCTCGTTCATGACCGCGTACAGGAAGGCATCGGAAAGCTCGTCGTCCGCGAACGGGTTCTCCAGCAGGTAGTGCAGCGAGTGGCTGCCCGAGCTCTGGCCGAGCATGGCCCCCAGCGACTGGAACGCCTGCACGGAAAGCGGTCCGCCGTCCGGCAGCCGGACGTCGTGGTCCGCCAGGTACCTGGCGATCCGCCGCGCCCGCTCCGCGTCGTCCGGGTACCGCTCGTAGTGCGCGGCGTTCTTGGCGGCCACCGTGCGGTAGGTCTGCCGGTAGACGTCGTCGGCGGTCACGGTGAGGCCGGGCAGCCCGCCGGTGATGAACGCCTCCCGGATGCCGTGTGGCGCGAACGATAGGTAGGTGACCGTGCACATGCCGCCGAAACTCTGCCCAAGTACGCTCCATGGCTGATCGGTCAGCTCGCGCCTGATCAGTTCGGCGTCGAGCACGATGCTGCCGGCGCGGAAGTGCGTCAGGTAGTCGGCCTGGGCCTGGGCCGGGTTCCCGGGTGCCTTGGCGCCGAGCCGGGCCAGGGTCCGCCGGTTCGCGGGGGAGGACCGGCCGGTGCCGCGCTGGTCGAGCAGCAGCACCCGGTAGTCGTGCAACGCCCGGTCCAGCCAGGACTCCCGGCCGGCCGGCCGCGGCGCCCCGAACCCCGGTCCGCCCTGCAGGAAGAGCAGCCAGGGCAGATCCGCATCGGCCTTGTCGGCGGCGACGACCTCCCGGGCGAACACCTCGATCTGCTCGCCGTCCGGCCGCTGGTGGTCCAGCGGGACGCCGAAGAACCGGTCGGTCAGCACGGTGCCTGGCTGGCGGAAGCTGGTCACGGTCCGACGTTACCGTGCTGGCGCCTTGAGTAGGGTCGTGGCCATGGGAAGGGTTATCCGGCCCGTCAGCGTGGCCGAGCGGCGGGCCCGGCTAGCAGTCCGGCACCACCTGGCGCCGGGGACGCGGGCCGTGACCGTAGCAGCCGCGACGGCAGACATGATCGGGCTGCACGGCACCGACCCCGCGTCGGTCTACCTGGCCGCGTGGGCCCGGACCAGCTCTGCCGACCAGGCGGCGATCGAACACGCGCTGTACACCGAACGCACGTTGGTGCGGATGCTCGGCATGCGCCGGACGGTGTTCGTGGTGCCGACCGACCTAGCGCCGGTGATCCAGGCGGCCTGCACCGACCAGATCGCCGTGCGGATGCGGCGGGACCTGGCCCGGCGGGTGCAGGAGTCCGGCATCGCCGCGGACGGGGGGAGCTGGCTCAAGGAGGTGGGCGAGGCCACGGTGCGGGCGCTGGCGGCCCGTGGCACCGCGACCGGCACCGAACTCGCCCAGGACGAGCCGCGGCTGCGCGCCCAGATCATCTACGCCGCGGACAAGAGCTACGGCGGGCCGGTGAACGTCACCACCAGGCTGCTTACGCTGCTGTCGGCCGAGGGGCTCATCGTGCGCGGCCGCCCGCGCGGCGGCTGGACCTCGAGCCAGTTCACCTGGTTCGCCGCCGGGGACCAGCCGCGGCTGCCGGCCGCCGCCGCGAGCGCCGAGCTGGCGCGCCGGTGGCTGCTCGCGTTCGGCCCGGCCCGGGCCGCCGACTTGCAGTGGTGGACCGGCTGGACGGCCGGGCAGGTCAAGCAGGCGCTGGGCCAGCTGGAGGTCACCGAGGTGGACCTTGACGGGGCGCCAGGCGTCATGCTCGCCGCCGACGAGCCGACCCTGGACGAGCCGGCGGCCGTCGAACCGTGGCCGGCGCTGCTGCCCGCCCTGGACCCCACCGCGATGGGCTGGCGCGACCGGGCCTGGTACGTCGGCGAGCACGCCCCCGCGCTGTTCGACCGGTCCGGGAACATCGGCCCGACGGCCTGGTGGGCGGGCCGGATCGTCGGCGGCTGGGCGCACCGCCAGGACGGCGAGATCGCGGTCCGCCTGCTCGAGGACATCGGCGCCGAGGGCTCCGCCGCGCTCGCCGCCGAGGCGCAGCGGCTCCGCGAACGGATCGGGGCAGACCCGCGAACCAGGATCACCCCGCGTTTCCGCACCCCGCTGGAACGCGAGCTAGCGACCTGAGCCCGCGCCGACCCGCGCGGACACCATGCGCCCAGTCAGCCGTGCAGCGCGGGGTGCTCGCTGAAGGTGCGCATCGCCCGGTCGCTGAGTGCCTTCAGCAGCGGACCCGCCAGACGCGCGCCAGGCAGCCGAAACCCGCCTAGCGACGCGAACCGGGTGCCGCCGGCCTCGGGCACAGCTGCCATCGCGCCCAGCACGAACCTGCTTCGCATCAGGCACCACCCTGGGCGTAGCACAACGTCGAACCGTGCCCGCTGCCCGAGCTTTCCGGTCGCGAAGAGCTCGAGCCGGTCGCCCTCGGCATGGGTGATGCGGGCCGAACGTACCGTGCTGAGACAACGCGGCAATTCCCGTTCCAGGTCCGACGCCACCGCCCACACCTGCTCCACCGGGGCGGGCAGCACGATCTCGGCGACGTAGACGGGAAAGCGTACGGTTTCGGCCAGCACCCACAGCCTTCGCACCGGGTCCAGCTCGGCCACCGGCCAGTTTTCAGTCATGATTCCCAAGCCTTTCGGAAACCGCGTCTGGCCCGGAACAGCCGAGAGCGCACGGTCCCGGGCGGTACCGACAGGATCCGGCTGGCCTGGAGTTCATCGAGTTCCTCGATGTCACGCAGGACGAGCACCGCCCGGTGCTCTGGCGTGAGCCGTGCGAGCGTGTCGGTGATGTCGACAGCCAGCTCCGGGTCACCTGGCGCGCCGATCTCCTCGACTGGCAGTGCGGAGATCTTCACCGTGTTACGCGCGATCCGGACTGCCTCGCGGACCGCGATCACGCGCGCCCAGCCGAACAGCGCGGCAGGCTCCTTGAGTCCCCTGATGCCGCGCAGGATCGTGATCAACGCCTCCTGCGCGGCATCGGGGCCGTCCTGTAGGGCGATGGGACCGCAGATCCGTCCGACATAGGGCGCGAGGATTTCCATCAACTCGCCAAGTGCCATCGGATCCCCGCGCTGAGCAGCGCGGACCAGGGCTGGGTCAGCTTCCGCATGCCCGGCCATGGTGGATGTCTCAGCTCCCTGTCATCGCGCCGTCGAGCACGGCACGACTCCTTAGTATCAGCATCTGCCGAAGTGCTCGCGCGCCGCGGCCGCCACGATTCTGGGAGCGGTCTCGGCGAGCAGATGCCATCCAGGCACGATCGCGATCTCAAGGTCGCCGGCGTGATCGGCCAGGTACTTGCCTGGCGCCGGGCGCGATACCGGATCCTTCTCACCGGCCAGAATCAAGGTTGGAACGGCAAGATGGCTGCGGCGGTGACTGCGGAGCACGAGCGCGGGGATGTCACGCACCACGAACTGCCACAACATCTGCTGGATCGCCCTCGACCCCGATCTTGTACTGCTCGCCTGGACGAACTCCTCCAGTTCGGCCGGATCCCATTGGCCTGACGGACCCGCCCATCGCCGAAGCAGGAACCTGGTGAACCCTGGCCAGTGACGCAGCACTAGGCGTCCGGCACCCGGATACTCCCAGAACGCCGTGTACCAGAACCGCCATGCGTTCCGTACCAGCCTGGCGCGCCCGGGCCAGGGGTGCGAGGTGTTCACGGCCAGGAACCCGCTGAACCGCTCGGGTGCGGAAAGGCAAAGCGCGAATCCGAGCCAGCCGCCGTTCTCGTGCCCGATCAAGCGGACTCGCTTGAGGCCAAGGGCGTCCATTACGGCCAGGATGTCCCGCACCTGCTCCCGCGTGCCGTATCCGCGCCGGGTTGCCTCGGACCACCCGCAGCCACGCAGGTCGACGCAGAACAGCTGATACTCACCGGCAAGCTCGGGTATGACCTTGCGCCAGGCATACCAGTGCTGCGGAAGGCCGTGCAACAGCACGACCGGATCGCCGGCACCGGCCTGGGCCACGTGAAACCGGGAACCTCGGGCCGTCACGAATCGGTGGACCACTCCGGGAACAGCCGGAATCGGCCGATCGCCCGGGCCGGCGCCCATCTGGGCATCGCCCTGTAGTGCGGAAAGAGATGTCATCGTGGCTCCTGGTGGCGTGCTGGCGAACGAAGGTGGTCGGAAGGTAAGAGGCTGCGCAGAACCAGGCCACTCCTGTGATACGCGTCACAGAGCTAGCCAGCTGAACCCGGGGCCGCCAACGCCAGGCGCCGGAATACCGGGGACGGCGCCGGAAGCCGGCGATCGCGCGGTGTGCACTGACTGGTGATTCGGGCGGCCGCGTCGGGCAGGAACGGCGTGAGCTCCCGGCCGAGCGCCGAACACGCCCCGATCAGCGCGGAGAGGACGGCGTCGAGCCGCGCCCCGGCCGCGACGTCCCCGGCGCGCTCCGCCTTGGCCAGCTCCCAGGGCCGGACGCGGTTGATGAACCGGTTCGCCTCATCCGCGATCGCCCACACCGCCGCCGTGGCCTGCCGGAAATCGAACTCATCCAGCGCCGCGCCGACCAGGTCGCCGGCCTGCCGCAGCGCCGCGTCGAGGTCCTCCCCGCCCGGCGGCACCGGCGCCAACCCAGTTACCCCGGACAGGTCAGGGATCCGCCCGTCCCGGTACCGGCCGATCATGGCGACCACGCGGTTGACCAGGTTGCCCAGGCCGTTGGCGAGTTCGTCGTCGGCCCGGGCGATCAGCCGCCCGACGGTGAAGTCGGCGTCGCCCACCCGCGGCACCTCGCGCAGCAGCCACCAGCGCACCGCGTCGGCGCCATACTCGGCGGCCAGCGCGGCCGGCTCCCAGGCGGCCGCCGCCCCGGAAGCACCGGCGGACTTGCTGATCTTCCGGCCGCCCGCGGTCAGGTAGTCGTGCACGAAGATGCCGGTGGGCAGCGGCTGCCCCGACGACAGCAGCATGGCCGGCCAGTAGACGGCGTGGAACCGCAGCACGCCCTTGCCGAGCAGGTGAAGGCGGCTGCTCTTTTTTTCCGGGGCGTCGCTGGCCCACCACTGCCGGTAAGCCTCGCCGCCATCGTTCCCAGGGTTGTTCGCAGAACCGTAGCCGAGCGCGGTGACGTAGTTGCACAGCGCGTCAAACCAGACGTAGATCACCTGGGTGGGGTCGCCGGGCACGGGAATGCCCCAGCCGCCAGCCCGTTCGGCGGGCCGCGACACCGAGAAATCCTCCAGGCCGCCGTCGATGAACGCGAGCACCTCGTTGCGGCGCCCGGCGGGCTCGATGCACAGCCGTCCGGTGGTGATCGCCTCGCGCAGCGGCCCGGCGTACCGGGACAGCCGGAAGAACCAGTTCTCCTCGGTGACCTGCTGCGGCACGGTGTCGTGCTCGGGGCAGCGCCCGTCGCGCAGTTCGGCGGGCGTGTAGAACTGCTCGCAGCCGGTGCAGTACAGGCCCTCGTACCGCTGGCGGTACAGGTCGCCGGCGTCGGCGCAGGCCCGCCAGAACCGCTCGACGCCGGGCCGGTGCCTGGGGTCGCGGCTGGTGCGGATGACGTCGTCGACGGTCAGCGACAGCGCGTCGCCCAACGCCAGGAACGCCTCGGCGTTGCGGTCGACGAACTCCCGGATCTCGACCCCGGCCGCCTCCGCGGCGAGCACGTTCTTCAGCGAGTTGTCGTCGGTGCCGGCCTGGAACCTGACGGCATCCCCGCGCCCGCGGCGGTAACGGGCCAGCACGTCGGCCTGCACGAGCTCGAGCGCGAACCCGATGTGCGGGCGCGCGTTCACGTAGGGAATCGTGGTGGTGACATAGGTATGCGGCGCGGTCATCGCAGCCTCCTCAGATCAGGGGGCTCCGAGCGCTGAAACAGATCGAGGCCCCGTCGCAGGGCCTCGGAATCAGAACGTCCGGACGCGTCAGCGGCCCCGCGCGCGGGGCATCATCACCTGTCGTCCGTAACCGTTCATGCCATCAATCGTACCGCCCCCGATCCAGGCGCCAGCATGATCACTCGATAGGTTGGGCCGGTGCGGCTAGGCGTAAACGTCCCGAACTTCGGTCCAGGCACCAATCCGGACGTGCTGCGGCGCTGGGCCCTGACGGTGGAGGGCCTCGGCTTCGACCTGCTGATGATGTCCGATCACATCGCGGTGACACCCGACGTCGCGCAGGAGTACCCAGCGCCGTTCTACGAGCCGTTCATCACGCTGTCCTGGCTGGCGGGCATCACCCGCCGGGTGCGGCTCGGCACCACGGTGCTCATCGTGCCCTACCGGCATCCCTTGCTGATCGCCAGGATGGCCGCCAACCTCAACGACCTTAGCGGCGGGCGGCTGGTCCTCGGCGTCGGCGTCGGCTGGGCCCGGCAGGAGTTCGACGCGCTCGGGGTCGCCTTCCGCGAGCGCGGTCGGCTGACCGACGAGCACCTTCTCGCCATCCGCGCTGCCTGGCAGGAAGACGGGGACTACCGCAGCGGGCAGATCCCGATCTGGATCGGCGGCAACAGCGATGCGGCGCTGCGCCGGGCCGTCCGCCTGGGCGACGCCTGGCACCCGCTGCGATTCACCCCCGGCTGGATGGCCGCGGCGGCGGACCGGCTCAAAGCCGGCGCGGCCGAGCAGCAGCGGCCGCAGCCCGCGCTGATGCCGCGCATCGCGTTGCGCCTGACCACGACGGCGATCACGGGGGACACCCGGCTGGCCGGCCACGGCACGATCGACCAGATCGCCGCCGACCTCGACCAGTTGCGCTCGCTCGGCGCGGGCACCGTGGTGCTCGACCCGTTCAACGGCGACCACCGCGAGACGGCGCATCCCGAGACGGCGTGGCAGGCGCTGGCGACCGTCGCCAAGCGCTGGACCCGGCACGAATCAAAAGATATTGATCCCGAACGGAGCTGACGTGGCACATACCGAGCATGCGGGCGCCGGCCTGGGCGGCGTCTCCCCGGAAGACCTGCTGCACCTGCGCCGCTGCGTGGAGCTGGCGACTGAGGCCGTGGACGCCGGGGACTTCCCGTTCGGCTCGGTGCTTGTCGCGGCGGACGGCCGGGTCCTGGCCGAGGACCGCAACCGCGAGAACAGCATGGACGACCCGACCCGCCACCCGGAGTTCGAGCTGGCCCGCTGGGCCGCGGCGAACATGACCGCGGCAGACCGGGCCGCCGCGACCGTCTTCACCTCGGGGGAGCATTGCCCGATGTGCTCGGCCGCGCACGCCTGGGTCGGGCTCGGGCGCATCGTGTATGTGAGCTCGTCCGAGCAGCTGACGGCCTGGCACGCTGAGTTGGGCGTGCCCCCCTCTCCGGTGCGCGCGCTGGCGGTCAACGAGGTCGCTCCCGGCCTGCTCGTGCAGGGCCCGGTGCCCGGTCTCGACGAGCAGGTTCACGAGCTGCACCGCCGATTCCGCAGCTGATGCCGCCCGAGGAACCCGTCCCGTTCGGAGATTTCTTCGCCCCCCGGCGTGCCGTCTTGCCTGGGTATCCGCCCTGCGGGAATCGTAAGCGGCACGTAACTATTGATTCTCTCACCGCGCGAGATGGTCAGCGGGCACACTGGAAGCTGAAAGGGGGGCACCCCGGACCATGGGCGAGGGCAGCGTCATGACCTGGCCGGATACCGTGGCAGACCCGCCCGGTATGACGGCTTCATGGCCGTTGTTCACGTCCCTGCCACTGGGAGCCTTGCCGGGCGCCACGCCGTGCGCCCGCCTGCATGCCCGCGCCGTGCTGGCCGAGTGGGGCTTCGACGACCTGGCCGAGGCCGCCGAGCTGATCGTCAGCGAGCTGGTCACCAACGCCGTCCGGGCCTCGACGGGCCCAGGCGGCCTGCCCCGGTATGACGGGGCCGTGATGCCGGTCGTTGTCCTGCGGCTGGCCAGCGATCGCTTTCGGGTGCTGATCGAAGTCTGGGACGGCATTCCGGGCGCGCCAGCCGCGGCGCACGCCGGGCCCGATGACGAGAGCGGGCGCGGCCTGATGCTGGTCGCGGCCCAGTGCGATCGCTGGAGCTGGCAGACCGTCCCCGGCTGGCCCGGCAAGGTCGTCTGGGCCGAGTTGCACAGCCAGTAACAGGCTCGGCCCCGCCAGGCGGCCGCGCAGTTCGCTGACCGGATGGCTGCCCCGGCCCCGTGATCAGCCGCCTGCTCCTTCGCGTCCCAGGCCTGCCTCGGCGTATTCGACCAGCAGGTCGCTGACCGACAGACCACGCCGCTCGGCCTGGGCCGCGAGCCGTTCGGCCAGCACGATCGGCATGACCACTGTACGACGGACGCAGTCGTCGCTTTCCCACACCTCGCCGGGCGTCTCAGACACTCTCCCTCCTCTCAGCGGCAACGGGGGCCGGCGCCTCCAGCGCGACATAGCGGCGCAGGATGCGGTCACTCAACAGGCCAAGGCAGCTCAGGTTGGGGAAGCCTGGTCCCTGAGCGAGCCCGGCGACCATCGGCAGGTGCAACGGAGGGTTCAGGCCAGCGACCGAAAGGTCGAGCTCGATCCGCCGTTCGAGCTCGGGCCCTGCGAGCCCGCTGGCGAGCCGGCGGCGCACCTGGGGGTGGAGCAGCCTCTCGAACCAGCGAGCCTGGAAGCCGATCGCGACGACAACCAGGTCGTAGGCGACCCGCTCGCGTTCGCTGCCGTACTCGATGGTGACGACAACCTGCCGCTCGCCAGCTTCGATGCGCACTGCCCGCCCGGCCAGCGTGCGGAACCCGTACGACTGGTTGAGGATCGCCTCAGCCTGCGGCGAGAAGACGCCGCGGTCGGTGCGCTCGAGGAATTCACGCCGGTGCGACTCGGCCAGCTGCGGCCAGTCGCCGGGATCGGAGTAGAAGCGGTTCTCGTCGTAGCTCTCGCCGCGAGAATAGAGGACCCCGCGGCTGGTCACCACGTCGACCGTCGAGCCTTTGTGCGACTTGGTCAGCAGGCTGATCACGACCGAGGCCGCGGTCTCGCCGCTGCCTATCACGCACGCGCTCCGGGCGACTTCCTTCTTCAGCGCCCGCTCGGCCAGCCAGTAGCTGCGCCCGTCGAACACCCGCGGGTGCTCTCGCGGCTGGCCGGCGACACGGATCGGCGGCCCCGCGCCGGTGAACACGACGCCGTCCGCCCAGACCTCCCCGGGCTCCAGCGCCAGCCGCCACCGCCCGTCGGCGGCCTCCAGGCTGACAACCTCACCGGCGACGATCTCAGCCTGCGCCCGGTCGGCAACCTCACGCAGGTAGCAGCTCCACTGCCGGTGCGTGGGGCGCAACCGGCCGCGATCGACCCAGTCGGCATACATGCCATGCGCGATCAGATGCCGCTGCCAGCTGTAGTCCGCCATCGCCGCGGTGACCGCGGCCGAGGCCGCCCCCCAGCTGTCGGCGTACGGGAAGCCGATGTCCTTCTCGGCGGGCGTGCCCAGGGGCAGCAGACCGCTGGTATAGCCCTGCCGCCCGCTCCAGTTCCCCGCCACGGCGCCTCGCTCGACGAGCACTACGCGCGGGGCATCCAGGCCAGCGGCCGCAACCGCACGCGCCTTGGCGGCGATCGCGATTCCCTTCGGCCCTGCGCCTACAACAGCCAACGTCGGCATGAGGGCGAGGATAACCTCACGCCGAGCTATCGGCACCTGCACATCGCGCCCTGAGCACGGAAGCTCGCAACGCGACCTTCGGTTTCGTCCGCCGCACCTGAGATAATGACCACCATGTCGCTGGACCCAGCACCCAACCAGCCGGCCAGCGTCAGCCCGCCGGACCCGGGCGACGAGCCGGTGCTGCCGGCACAGAGCCGGGAAGACACCGACGTCGGCTGGGGTGAACCGCCCGGGCCGGACGATGACGAGCGCCTCTATCGCGAGCGCCCGCCGCACTGGGACTCGGCCTAGCCCGCGGTCTAGAAGGCCGGCGGAGGCAGGTCCGGCGGCCGCCCGACGAAGCTCGCGCGCGCGTCGCTGAGCCAGTCCTGGATCGGGCGGGGATCGGCTCCGGTCACCTCGCGCACGGTAGCCGTCACCGCGCCTGCGCCGCCGTCCCGGATCCACTCGAACAGCTCCAGGTTGCCATCGGCTATCCAGCGGCTCAGCCCGCTGGCCAGCATGAGCTCTAGCGCGCGGTCGGCCGGCTGATCCTCGTAGTCCACCTGCCGCGCGAAGACGGCCGAGATACGCGCCGCGACGTCCGCGTACCCTAGCGCTTCGGGCCCGGTCAGCACGTACATCGCGCTTTCATGGCCTGGGCTGGTCAGAACCTGGGCCGCGACCGCGGCGACGTCGCTGGCCGCCACGAAGCCGACCTTGCCGCCGCCCGCAGGGGCGGCAATCGTACCCTCCTCGCGGATGGTGTCCGCAGCGGCCAGGAAGTTCTCCATATACAGGCCGGGGGCGAGGTAGGTGACCGGAAGGCCGAGCGCGTCCAGGTGCATGGCGACCTGCCGGTGGCCGCGCATGAAGCGCACCTCGCAGTCGGGATCCTGGAAGCCGTCCGCGGCGATCTTGACGATGTGCGGGCGGTGGCCGGCGACCGCAAGCGCGTCGATGAACACCGTCTCCATCACGGCCTGCTCCTCGTGCACCGGGCTCAGCAGGAAGACCCGGTCGAACCCCCGCAAGATCTCCGCGGGCGGCGGATCGTCAAAGGACGCTACCACATGCCTCGGCGCCCCCGGCAGGTCAGCGGCTCTGGCCTCCACGCGCACCATCGCGGTGGCGTCCGCGCCCGCGTCCGCCAGCGCCTCCATGAGCCGGTAGCCCACTCGCCCGGTCGCTCCGGTCACCAGAATCACGGCGTTCTCCCTTCTGGTTGGTGCGGGGCGGCCGGGCAGTCCCGGGCCGCTGCCGCTTGTTCTGCCCCGCGCCGGGCACACCCTTTGTGACTCGAGGCGAGGAACGCAGCCGCTGGAAGATCCACGCGGATCGTATCGTGGACCAGAACCCGCATATCCGGCTCAGCATCGCATCCGTCGAGCTTCCCGACGGGACCATCCGCTGGATCCCGCTGGCCGAGATACCCGGGCTGATCGCCGACGGATTGATCGTCGGCGCCGCCACCATCATCGGAGTCCAGCACGTCCTGCTGACCGCTGGTCAGCGCGCTCGGTGAGGGACGGTGCTGATTCCGCCGTCAGGCGAGGCGGACGGTGTCGCCGGTGCGGATCCGGCCGGGGCTGTGTGATGAGGAGGCCTCCGCCTACGGCGTGTACCGGGGTGCGCCGTCGCAGTCGGACCTGGAGAAGCTGTTTTTCTCGACGACGCGGACAGGCAGCTGATCGCGAAGCGCCGCGGTGCGCACAACCGGCTCGGGGTCGCGCTGCTGCTGACGACGGTGCGCTACCTCGGGGTGTTCCTGACCGATCCGCTGGACGTGCCGGATGGCGTGGTCGGGTACCTGGCCGGTCAGCTGGAGATCTCCGATCCCGGCTGCGTCAGGCGGTACACCGAACGGCGCACGACGCGGTTCGAGCACGCCGACGAGATCAGGGCTGCCTGCGGGCTGCGCGAGTTCGATCAGGTGGACAAGGAGCTGCGGGAGTGGGTGGATGCGCGGGCCTGGACGACCGGGACGGTCCGAAGGCCCTCTTCACCGACGCGGTGCGCTGGCTGCGGGAACGCGATGTGCTGCTGCCGGGCGTCACCACGCTCGCGCGGCTGGTCGCGCAGGTCCGCGAGGAGGCGTATCAGCGGCTGTGGGACACCTTGCACGGGATGTTGACCGGCGAGCAGCGGCGGCTTCCTCTCGTGGTTGTTGCCGTGGGTTCTGTGGTGGTTGCCCTCGGGGATGGCTCTGCAGTGGGCGGGATGATCTTGAACAGCCGTTCCGCGTTCAATCGTGAGATGGCCAGCAGTTCGCTGTCGCTCACCGGCGCCTTGTCGAGCCAGCGACTGGCGGTGACCATGTTCTCGTAGGGATAGTCGCTGGAAAAGAGGACCCGATCGACACCCATCCTGTCGATGGTGAAACGCAGCGCTGCATCGTCGAAGAACCCACTGGTGGTGACATAGAAGTTGTCCGTGAGATATTGAGCGAGCGGCTTATCGAGCTGGACGCCACGGTGGGTGACGTCGTAGCGGTGTTGCACTCGCCATATCGCGTACGGAAGCGTCTCGCCTAGGTGGCCGAGTACAACCTGAACCCCGGGGTGGCGGTCGAAGACACCCCCTGTGATCAGGCGCAGCGCATGTGTTGCGGTTTCGACCCCGAACGCCCAGGCGCCTCCGAGTAGCACCTCCTGGTCACGGTAGATCTCTCGTTGGCTGGCCAGCGGGTCGCGCGGGTGGAGGTACACCGGCACGTCGAGGCGCTCGACGGTCGACCAGAACACGTCGATTTCCGGGATGTCCAGGTACGTTGCCCGCGCGGGATCGGGAGTGTCGGTGAAGCCGTTGATGAGGACCCCCGAGAAGCCCAGATCGGTAACTGCTCGCTCGAGCTCGGCTGCTGCAGCGTCGGGGTCTTGAACGGCCATCGCGGCGAGTCCGCCGAGCCGGTCTCTGTGGCCTGCAATCGCTTCGGCCAGGTAGTCATTCTTCCCACGGGCCATGCGGACCGCTGCGGCAGTGTCGATCTCACCTTGGACGGCGGGTCCGGTGACCGAGAGCAGTGAGAGGTCGATGCCAGCACGATCCATGTCCTCGAGTCTCTCGTCGGTCAGGTCGAGCAGGCGTCGTTTCGCCTCCTCCCACACCGGTGGGTCGGGTAGGCCGCCGGTCACCTTCTCGATGAGATCCGGCGTGATGAAGTGCTCTTCGAGCGCGATCTTTCCGGTCATGTAGTTTTCTCCAACGCCTTCTAGGTGACGTAGTTCGTCATGTCGTTGAAATAGCTTTCCCACAGCACCCGGCACTACGCGGACGCACGCTCATTCGAACCTGTTCGACCGCTCTGTCGAGTAAGCCGGTGTTTAGGCGCGGGCAAAATCACGCCGGAGCAGGAAAAGTCATTCCGTATGCCTTGCCACACACCGGCTGATGTGATCGGCCAGCAGGTCCGGAATGCTTACCTGAGGGAAGTGCTTGCAAGGCAGCAGTCCCAACTGAAGGCCCAAGCTCGCTGCCAATTGCACATTGCTGAAGAACGTCATGGCCGGGGTCAGGCCGCCGATCGTCCAGTCGATCGGCCGTCTGGTCAAGTCGGCGGCCCCATAGGCTGGGAGCGGCCCACTGTAGTTGACGTAGTGGCGGACCCAGGTCACGAAATTGCGCTCGAGGCGTGCGTGATAAGCGTCACCGAGAGCGTCCCACGCTGCAGGGTCCTCATTCATCAGTTCTCTGAAGATCAACTTGCATTGCTCGACGATCTCGTCATCGCTCAAGGCGCAGAGCCCTGGCAACAGTGGTTCCGACTTCCCGTTGCGATAGTCACCGGGGGCGACCTCGTGCACGATCCCATTGGTCACAAGTTCTGGGTGCCCAGCGATCAGTCCGAGCACAACGATGCCGCCGGAACTGCCCCCGTAGAACGTCGACCGCTCGAGGCCCAGCGAACCGACCAGCGCGGCGACCTGGTCCACAATCTTGATTGGGGTGAGGTCATGCGGATTCGGCGGCGAGCTAGTGCGAGAAAAGCCGGGCATGTCGAAGGTCAGAACGGTGAATCGGTCTGCGAGCGCGGCTGCCACGGGCCCGAAGGAGGTGCAGTCTCCCTCGCCGGAAGGCACCAGGACCACGCCGGGCCCGTTCCCCTGCAGCTCGCAATACCAATCGATGTCGTCGGCACGGTGGATGAAGGATTCTGTGGACATAGGTCGTAATTCCTTTCCGGTTCCGGTGGTGGGCGTACTCGGGACGAGGGTTCGGTGATCTGTCGACTGATGCAGCCGCGTACTCGGGGGAGCCAGCGTGGAGGCTCCCGCGAAGCGGGTGTCCGGCCCGAGTTCGGCTTCGATGCGCAAGAGCCGGTTCCACTTCGCGGTGCGTTCGGAGCGCATGGTGGAGCCGACCTTGATCTGACCGGTGCGCCAGCCCACCGCGAGGTCTGCGAGCCAGGCGTCCTCGGTCTCGCCGGAGCGTGCGGACAGCACGGTCGCGAAGCCGACGCTTCGGGCCTGTTCGATGACGTCGCGGGCCGCCGACAGGGTTCCGGTCTGGTTCGGCTTGACGAGCACCGCGTTCGCGACGCCGTCGGCGATGCCGCGGGCGAGGCGCTGGCCGTCGGTGACGAACAGGTCGTCACCCAGCAGTTGGATGTGTGAAAGGGCAGCGGCGGCGTAGGGCCAGTTGTCCCAGTCCTGGTCGGCGAGGGCGTCCTCGATGGAGACGATGGGGTATCGCGCGCACCATGTGGCCAGCTCGGCGACGAGTTCCTCCGCGACGATTTCGCGCTGGTCGACCTCGAGCCGGTATGTCTTGCTCCCGGCGTCGTAGAACTGGGTGGCGGCCACGTCGATCGCGATCGCGATGTCGGCTTCGGGCTGCAGGCCGGCGGTTTCGATGCCGCCCATGAGCACGTCGAGAGCGGCTCGGTTGGACGGCAGCCGCGGGCCGAGGCCGCCCTCGTCGGCAATGAGTGCTGTCGGGAGCCCCATCTGGTCGAGGACGGCTGCGGTTCCGCGGCGCACCCGCCATGCCATTTCGATCGCCTCGGTGAACGAGTCGGCGCCGACCGGCACGACGAGGAGGTCTTGGATGTCGAGTGCCCGCCCGGCGTGGGCGCCTCCGGAGATGATGTTGACCATCGGCATCGGCAGCAGCGGACTTTCGTCCTGTGCGAATACCTGCCGGTAGAGCGGCCGGTCAGTCGCTGCGGCTGCAGCCGTTGCTGTCGCGAGCGAGACGGCGAGCACAGCATTCGCGCCGAGCCGTTGCAAACCCGCGGTGCCGTCGGCTGACCGCAGCGCGGCGTCGACTTGTTCCTGGTCGGTGGCGTCCATGCCGTAGACCTCGGCGGCGAGCGGGCCGTTCACGTTGCGGACGGCGTTGCGTACGCCTTTGCCGCCGTAGCGCGTGCCGCCGTCGCGCAGCTCGAGGGCCTCGAAGGTTCCGGTGGACGCGCCGGAGGGTACTGAGGCAGTGCCGCGCGCATCGCCGGTCAGCCCGACCTCGCACGCGACGGTCGGATTGCCGCGTGAGTCGAGGACCTCCCAGGCGAGGACGGACGTGATCGTGGTCTTCACAGCATCTCCCATATGTCTTCGGGTGTGGTCTGCGCTGCGGCGAGTGCCGCGGTCGCGATTCGGCGAGCGCGTTGCCGGGCCGGTTCGTCGAGGTAGCCGACGGGGGAGGTGCCGTCGATGCGGGCCAGGACCAGGGCCGCGACCTGCGCGCCGAGGTAGGGCAGGTCGATCGGTCGTGCTGCGGTAGGCGTTCAGGAAGGTGTCGCCCAGTGAGCGGAGCGCGGTGGCACATTCGGGGCGGTGCAAGGCTTTGGTGATCAGGTGGGTGAGCAGGAATGCCAGGTCGAAGGCGGGGTCACCGAGGTGCGCGACTTCCCAGTCGAGTGCCCATTCCCGGGCGCCGTTGGTGAGGATGTTCTTCGGCGAGAAGTCACCGTGGACGAGGCACACCTAGCTTGCCAGCGCTCGCTGAGTGCGCTCAGCCCGTGCTGCAGAGCGGGGTGCTTGCGGGCGACGCTGCGGTAGAACGGCTCGATCCGGAGTTCGACGAAGCCGGCCTTGTCCCCGAAACGCCCGACGAGGTCGTGTCGGTCCGTCGTGGCGGAGTGCCAGGTTGCGAGGAGCGTGCCCAATCGAGCAGCGACGTCGGTGTGGATGCGATCGGCGAGCAGGTCGTCCTTCCAGTTCCGGAAGTCCTCGGGTGCGCGCTCGATCACCAGCGCGTATCGCTCGGGGTCGATGTCGTAGACGGCCGGGACGCTGCCGGGCGCGATGGTCCCGGCGAGACGCAGCGCGGCGGCTTCGACGACGATCCGGCCCGGGTCGGCCTCCCACGTCGTGGCCACCTTGAGTTGACCGAGGGCCTGCTTGATCACGATGTGCAGAGCCCCGCTGTCGACCGCGAACACGTCGGCCGAGACGCCGCCGCCGAGGACGCTGACGTCGACTGCGTCGAGGCCCGACAGCACGCCGCGTCCACGCAAATAGCCCGCCAGGTCTGCAGGCGGGATTCAGTGGTTCGCAGGCCGGTCATCGCGACGTCACCGGGCCCGCGCAGCGGCGATGGCGCTGTCCAGCACCGCCGGATTGATCGGGTACGCCGGGCGGCGGCCCCGCAGGATGTCGAGCACGTTGGTGGCCGCCTTGCGCTGCAGCTCCTGGACCGCCTCGTCGGCGTCAGCGGCGAGCTCCACCAGTTCGCGCTCGTCGCCGGTTGGCGCGACGAGCAGCGAAGCGCCAGCGGTTGCGAGCACGTCCCGCTCGATGTCGAGTGACGGCCAGGCGTAGTCGGTGACCAGCACGGTGGGCATGTCGATGTCGCCCTTTCGTCGGGTTCAGCCGTGCCAGCGCGTGCCGAGGTCCGGTGCGGGACGGCCGGTGACGCAGTGGTTCTCCATCCGGCCCAGGCCGTCGATCTCGGAGACGACGACGTCGCCGAGCTGCAGGAACCGCGGCGGGTCTTCGAGTGCCCCGACCCCGGCGGGCGTGCCGGTGAAGATCACGTCGCCGGGCAGCAGCGTGGTCACGGCCGATAGCAGGGCGATCAGTTCCGCGACCGAGTACGTCATCTCGCCGGTGCTCGCCTTCTGGCGCAGTTCGCCGTTGACCCAGCAGCGCAGTTCGAGGTCCGTGGGGTCGGCGAACTCGTCGGGTGTCACCAGTTCGGGGCCGAGCGGGGAGAACGTGCGGAAGGACTTGCCGATCGAGTGCTGGTCGGGGCCGAGGAACTGCACGGCCCGGTCCGAGACGTCCTGACCGACCAGCAGTCCGGCGACGTGGGTCCAGGCGTCCTCGACGCTGACCCGATCTGCGGCGACGCCGATCGCAACGACCAGTTCGACCTCGAAGTCGGTGCGGCTGTCGGGCAGCTCGATCTGCCCGGTCGGTCCGGTGATCGAGGACGGGAACTTGGTGAACATCAGCGGCAACGCGTCGGCCTTGACGCCGCCGGTGAGCGTGTCCGCTTCCTGGCTGTGGGCGGCGTAGTTGAAGCCGACGCCGAAGACCTGGCGCGGCGCGGGGACGGCGGGACCGCGCGGCGTGTCTGGTGGGTAGTCGGGTGTGGTCGCGTGACGCACAGTGTGCTCGGCCCAGACGCGAAATGCGGTCCAGTCGGCGAACACGGTGTCGAAGGTGTCGTAGCGCGACGCCGAGGCGGTGGCGACGTCTAGGTAGCCACCGCCGACCGCGAGCGCGGGGGTGGCGTTGATGTTGGCGAGTCTCATGACCACGCCTTTCTCGTAGGAGCGGCTACCACGGCAGCCGGTCGCGTCCGTCGATGAGGCCGTGCGCGCGTGCGCGCAGTTCCGGCTGGTACTGGGGCGCCTGGCTCGTCAGCAGGTCGGCGACGGCCCGGCCTACCTGGCCGCCGAGGTCGGGGCGGTTGATCACGCCGACTGCGGTGAGGAACCAGCGGGCGGCTTCGACGTACCAGTCGTGGGCGTAGGGCTGGCGGACGCTGCCGGCGACGAGATGAGCGACGAAGTCCGCGGTCTCGTCCGACAGCGTGTGGTACCCATCGTGAGCGCCCGTCCAGCCGACAGCCCTGAGCGTGTGGTGCCGCCCGACCAGCACGTTGTCGGGACGGAACCGGCCGTGCGCCAGACCGGATTCGTGCATGCGGCGCAGCATGCTTCCCGCTGCCCCGAACGTCCGGTGATCGATCCGTCCGGTGTCCAACAGGTGCTGCCAGTTCGGCGCTGCCTCGAACTCGGTGACGAGCACGCCGCGCTGGTTGTCGTGCAGCAGCACCGCCGGCGCGAACGCTGCGGCGCGGGCCATCGTCTGCGCGATCGTCGACATGCGTGCGGGATTCGCGTGCCCGGGACGAGCCGCCTTGACGACGACCTTTCCGATCCGCAGCACGTCGTGTGCCGGTCCGCGGTGCAGCGGCCCGATCGGTGCCGGGCCGTTCGGCCCGAGTCCGCGAGCGGTCAGGTACTGCACCCAATCGGCGACGTCCACGTCGGTTCGGTGGTCGAGTGTCGCGTGCATGGCGAGCCTTCCGGGGAGAGTTGCGGCAGGGCGCCGGAGGGGACGCCGCGCCCTGCCGCACGCGGTCAGACGGACTGGGTCTGGCTCGGGTGCACCGCGTACTGGTCGGTCTCGGCCAGTTGGGCGATCTCGTGGCCCGCCGCGGTGACGCGCAGCTTGGAGCGGGTTTCGATCAGGATCGCGCGGTAACCCTCCGGCACGTTCTCGACCGGCCCCTGGTGCGGGAAGCCCTTGGGCGTGTGGGTGATCAGGCCGGGCTTGTCGACCGCACCCCACTTGCCGGGGCCGGCGAGGTAGAGGATGCACTCGTCGTAGTCGGCGTTGTAGTGCACCGGCGGCCGGTCGCCCGAGCGGGCGCTGAGGTCGTAGATCAGCGTGTGGGTGGTGTGATCGTCGAACAGCAACGGCGGCAGCAGCAACCCGCTGCCCATGTCGATCGAGCGCAGGTCGTTGATGTTGATTTTGCTGACGAGGGTGGCTCCGTCGGTGGCGATCGTCGGCAGCGGGTCGTAGTCGGTGAACACCGACGTGAACTCCTGGCCGTGGCGGATCACGGTCTCATACCGTCCGCTGCGAACGGAGGGGTCCGCGTACGGGGTGGGCGTGGTCTTGCGCTTCAGTGGCCCGAGGCCGACTTCCAGCACGGACGTCAGCTCGGTCTCGGAGCCAAGGATGGCCTCGCGCAGCTCGCCGGTGATGTCGCTGAAGCGGTAGGAGGTCGCGCGGGGGATGAGCACGAGGTCGTCCTTCTCGACCGCAAGCACGCCGAACTCGGTTTCCAGTGTGGCCGTGCCGCCGAGGATCACGTGCACCTCGTCGGCGAAGACGTTGCGCAGCGCGAACGGCGCGGGTTCGCGGCGGTAGTTGACCTCGACGCTGAACTTGGCGTCGCTCAAGACCGCGACGGGCAGCGCGCGGGGGTCGGCAAAGGCGTGCGGATCCAAGCCGTGCAGGTCCAGGATTCGCGGGGCGTAGCTGCCGGACACGCTGGTGTACGCGGGCGGGTACTGCTCCCGGACCATCGTCGCCATCGGCCCTGCGAAGCCGTTGCGGGTGTAGAGAACCACGTTCGGTTCGGTCTGGTCGGACATTGCTGCTCCTTGCGGTGATCGGGCCCGCCGTCGGGCGGCGACAGGCGGTGTGGCGGGCGAGCCGCCCGGATGCTCAGGGCGTGTTGGCCAGCTGCTGCTCGGCTGTGCGGTGCGGTGTGTCGTGCCGCTCGGCGAGGTCCTGGCCGCACACGATGTCGAGGCGGCTGTCCTGCGCGGCGCGTCGCACCACGCCGCGCAACGCGGCGAACGACGCGTCATCGTCGACGGCCGAGACGAACGGATGGAAGATGAAGTTGGCCAGCCCGCCCGTCTCTGCGACGTCGTCGAGCACGCTCTGCCAATAGGCGGAGGCCTGTGCCGGGCTCTGATCGCCGGACGGGTTCATGTGGTACTGCCAGTAGTCGTTCGTGTCCCAGTGGTAGGGGATCGTGACGATGCCTTCGGGCAGTCGCCGCACCCGCAGCGGGTCGTCCTCGGTCGCGTGCTCGATGCTGCTGTCGTACAGGTAACCGAGCTCCGCCAGAACGGAGGCGGTGCGCTCACCCCGGTAGCCACCCGGCGCACGGAAGCCGCGCGGCGTGATGCCGGCGAGTTGCAACGCCGCGGTGCCGTCGAACAGCAGGCACTCCCGGCGGCCGGAGTCGAGCTCGGCCCACTTCTCGTGCACCCATCCGTGCAGCCCGATCTCGTGTCCGGCGGCGGCGATGGAGTCGAGGACGTCGCGGTGGTGCAAGGCGTTCCAGCCCTCGGCGAAGAACGTTGCCCGGACGCCGTAGTCGGCGAACAGCGCGAGCATGCGCGGCACGCCATGTCGTAGCCCGGGCTCATCCGGATCGGGACGGACCGCGGCACCGGTGCCGATCTCCAGAGCGCGGCCAAGGTTGTCGACAGTGAGGCAGACGGTTCCTCGTACTCCCATGCCACTCATCCCTTCGGCGTGTTCGGGCTCACATCGGCGTGGACCCAGTGAAGCATAAAATCAATGCTTGCGCAAGGATTAGTTTCGGAATCATGCTTAACGCCAGCAGTGCCCGCCCCGCCTGCACGGGAGGATTCGATGTGTGCGCATAGGATGGACGCCATGGCAGCCAAGGACCGGCCCGACGTCGCCGCATGGCGGGCGATGCTGTACGCAAACGACCGGCTGCTCAAGCGGCTCGCGGAGGAGATGCTGCGCGAGCAGGGCCTGGAGCTGTCCTGGTACGAAGTGCTGATGCATCTGGCGGAGGCGCGCAGGGCCATCACCCAGCGCGAGCTGGTCGAGCTCACCCTGATGGGGCAGAGCGGCCTGAGTCGTGTGCTTGCCAAGCTCGAGGCCGCCGGCTTTGTCCGCAGGGTGGCTGTCGAGACCGATCGAAGAAACCTGTCCGTCGAGCTCACCGACCGCGGTCGCGAGCGACTGCGCCGCGCTGCGCCGTTGCATCTGCAAGGCATCAAACGCTGGTTCGCCGATCCGATGACGGCACGACAGGTCGATGCGATCCGGGTCGGTCTGGAGCGAGTGCTGCACAACCTCGCCGAGGATGGGCGTGGTCCGCGCCTGGAGCCCGAGCCCGTGGCGATCGGACCGCAGGTGCTGTCGCTCTCTACCGACGGCGTGTTGACCGCGGACGCGATCGTCGTTCGTGACGCACTCGAACCGGTGATGCTGGCCGATGCGGTGCGCTACGCGCGGCCCGAGGACGTGGGCGAGCTACGGCGTCTGCTCAGCGCGATGACTAGACGTCTCGACTCGCCGGTCGAGTTCCTGCGCGCGGACTGGGCGCTGCACCGGCGGATCGCGCAGATATCCCCGAACGAGGTGCTGCGCCAGGTGTACCTGTCGCTCCTCACCACGCTCGAGGACAACGTCGACGCGATCGTCCCGGACAAGAGCCATCCGGACTACCTGCAGCGTCGACTGCGACTGCACGCGGACATCGTCGAGGCGATCGCGGAGTCCGATGCCGGGGCCGTCGCCGAACTGGTCGACCAGCACCGGCTGACGACCGCGGTCGACGCTGCTCCGGCCACACGGGGCGGAGTGAGGGTTCGGCGTCAGTCAACCCGGTAGCCGAAGTTGCGCCAGCGGCCCGCCATGCCCTGCCCACGCACGGAGACGCTTCGCCCGTCCTGGATGGGCAGAAGCGTCATCAGACCCATGCCGACGTGCAGTTGCGTCGGGATCACGGGCAGCGAAGGGACCCGGTAGACGAGCACGCCGTCGACGGTGAAGCGGACGGAGCCAGCGCCTGCGTCCAGAGCGATGGCGCAGTGCTGGTAGTCGTCCGGCGTCGTCCGAATGCCGGACAGCGGGGGATCGACGACGTAGGTGAACGCGTCCTCGCCGTCCAGCAGGCCGGGCACGGCCAAGCGCTCGTACACCGAGAGTGTCCGGGTACCGGTGTTGATCAGGTCGAAGACAAGCAAGGACTGCAGGTCGAAGACGTTGAAGGTGATGAAGCCGTCCCGGTGATCGTCCGGGTTGCCGTTGAGCTTGCGTGCCGCCATCTCGATCTCGAAGGTCACGGTCCTGCCTGCGGGCACCGGGAACGCCTGTGTCGACATCACCAGGTGCTTGGCGTTGTCCGGAGACTGCGCGCTGTCGTGGACGCGGCTGAACCGGTCGATCTCGATCTCGACCGTCCCGCCGGCGACCGTGGTGCGGGCATCGGGCTCCAGGTACACCCAGTCGCTGCCGTCCGCCTGGGGCGTGATCAGCGGTTGCCACAAAGTCGAGTCGAGCGTCGGGCCCCTGAACGAGTCGTAACGGGCGGCGTCAACCGCCTGGATCTGGGTCATGGCGATCTCCTGTCCGAGTGGGTGACGGTAATGCTAGCCGCATATCAATGCTTGCGCAAGGATTATTTACGGCGTCGGTGTCGTTGCATGGGCAATCGATCAGCCTCTAGGAGCATGTGATGACCGATTACGGCAGAGACCTCGAGTTCGGCTACTTCCTTACGCCGACCGCTGACGACCCGGCGCGACTCGTCGCCGCCGCGCAGGAACTCGACGAGCTCGGTTTCGAACTCCTCGGCCTGCAGGACCATCCATACCAGGGCAGCTTCCTCGACACGTGGACCTTGCTCAGCGTGATCGCGGCGCGCACCTCGCGGCTCCGGGTGTTCCCGGACGTGGCTACTCTGCCGCTGCGACCGCCCGCGGTGCTGGCCAAGTCCGCCGCGACGCTTGACGGGGTGCTGGTAACAATGGACCCGTCAGCACCGCTACGGCGTCCAGTTTCCTGAACTGCCCTGGTGTGCGCGGTGGCCCGGGGGGTGGTCGTCAGCCTGGCCGGAACGGGTTGCCGGTGTCGGCGGGTCGTTGGTCAATTTCGCCGCGCTGGTATCGCCCGGCCTGCCAGGCGTCCCAGGCCCGCTCCAGTTGCGGGGTCGAGGAAGCGGGCAGCCGCCGGCGGGTGCAGAAGGCCCGGAACTCCAGGTCCGGCCCGGCCAGCCGCCGGCGGCGTTCCGCCCGCCGGTCAAGGAGCACCGCGGCGGTGGTCAGGTCCTGGGCGCGCCGGGCCCGGGCGAGTTCGTCCACGTCAGCGGCGATGCGGTCGATGACCGCCGCCACCCGCGCGAGGCCGGCGGCCACGACGGCCCGGTCCGGCCAGCCGGCGGCCGGGCGCAGGCTGACCGCTGGCAGGTAGCTCTCAGCGTCCAGCTGCGAGAGCCAGCCTGCGCCGGGTAGCCCCGGTGCATTGCTGCACCGGGGCCCCCTCAGGACCGCGCATGCACGTTCCCGCGCACGCGGCCCAGGCAAGCCACCTGGGCGGCATCCTGCGCCGCCTTGAAGATCCTGCCGCGCAGCCGCCGTACCTGCTCCTCATGGCGCCGCCAGTCCACACAATCCCAGGCGTCACCATCGAACGGGGGCAGGCCCTCAGGTCCGTTCACCGAAGTGTCCAGCGTGCCCGTCAGTGCCGGCATTTACGCTCGCTTCGCCTCAAAGGCTCACCTGCCCACGTCAGCGCTCTTCCGAGCCCGGGTAGCAAGACCCGGCATCCGGGCCAGTTATACGAAGACCATCCGGGAGGAGTTCCCGGTCCCGCGGCCCCGCTTTCCTGCCGCCTTTCGGCCGCCCGGCATCCGCTTTCTCAGTCACCCTGTCCTGCCAGGGAATTCAGCCCCCCTTACGGTCGGCTTACCGCACCACCTGCGCCTACCCGCGCCTGGGATGCGGACCCATAGCAGGGTTTACACGTTCCGCACGCATGAGACCCGGACCGGGCCGGGCCCTCCGCCACACCCGGCGTGCGACTCTCACCGCACCGGGCGCTCCACGTGCCTTGCCCTGTCGTCAGCCGCTTGGCGCGGCCGGCGGTTCCGGGGTCCACGGGGTCGGGATGCTGCTTCCGCGATAGCGGTAGCGGGTCACCTTGACGCTGGAGGCGCCGGTGAACACGACCCCGTTGCAGGCGAACCTCCATCCGACGTCGCAGAAGCGACGCCGCATCTGTTTCATGCTCAGCTTCGACTTGCCCGCGTACTTGGCCCTGATCCAGCGCATCAGCCGATTCCACGCATGGTGGTCGACCGCACCGAAGGTGGCCTTGGACACGCCGTACCTGAAATGGTTCGCCCAGCCGCCCGTTACCTGATTAACGCCCCGCAAGACGTCATCCAGGTTCTGATAGCGGGTTGACCTGTACGTCCTCTCCGACACCTTATCCTTGACCGACTGGATTGCCTTTCTGGACGGCTTGGTATAGACATACCACTTCCGGGTTCCGCGTTTCCGCTGGCGGCGGATATGGAACCCCAGGAAATCGAACCCCTCGTCGATATGCACCACGGCGGTCTTCTCCGGCGCCAGCCGCAACCCCAACGGGGCCAGCACGGCCGACACCTCCTCCCGCAGCTCCTCCGCGTGATGCCGGTCACCCGACACCATGACCACGAAGTCATCGGCATAGCGGATAATTCTGTAATTCGCCATACCGTTCCTCTTGCGTTTGGCCCGCCGGTAATCAGTCGACATGTGCTGCCGCCATTCCTGGTCGAAATGGTCATCCAGTGCCGACAGGGCTATATTCGCCAATAGCGGAGACAGGATCCCGCCCTGCGGGGTGCCGGTGTACGTCCCTTCCCTCGTGCCGAGTTCAGTGAAGACCCCGGCCTTCAAGAACGCCTTCACCAGCGCGCACACGCGCTTATCCTTGATCCGCACCCGCAATCGGGACATCAGCGCCGAATGATCAATTTCATCGAAACAGGCTTTGATGTCCGCCTCCAGAACCCAGTGATACTTCCTGGGCTCGGACGCGAGATAATGGATCTCGGCGATCGCGTCCTGCGCGCGCCGGTTCGGGCGGAACCCATACGAGCACGGCTTGAAATCCGCCTCGAAAATAGGCTCGAGCACCAGCTTCAGGCTACCCTGGACCACCCGGTCCGCGAGGGTAGGGACGGACGATTCATACTGCCCCTCCTGCAATCGCGTGCTGGGCGGACTTTGGTGTTTTGGGATCGGCGCTGGGCCGGGCGGGCGCTGATGGTGCCAGGATGCCGGCTGGCACTGACATTTCCGGGGCCTCAGTGCGGCCGGCGGGGCCTGGTCTTGCGGGCTGCGGGGTTGAGGTGCCCGGATTGCCCGGTCCGGGCGCGGCATTCGGCCTGAACGTGCTCGTTCCAGGGGATGTGGAGGCGGTTGCCTGCGCCGCGGCGAGCGGCGAGCTTGCCGGTGTCGATCCAGTAGTAGATGACCCAGGTGCTGCAGCCGAGCTGGTAGGCGGCTTCGGTGACGCTGACCTCGCCTTCGGCGGCGGGTGAGGGCGGGGCGGGCAGTGTGCGCGGGCGGGCGGAGCGGCCCAGGCGGGAGGATTCTGCGATCCGCTGGTGGCAGCCGGCCTGGATGTGGTTGTCCCAGGGGATGCATAGCCGGTTGCCTGAGCTGCGGCGGGCGGTCAGCTGGCCGGTGTGGATCCAGTGGTAGATGATGCTGGTGCTGCAGTCGAGTCGGCGGGCGGCCTCGGCCACGGAGATCTCGCCGTCGGCGTAGGCGCCGGGGGCCGGGATCTTGTAGGCGTGGCGGATCCACTGCACGGCCTTGATGTCGAACGGGCGGCCGTCACCGGTGGTCAGCCCGGCGGCGTTGAGCTGCCCGGCCAGCTTGGCGGTGGGAGTGACCGGGCCGAGCTGGCGGACCATCTC